>Ga0172379_10010163_pt1 | contig 11457 bp, 10 predicted proteins | sample GrowelOW334metaG_FD_119756 | JGI IMG/M metagenome (GOLD analysis project Ga0172379, IMG submission 119756) | Groundwater microbial communities from an aquifer near a municipal landfill in Southern Ontario, Canada - Groundwater well OW334 metaG | ecosystem: Environmental > Aquatic > Deep... | reverse complement strand
CAGCCACACCATGCGTTCCGCAAGGGGCTCATCTCGGGACTGAAGCGAGCGGGTGCTGACGCTGACGCGGTCGAGTACCTGGTTGGCCATTCTCTTGGTCTACGAGGAGTTTACACCGATCCAGACGCCCTACCGCTGAGAGAAGCCGTCGCGCTCATTCCGCCGCTATCCATCGAAGGATCGATTGTTTCCATGGATGACATGCGGGAGCGTCGCAAAACACTCACCAAATCATGAGCACAATTATCTGTGGCCATATACTGGCCACGGTTCCCCTCGGAATTCCATTCGGATTGCGAGGGGCTTTTACATTTTCGGGCCAATCATCCAGTTGCCCACGGATCAGATTCTGAGACCAGAGGAACGAGCGTGCGACATTCGGGGAACCTAAGAATTGCGTTTATTTTCCGGTGCGATGGATGGGAGCTGACACTGCCATGCGACTACTTCCTGCGGAAGGTCTCCATGGAAATTTTTAACGTTTCCAAGAATGCTCTGACTATATCAAAGGATGATACGCAGGCGTGGCAAAAGGCGAAAAACGAATTGCAGAACAAGCTGTCCATGGCCACCTGATGGCCAAAACAAAAGCCCAAAGGAGAATATCTAATAATTTCAATATATTAGAAGGAATTGGCGGAAGCAGATGGGACCCGCTGACCAGACTCGTAAGTATCCGCCGTTTCTTCATTCTTTAAATATATCCAAAACTTACACGCCGCGGCAGAACGCATGAGAACACACGACGAAGGACGAAAATAGCTGAGGCGATGGCCACCACATGGCCAGCATCCTATTCAACTTGGCTACAAATCGAGCGAAACCGGGCACGGCTTCCGAGCAACCATATACCTAATGGAAGCTGTAGGCATGCGAATTCCGCATGCTCTCTCCTCATACCATCCGAATTTATCGTACAGTCACGTGCCGATCGGCCTTGCATGTTTGCCCATGCTCACGAATCCACACCGACCATTCCTCCAACTGTCCAGGATTCTCATCTCTTGGTGGGCTCACGATATATTTCCACTGATAGCCAATAATGATCAAGGCCAACTTTTCTTGTGTAAGGAAGCTGTCCAGCATCTCCTGGCGTACCAACAACGTGCCATTCTCTTCAGTCCACCACTGGGGCGAGCACACTTGCACAACGCCATTCCTGTCCTTCCAGTCGCCTCTTCCATCCCAACTTAGCTCTCCAAACTCGACTAGCTTTGGAGAAGGAACAAGAAGTCCTGGAGCGCGCTCAGAAAGGCTATAGTCGCGTGCCCACTCGTTGCCTTTCACCTGGAGAAACGAAAGCGCCTCGACAGCAATGTCAGCAAGCTCACTTGTGAACGATAGCTCCCCGGACGCAAATCGCTGCTGATAACTAAGCCTACGTGGAAATTCACCGATATAACCCCGGTAATCATGTGGTTGAAGCACGTCCAAATCTGCATCCCACTTTCCTGCTTTCAACCGAGCCCGCAATTTGTCCAAATCTGCCGATGAGCATGTTGCACATCTAATCTCACGAACGACCCGCCGGTACGCCTTATGCTCGGTCCATGAGAGCGGCTTATCTTGTTCCCAGGCCACACTCGAGTTCAGCACCTGCCACAGCACCTGTTGCTCGGATTTCACCTGCACACCTTGACGGAGATCGGAAAAATCCTTTCGGCGAACCCACTCCGGATCGTTACTGCGGTCGCGTCGCTCAAACACGTATGGAGCACCAATATGCCACGGGGACATTTCACTGCGAGGTACATCACAGTAGCCACGCAAATCAGTCGGATCTATATCCCGAATATCGAGCGACTGGAGTAACTGACCAGGCGGGATCACTGTACCGCTATATGATGGACCCCGTGGTACATGATCTGCTATTTGTCCCATTAATCTTCGTAACAGAATCCAATAGTACTTCTTGCCAAGTCGTTCGACCCATCCACGTCTGCCACGCCCACCACCATATTTCTGCAAAATCATGTAGTCATATCCGGCACAACGATTTCGGCGCCCCGGATACCCGAGGGCCTCCACCTCTCTCATAAACCAACGATAAATGCCAGCTTCGTCAAGCCCGGCACTCTTGATATCGAACTCTCTAATGACGCGAGGAGTCACGACATAGCGAGCAAAGTCGGTACCGATCGCCATTCCCATTTGCTCTGTCAAATCCATTCCGGGAGGAAAGCGGTCATGGTCAGCGATAAATGGGGAAACCTCGGCTTCCGACGGTAAACGCAGCGGCCAATCGCTTGCATAAGGCGGACGAAATCGCTGAGGATCCGCCTCCTCGGGCAAAACTCCAAGCTCCGATGCCAACTCCAAGATGAGCCGGCCATGATCACGCAGGCTTGCATTGACAGGAGGTGTGACAGCAGATCGGAAGTAGTGCCTCCACACCTCGCTGGCCGCTAAGCGAAGATTATCCCTATCTGGTCTTAGCAAAAGAGTGCCATAAGCAGCTAGCAGCACCCGCTCGGAAACGTATTCATCGTCAAGCAGAAGAAACTTCGACAGTGCAAAGGGAATCACGTTCGTAAGACTCACGAAAATCCGAACAAGACCCTTTGTTGCACGATCGCGAATGCGTCGATCAGGAGCTGCACAGAACCACCCTAAAGCGGTAGCCCAAAGTCTGGCGGTGCTTTCATCAAGGCTGCTCAGATCGCTCCTCAATGCCCATTCGATAAGCCAGCGAACTGCCCCGCCTTTCGCCGGCATATCATCCTGTTCACCAAACGACTCTGAAAGTACATACGCCCAAAAAGGATCTCTCTCAATCATTGATTGTGAAGCAATCATGTTTTCGAGAAAATCCATATTCAAAGGATGGTTCGAGCGAACGGCCAGCCGAAACAGGATCTCCATTGCCTGGGTGCTATAGCCAGGGACACGCATGGCTTGTGACAGCAGTTCCTCCGTCCTCGGCAGAATACTCTCTAAGCTACGCCAGGCAAGTCCTCCTAATGTAATAGAGAGTAGCGAGCCGTCCGAATGCGGCCCCGACACATCGAATAGCTCAACACCAAAGCGCTCCGGAATCTGAATACTCAATGCCTCCAACAAGCCCTGCTGTTCAAGAATGGCCTCACTATCGGCAACGGTAAAATGTAATGGTTTGCCTAACAGAAAAGCGGATCGGATGGTTCCAGAATCAAATCCATCGAGTAACTGTTCTGCCACGAAGTGATCGCCCACTCGCTCAAATGTAAAACGGACACGGCGCTCTGGCGCAGACCCGAGACCTGCCTGAGGCAGCTCCAAGACCGTGATTAGGGATTCCGCCTCTAGGTGCGAGAACATGGATGTTGAATGAGAAAAAGCTGGAAAGATCTCCTCGACTGCAGCTTTTGCTTCGGCAAGCGGTAGCTGCCGCGTGCCCGCCGCCAGCATTCGCGCGGCTACGGCCAGTGCCGCCCGCTTCACCCGGTTCTCTCTATAGTCATAATCGCACTCGCGAGCGATGCGCTCGTTCTTTGCCGCTAAAAGTAAATGAATTATTGATGTCAGACCTTGAGAACCGACAGGTAAGCGCGTCATGCCCGCTTCCTTCACCGACTCGCATACGAGGCGCAGAAAAAGGGGGTTTGCAAATTCCTCCTGAAGCAGAGGTCCCGAGGGCAGCTGGAGACCATGATATTCGAAGAACCTAGCTATTGCATCGTATTCTCTTCCCAAAAAACCATTGTGCAAGATCCGCGGAAGACTTTGCCAATCCGGAACGACATCCCGCAAGTACGCATCACGACACGTAATGCATAGCTTAAGAAAAGGACGGCGGACAACGGCTTGCATCATTGGCGGCAGCCACGCCATCCATCGCCGTCGATCGGGTTGCGTCTCATTCAGCGCATCGATGAATATAATGAGAGGCCGGTCAGTTGCTTCACCTGCTGCACTAAGGGCGTCCAGTATTTCGTCGCGTCCGGTATTAGCGCTAAGTCCGAGCTTAGCGGCTATCCTAGACCAAGGATCATCATCAGCGAAGTCCTCTCCGAATAGCACTACTGAACGAAACCCAGATTCATGACGGTCACGGGCCGCGTCTACGACGCCATGTGTCTTGCCAATACCGGCAGGGCCGTGGACCAACATGGTCGGGGCCGAGGGGAAACGTGCCTCTGGAGATTTCAGTAATTGATGAACTTTGTTGAGAACGTTAAGTAGATCCCGCAGATGGTCAAGATTCGCCATTGGAAACCAAGCCTGATACTCAGCCTCAAACTGGCGGAAATGCTCTGTATCAGCGTGTGCTCCATGCCGTGCTTCCAAGGCGGCCTTAATCAATGGCTCAAGTGAGGATGCCAGTCCCATTGCACCAGTCGTAGCGCAAAGAACATCGGGTCGCGCAATGTACTCTGGCAATTCGGACGCAACAGCCAAGGCGCGAGCCACTTTCTCACATTCGCTTGCAAGCGTTCGCGCCTGCGGCAAGAGCTCGTCTGGCAACGGAGTAGATTCTCGCGGTTCGCCTGGTTCGTCGATAGCTCTGTGCCACCAATAAATCTTATCGGTGAACTCATGGTGCAATTTCTCCGTTCGTGCTTGCCACGCTTCCGTGAGACCAAAGGCATCTATGGCATCATGAAGTGGTACTCGCACCGATAGCTCTGGCGAGTATCGTTTGCCAGCTTGGACGATTGCGTCGGAAAGATGATTTGAGAACCAGCTATCGGTAAGAACAGCTCCGTCAAACCAGTAGCGTCGAATTCCGCCCGAGGGATCGGCGGTAAGCAGACGTCCTTCGAGTTCCGCAGCATCCCACACTTCAATATTCAGAGCGCGACCGGCCCCTGCGAGTTCTGAGCGCCACGTCTCGAGCCACGTCTCAACCAGTTGTATCGTGCCCAGCTTTGGTTTACCTGCTTTGGCGCCTGTCTTACCAGTTAACATAATAGGCAGGCAAAAAGTATACCTTGTTAGGTCGGAGTGATTAGCAACGGCTTGGTCAAGAGACTCCTTCATCTGAGTCTTTTGACTGTTACCGAGGCTAGTGAAGAACTTCGCCTGAACTCCCCAGATCTCGCCATTGGGTGCTTTCCAGATCGCTTCAACGCCGCCATCACCTCCAGACCCTTCAATACGATGGAAGATCCCGCCCTTTGGCGACTCCGGGGCGCGTCGAAATATCTGACAGGCAAGTTCCTCAAAGGAACCACTAGTACCAGTTGCGTTTGGACGAATTTGGTCAAATTGAATTTTCGGCATGATGTCACCTGGCAAGGTATTAAGATATATGTGCACTACATTGCATCTTAGCTGCTGAGGTCAAGTCGGCGAGCTGGTCTCTCTGATAGGTGTTTAGCGAATGAGATATGTCGCTATCGACCCAGAAACCATGACGAGATCAGCGACCACTCTATGATTCTTCCCGAACGTCTCTGACTTGGCAAGCAGCCTACCGTGAGCCTGTCCATTTCTTAGGGGGCGCCCTGTACCTTGGTGCAGGAGTAGACGCGCCCTTCACCGAAGGTACCCAAAATAACGACCCGCGATCAGGCTAACCGGCGATCGTCCTCAGCGGTGCCGCGCCCTTACTGGCGGGCGTGTCCGATGCGGGCCCAGGCACCCCGCTAGCCGAGATGCGGATCGTTAACCCAAAACGAGTGGGTTGGAGTCCGCGATCTGCACCGGAATGGTGAAATCTCCGTGAAGCTATCTTCGACTCTGACTACATTCGACCTTGGGGACGCACATGATCGACGGTTTCGGTCGAGGTGCGCCGCGGACGGGGAAGTTCCTCGCCCGGAAAACGCCTCCCACCCTGTCGAAGTTTGGCGACCAAGCAGGATGGGAGGCGCCCATCCCCTTTCAGGGACGGAACAAAGTGTATCCTCGAGCGCAGACTTTTCGCCATGGCGAAATCTAGTTTGCACGTCCCGTTCTGCTGAAAGGGGTACCATACATAAGGAGTACCCCATGAACGCCCAACTCTCTGACTGGCACATCGTTGAGACCCAGGACGATGCCGACCGGCATGACGCCGAGCAACCGGCGCTTGTTCCCGTTCCAGGACACTTGGTTCGTCCACTCGTCGTGCTTACCGACAAGCTCTTCGCCCTCGACCACTTCGGTGAACTCGCCCGTGGAATCGAGATGCAGCTCATCGGACTCGCAGAACCGGACTCGTCGTGCGTCCTGATGGGAATTCGCGACGCTACGAACGCGGCTGCGCAGCTTGTGAAATCTCCAGATGGGGTGGGCGCCGAAGCCATTGAAACTGATGAAGCCCCTCCATGCGAGACCTCGAACATACAGGCGACAAAACCGCGGCTCACCCTGGTTTGCAGACTTGAAGACAAAGCTACTTGATTAACGCGCCTCGGCCTTCGCCTGTGTCCGATGCTTCCCACCGCATTTTTTTCTAGGCTGAGCCATCACCCATCGTGGTAAACTACCGATAAGCCTTTCGTGTTCGTTTCGAATTGCTCGTCGGACCAGCGCCTGCTCAGCGACGACGCCGAAACCAGATAAAATTGTTTGGCAGTCGCATCGTGCTGCACTGGCACGCTTGACGGGAGAGCAAACTTCTACACATCGGAATATTCATGAGGACATCCGACGACAGCATTCAACACTACAAAGTCACCTTCGCCCTCGATCACGACAGTTTCTTTCGAAAAGCATGTGCGGAGTGCGGCCTCGAATACAAGATCGAGGCAGACCCAGCGGATCTTCAGTGGAACCTTGGATCACCCGTTTCGCGTTGCACAAAGGCTATGCGCTCTAATGATGACAACGATGACGAGCCGCATAAGGAGACCTGCCCATACTGTGGCGCAACAAGCCCGTCGAACGACAATCATACCGAAGAGTTTATGCGCTATGGTCGAATCATCATCGAGCGTGAGGCGATGGCGCCTCTTATCAATCAGTTCCTCAGTGATATGGATAGAATGTTCTCTCAATTCAACAACTCTTCATTCATTAAGCTAACGACTAGCGGCTCAGGATTTGTACCCCCCATTCGGCCGATCATTGGTCCAGAGCCGAATGACATGCGACGCATCAAGCTGCTGTGCTGCAACAAGACCATCAAAACATTGGAACATTGGGCGAGCACAATCTTCTGTCCTTATTGTGCCACCAAGCTCATTTTGCTATGAGGAGAAAGATGAGTTCTAGTATTTCACGAGATCAGGCGGCTGATGATTTGCGACGATATAAGACTATTCGAGATTCGATTCTTCATGATGAGCCGGGGGATCTTGAACATCACCTCAGGCGTTTTGTGGAATTTGCGGAGAGATCGTCAGCCATCAAGGCTGCGCTCGATGGAATCATGGAAGTCGATGGCGTTGAATACATGAACTCGCTGAAGGTGAACGGCAGAGTGCGGGAGTTTACCCTACCTTCGGACCCCGCTGAAGAGCTTGCCGTGCAATTTGGGATTATTCGCTCCTTCGCCGACAAGAGAGCGTCACTCAGTGGCTTTGGCATTAGTTACTTTCGTACTGGGAAGCAGAGTGACACAGCTCAAAAACTGCGTTCACTGATACTGAGACCTTTCTTTGAAGAACTTGGTACGAGGTTGGCACGCGTCGCTCAACTGGCAACTCCGGAGGAACGAGATGTGCAAGCTGTGCCATTTGATTTACTCCCCGGGAAGGATGACGCTCAAATCTTCCTGAGCCACAAGTCATCCGATAAGAGCCGGATTCAGCTCTACCATCGAGCTCTCAAGCAGTTGGGATATCGGCCGTGGCTTGATGAAGAGGCTATGCCGGCTGGCAGCAATTTGAATCGGGCCATTCTCAAAGGGGTTGAGAAGTCATGCGCCGTTGTGTTTTTTATCACTGAGAGCTTTCAGGACGAACGCTGGCTGGCTGATGAAATTGACCATGCGGTCGAGCAAAAACGCGAACGTGGTGATAAGTTTGCGATCATTACCCTCTGCTTCGGCAACACAGTGACTGTGCCATCGCTTCTTCGGAAGTACGTCTATCGGAACGTGGAAAACGATCTCGACGGACTCTATCAAATTGTGCGCGCTCTCCCCGTTGAGCTCGGACCACTGCGCTGGAAACCACCAGCACAATGATCAGTTAACGTTGATTCGATCAGGAATGACCCGAATTGGTTCAGGATGCCCATTCAAGAGACTTTCGCCAGGTATAAGCATCAAATCGACTTGGACTGAACATGGCAAGGACGACAACTCGTTTCATAGGGCTATTCGTACCATCCCGAAAGCTGTAGATAGCACCGTTCGGGAAAGCTCTCATCAGCATCGTTCTGCTTCCACCATCTCGCCAATGACACTCGCACAAGCGTACTTCTCGGAATCACGGGAGCAGGAGAAGCAATGCCGACGTAACTCATCCGACATTGAGCAGGTCCGCGTCGGTACCAATAATAGTTGTCTTCAAACACAAGATCCACATCAGAGATCCAATATCCCGTGCTCACTGGTGGGATGTCAGGAGCTTGTATGTATCCGCTACTTGAGCTAGTAAAGCCAAGTTGGCCATCGTAGAGGCGACGCGGCCCTCCGCGCCACGGCGCAACGCGACCCAGAAGGTGCTGCGCCAAGTTCTCTTGTTTTCCCAAATATCTCATCTCTTGGACCAACACGTTTTCTACGTGCGGCGGAGGCCAAGGATCCCGCGGCGCGGTGTATTTCATCTCCCAAATATCGCCTACGTCCAGGGAAGTGTTAGATGGTTGATAATTGCCATCTGGACTCAGAAGACGCAAGCTCGTGTTATCCGCAGCTAAGGCGCCGACGCAAATTTTGCTCCCAACTTTGGTTTTTGAGACAACCAGAACCTTCATGGGATGAGATCCTCCACTGGGACATCCAGCCCGCTCCGAAGATACTCAGACAGCAATGAACGATGACACGCTACGGGAAGCCGTTCGACGCAAAAAAGCGCAACAACCTTCGCTTCGGGTCCGATCATGTTTAAGAAATTCTCAACCAAATAACCACTGAGAATCCGTTGTCGATACTCCTCCGCAAAGGCATCTCCGATCTGCTCGCGAGAACGCTTGGCAATGCCGTGACATAGATCGTGTCGTTTTTGTATCTCACGAATTTCCTTTGTAGGAGCCAGTTCTTGAATATAGACGTACCGGATGTCCAGTTCCGCTAGACGGCGCTGCAACTGCATCGAGTTCACGAAGGCATACTCTGCCCCGCGAACACCACGACGCTGACGCACATCAACGAAGGTGTCGACTTGCGCAGCTTGAAGCCTGAGAAAAAATGCTTCGCGATCAAATCCATAGGCGCCGATGGTCACTAGTCGGTTCATAACAATTTATCTGTAAGAGTGACGGGATTGAAAGGATTCACCAAACAAGGAGGCTTGTCCTTGAGTCAATCTCCGGATTATTTCGTCCTGGGGCACTACAGAGCCGCCGGGCAAGATGTGCTGCATCTCGATGCCGAGTTCGCTCAGTGCCTCGCCAATAAGCTTGGACCGGTGGCAGTCTGCCGGCTCCCCCTCACTACAAATTACGCAGACAATGAATCCTTGGTTGTAGGCGTGCTGAAGACGCTGAAAACCACGCCTAAAGGAATCCTGCGCTCGGCAGCGCAAGTAGTCGACCTTGCCGTCCACGTAACAATCAGGATTATCTGGCCTACCTCCAAGGAGATCACCCATGAATACATATCGGAGGGAATTGGCGGTTAGCGCCGCCGCCAGATTATTGCGTGAAAACTCAGGACGATAGCGGGAGCAAGGCACAGAACGCACGTCGATGAGGAACTGAACCCCGTGGAGATGAAGTTCAGAAACGAGGTCCTCTATCGATCGAGAACCCTGGCCGATCGATAATACTCGTCCCTGTGGTTGCATAATGTTCCTCTGCAGTTATCAGAACGTCCCGTCCGCCCGTCTTAGGCCTCTCGTGCGGCTAACTCCTGAGAATCACATTATCTTGCAAATTAACATGCCCGCCAGGGCCTGTCCAGCGGATCTGGTCACATTAGCATTTCTTTGTTGCGGCGAGTTGCGGTGGTGTACTCCGTGAGGAGAGCTATCGTCAAACTGAGCGCTTATGTCACAGGTTATGGTCAACGTTTGCTTAAACAGATTGCCTGTCCTTAAGCGGATTTCCCCTAAAGGCGACACCATCAGTAGATGAGCCATAGTGCATTTCGCCGTAGCTCACTCAGACACTACTGTCACAAAATAGTATCACTTGCCTCGTTCTGCATACCTCCCCGCCTAGTCGATAGGCATCACCCTGTCCTACTATGAACATGTCGTTCATTCTCTTCACGATCGTTCGCTATGTTCCGAAGGAGAACGCCATGTCCAAGACCACGCAAAGCGCCTACGAACGCGGGTTCATCACCAAGATTGAGCTCAAAGACAAGGAAGGCCGAGTCAAAGGTACCCAGGAAGTCATCACCTACAAAGGCCTGCTGAGCCTAGCGCACGATGATGGCTTGAAGCGAGTAGTGACCACACTGATTCAGCTCCCGGCTCAGGACAACGAAATGACGGCCATTGTCTCTGCAGAAGTGGAGACCGGCAAAGGGGTATTTTCCGCAATCGGCGATGCTAACCCCGAAAACGTCAATCCGCGCATCCGACGGGCAATCATCCGAATGGCAGAAACCCGGGCCAAGGCCAGAGCCTTCCGGGATGCAGTCAATATCGGCATCGTCGCGCTCGAGGAACTCGGCCAGGACACTGAAGAACCACCGGCACAAGTCGATCCAGGTCCAGATAACCTACCTATGACCGACAACCAGAGGAAGTACATCTTCAAGCTACTGTCCGACGATGGGCTAAAAAGTGAGGAGATGGGACCGTATCTCAAACAACTCCTCGGTGTGGACAGCCTAAAGGATCTCACCCGCAAGCACGCCTCGGCCGTAATCGACTACCTCACGAACGAAAGCAATGAGCGCACGGTTGCGCCTCGAAGCTGGGAGACGACCACCATTAGCAAAATAGCCTAGATGGTCCCCCTGCGCCGAACAGAAACCATACGACTTCATTCACAGACGTAGATTGTTCTCAACCACCTCCGACGAAATTCGCCAGGAGGTTTTTCTTGTCCGCACCATGCAGCAGCAAAGCACGCATCCCAGGCCATGCTGTCTGAGCGTCGCAACGATAATCGATGGACTCCCAACCACGATAATCGATGGAAATTTTCCCTCTGCAGGGCACTCCAGCAAGCAGTGAGAGTACCCTGCAGGGGGAAAAATGTGAGCTATAATACAAAATACATGCAACTGCCGTGCCAACCTATGCATACCGCGTGTCTAAAAACGCTTACCTGACGAGGACTTGTGTTTAACACGATACGCGATGGACGATCACGGCCTTCCCTTACGTAATTCGGTCGAAAAACAGGCTCTCGTCCTTCAACTATTGTGGTGGCGCTCAGTCACCCACCTGCGACTCTGATGTGAATGAGAATTGCCCATTCCAGCGCCTCGCACGGCAGCCAGCCCAAGGTGGAAGGTAAAACCACCTGCCGACTTATGCACCACAT
>Ga0172379_10010162_pt1 | contig 11457 bp, 8 predicted proteins | sample GrowelOW334metaG_FD_119756 | JGI IMG/M metagenome (GOLD analysis project Ga0172379, IMG submission 119756) | Groundwater microbial communities from an aquifer near a municipal landfill in Southern Ontario, Canada - Groundwater well OW334 metaG | ecosystem: Environmental > Aquatic > Deep... | reverse complement strand
TTCCAGGGATATTTGGAAATTATTAAGAAGGTGTCGAGCGTTAGCTCAAAAGTCAGGAATTAAAGCATTCCCCTATTCATTTTTCTTAATAATTAACGTAAATTAAGCATACACCACCTTTTTTGTTTTGGCAAGCTTTTGGTTAAAAAAATAATTGGCACACGCAAGTCGATCTGCGTGTGCCAATAAATGAGAGGTTATGCTCCATAGTAATGACCAGCCAGGTTTATAAAATCGGGCTGTTCTTGGGTGGCGTCTGGCCGTGATACGTCTTCCGTTTCAGCGACTTGTTGAAAAGTTGCGAATTGAGTCTTTGCCTCATCCCAAATTTCGCTTGGAATTTCGGCAGCTTTTTCACAAGAACCATCGCAGAAAGTCACTATAGTTTTTCGTTTTAGTCGATCAACTTCCAGAGTGCTTTCAGTAAATCCAGACAAATGGGAGTCGATATGAAAACTTACTCCCTTAAAGTTTACGCACCACTTTTGATGTTGGTCAATGTGACCAAATCTTCCCCCGGAACCATCGTTTCGGTTAAAAAAGAGCTTCCCTCGCGGCATTTAATTTTCCTCCTTGGTTGTTGTTATTTTTAAGTAGGCTTAGTTTTTTGTGTATACTATCTATAATCAAGCGTAATAATGCAGAAAAGTCAAATTTTTTGTGCCTTCAGTAGGAATCCCTGCCTGCCGGGAACCTACATCTCATCCTTAGGATGGATTTGCTCTCCGCCTGCCATCGCCTGTGCCCTCAGTATGAATCGAACATACATCTACCCCTTAGGACGGGGCTGTTCTATCCGTTGAACTATGAGGGCTCAGGCCAGGGCGGGCAGGTATCCATTGAGCTACGAAGGCTTGGATATAGGACTTTGTCTCGTGGACGATACTGGGTTCGAACCAGTGACCTTACGAATGTGAATCGTACGCTCTAACCAACTGAGCTAATCGTCCGAGGATACTTTTTTAGACTGTGGAGATATGGAGTCTCGAACTCCAGACCTTTTGCGTGCCACGCAAACGCTCTACCAACTGAGCTATATCCCCTTTTTTTAAATAAAAATATCACTCATCAATCATAACAGTTAATGCGAGATAGTCAATTTTAATCTTAATTTGCGAATACTTACGAAAAATACTACACTATTAAGTAATTATCCGAATCACTTTTATGATAAGCTTAACTGAAAAAATGGCAATTATTTGGCCCCGTAAAATCCACTCCGTTGGACCACGGGGCAAGCAAAAAATCAAAAAACAGCCAATCGATGTTTGGTTTTTCTATTTGTTTTTATTGACTTTTACGCTTGGCGTGAGAAAAGTAATATTATACTTTCCCTTGAAAGGTGCTTTTAATGAGTATGCCGGAGTATATGTTTATGCTTCCGACATATTTCTATGTTCCACGATCCTAGTTTGGATCACAGCTATACTATATAATAAAATATCTATTCTGTCAAGTAATAACAATGACGTTTCTAGACTTATCCACAGGATAAAAGATGCGGAGGGTGTGAATGACTTAGCTACGCAGAAGTTGTCCACAGGAAAATTTGCTTATTTTGAAGCATTTTTTAAAAAATTGTTCCACGTGGAACAATTTCAGTCAACTATTAAAAATTGTTCCACCCCGAAAAAATTCAAATTGTTCCACGTGGAACAATCTGAAATCACGGGGCAGGCGTGGAACATTTTTTGCAATTCGAGTATTTTTCTGATCTCCCTACTTCTGGTCACTTGGTCTTTTTTGTCTATTTGTTGGTCGGAAAATCAGATAATTAGTTTTTATAGATCTGCTAGATTCCTCGAATTATATTTATTATTTATTTATGTTGCTGTTAGATTTGTGCCTTATTTGGTACAATGTTTGCAGAATTGTTCCACGTGGAACAATTCTGGTGCAGGCCTATCTGAAATTGTTCCACGTGGAACAATTTCAGATACATTTGATGGTGATGATACTAAATTGTTCCACGTGGAACATTTTGACGGTATTTTAATAAAAACGGCTCAATATTTTCGCGCAATCTCACTAGGACTGGTATTAATTATGCTATTTGACCATTATTTATGGGATATTTGGCAAGGGCAGGTTCTATTTTGGTTGGTTTGTGGTTTATTGACTGGGGTTTGGTTTAGCAAATTGAGTAATCTTAAAAATTGTTCCACGTGGAACAATTCTACGGTTTGTAATTCTGCAATTGTTCCACGTGGAACATTTAATGTAGCTGGCATGTTTTTTTGGGTTATTATTTTCGTGAGTGTCGCGCAGTCTTTGATTGGAATCGCCCAATTTACCATTCAACATTCAATCGGGCTTTTTTGGCTCAAAGAAAGCCTAATTGGGCAAAATATTGCCGGAGTGGCGAAGATTATCGTTAATTCTAGTCCTTTAATCCGTGCTTATGGCCTTTTTCCACACCCCAATATTCTAGGAGGCTTCTTGTTTTTTTCGATCATAATTACTCTTTTGTATAAAAAAATGTTCCACGTGGAACAATCTGAGAGTTGTGATTCTGAAAAATGTTCCACGTGGAACAATTCTGGTGCAAATAATCATTCAGTTAAAAATGTTCCACGTGGAACATTTTGGATCTTCATAAAAGAAAAAGCGCTTAGTATGGTCAATATTATTAACTTGATATTACTGATTCAGATATTTGGAATTCTTCTTTCCTTCTCTAAATCAGCTATTTTAGCTTTGGTGGTTGCTCTTATATATATAAATATTCCACCCCGAAGAATTCCAAATTGTTCCACGTGGAACATTTTGGAATCACGGGGCAAGCGTGGAACATTTGCGATGTATAAGTTTAAAAAATTGTTCCACGTGGAACAATTTAAAGTACTATTTGGTCTTGGGCTGGTCGTATTGGTTGAATTATTTTTCCTTAGAGTTGAATTTTATGCCTTATTTGTGAAGTCGCTTGAGGAAAGGGTTTTGTATTTGTCTATCTCGGAGCGGATCATTGTGGATAATCCAATCATTGGGGCCGGCACTGGTCAATTTATTTTCGAAGCGGAAAAGCTATTTCCCAATCTCGAGGTTTGGCAATATCAACCAGTGCATAACGTTTTTCTTTTAATTTGGTCAGAAGGGGGGATTGTCGGGTTGGTTTTGTTTATTTTGTTTTTGTGGAAATTGTTTCACCAGAATGTTCCACGTGGAACAATTCGGTGAAAAATCTCTTCTACTGGAGGGCGAAGAGGATGCCGTGGTCAATTTGACAAGGTGGTTGTTTTATTGTTTAATATAGAATAAAAAATTGATAAGTTGGTATCAGTGATGTGTGTTATAATTATTTTACGTATGTTTTTAACAGAAAACTAAAAATTTATGACAGTAAAGGAAAAATTTTTTCAAAGAATAGAATATAGCGGAAAATTAGATAGCATATCATCGATTATTGTTAAAGAATTTGGTCTTGGAGATTTTTTAGCTAATAAATTAGTAACTGTGGGATATGAAGATTTTAATTATATTTTAGAAGTAGCAAGATCGAAATATTTTGTCAAAATATTTTCTACACAAAGAACGGATAATGATTGCAGAAGGTGTGTTGAGGTGTTATTAAAGGCTATTGATGCTGGGATAGCTGTGCCTAAATTAATGCGTTCCCCTCAGGGCTATTTCCATAAAACTAAAATAGGTAACACTAAAATTAGGCTTTGTGTTATGGAATATATTGAAGGAAAAGATTTTTTTAGTATAAAACAGTATCCTAATGTTGCTGAAATCAAATTTTTAGCTTATCAGTCAGCGCTTATAAGCCAAATTAAAGTTAGGCCAAAGTTTGTTTATGATGAATGGGCGGTTCCAAATTTTCTGAAAGAGTTTAAGAAGAAAAGTCAATATTTAACGCAAAGAGATTTTGAAATACTGAAACCTTTAGTGGAAGAGTTTATGGCCATGGAGATAGTAAGGTTACCACATTGCTTTATTCATGGGGATATTTTAACAACGAATGTGATAAAGGACAAAGAAGGAAAGATTTGGATTATTGATTTTTCTGTTGCAAATTATTATCCGCGTATTCAGGAGATAGCCGTATTGGCTTGTGATCTTATTTTCGATGAAAAAAATAAAACTAATAATGAACACAATTTAGCACTTGTTCTTGAGGAATATCAAAAAAAGATTAAATTAACAAAGAAAGAGATACTGGCTTTGCCAGTGTATATTAAATTAGCTCACGCTATGCATGTTTTATTAGCAAATTATGAAAAAAAGATAAAGAAAAATGATTCTAAGGAAAATGCATATTTCTTAAGACGGGGAAGAATGGGTTTGAGATAGTTATTATGAAGCTGGTAGCGCTGGTAAAAAAAAGACACCTTGCGGTGTCTTTTTTGGTGCCTAAGTTGTGGATAATCTTATAAAACAGTGATAGCTGAGACCTTATCCCCAGCTTGTGGTCTCATAACACGGACTCCTTGTGTGGCGCGTCCTAGGGTGGAGACGCTGGCGAGGGGGATGCGGATGATTTGGCCCTTGTCGGAAGTGAGGATGAGATCAGCATCGAGATTATCAATGTTGACAATGCTGGCGCCGACTAATTTTCCGGTCTTTGAAGTGATCGAGGCAGTTTTAATGCCGGAACCTCCACGTTTTTGGATTTTGTAGTATTTGACATCAGATCTTTTTCCGTAACCATTTTCAGTGATAACAAGTAATTGGTTGCCTTTTTGGCCTTTAAAAAAGACATCCATTCCCACAACGAGGTCATCTTTTTTGAGTTTAATGCCACGCACACCAGTCGCCGCGCGTCCCATCGAGCGAACATCGGATTCTTTGTAGTGAATAGCTTGCCCGTGAGCAGTGGTGATGACGATTTCGTCGGTGCCAGTGGTGGCGCTAACCCAACGCAGGGCGTCACCCTTGTCGAGTTTTATGGCGATGAGGCCCGAACGACGGACATTTTCAAATTCTTCCAGAGTGGTCTTTTTGACTGTGCCCATTTCGGTGGCCATAAAGAGGAATTTGTAGTTGTCGTCTTTATTGAAAGCAATGACGGCGGTTACCTTTTCTTCGCCGGAGAGTTGCAGGAAATTGACGATTGATTGACCCTTGGAGATACGGGATGATTCCGGGATTTCATAGGCTTTGGTCTGGAAAACTTTTCCGCTGTTGGTGAAAAAGAGGAGATTGTCGTGAGTCATCACGCCCAAAAGTTTTTCAATTTCGTCACCTTCTTTAGTGGTGGCGCCGATGACGCCTTTGCCACCGCGTTTTTGAACTTTGTAGACCGTCGGGTTCATCCGTTTAATGTAGCCTTCCTTGGAAATGGTTATAATAGCTTCTTCATTAGGAACCAAATCTTCTTGTTTAAATTCTGAAACGCCGGATTTGATGATTTTGGTCATGCGTTCGTCGCCATATTTTTCTTTGACGCGTTCGAGTTCGCTTTTGACAAGTCCGAGGATTTTCTTTTCACTTTTGAGAATCGCTTCCAGTTCGGCAATAATGCGCAATTTTTCCGCCAGTTCGTCTTCAATTTTCTTGCGTTCAAGTCCGGCGAGAGTTTGGAGGCGCATCTCGAGAATAGCAGTGGTTTGTCGATCGGAGAATTTGAATTTCTTCATTAAATTCACATGAGCTTCTTCCTTTGTCTTGGATTTGCGGATGGTTTCAATGACCGCGTCGATGTGATCAAGGGCTTTTTTCAAACCTTCAAGGATGTGAGCGCGATCTTTGGCTTTTTCCAGATCAAATTTGGTGCGACGAGTGATGACTTCTTTGCGGTGAAGGATATAATATTCAAAAATTGATTTCAAATTAAGCACGGTTGGTTCAATACCATTAACCAAGGCGAGCATATTGACGTTGAAATTCTTTTGGAGATCAGTGAGATCATAGAGTTTATTGAGGACTTTCTGTGGATAAGCGTCTTTTTTGAGTTCAATGACTAAGCGCACGCCGTCCTTGTCCGATTCGTCGCGGATGTCTCGAATGCCGACAATCTTGCCTTCTTTGACGAGATCGGCCATTCGTTCGATCATGGTGGACTTGTTGGTGGCATAGGTCATTTCGGTCACAATGATTTGGAAAGCGCCGGCTTTAGTTTCGTTGATTTCGGCTTTGGCGCGAGTAAGGATTTTTCCGCGACCCGTCTTATAGGCCTCAACAATATCTTTTTTATTGTAAATTATGCCACCGGTGGGGAAATCAGGACCTTTCACAAATTCGCACAGATCTTCAACGGTCGCATCCGGGTTATCAATCAGATGATCAATGCCTTCGATCAACTCGGTAATATTGTGCGGTGGAATATTGGTCGCCATACCAACGGCGATTCCCATTGAGCCGTTGAGCAGGAGTTGGGGCAAATTGGAAGGTAAAACAGAGGGTTCTTTGTGTTGACCGTCATAATTTGGGATGAAATTAACCGTATTTTTTTCAATATCAATCATCATTTCTTCAGCTATGGGTGCTAACTTTGCTTCCGTATAGCGCATAGCCGCTGCACTATCACCATCCATCGAACCAAAATTTCCTTGGCCTTTGACCAGGGTATAGCGCAGAGAAAAATCTTGGGCCATTCTCACCATCGAATCATAGACGGCAACATCGCCGTGCGGGTGATATTTTCCCAAAACTTCTCCAACTACTGTGGCGGATTTACGAAATTTAGCGCTTGGTCGTAATCCCATGTCCCACATGGCATACAAAATTCGGCGATGAACAGGTTTCATTCCGTCACGCACATCCGGCAGGGCGCGAGAAACAATGACACTCATCGCATAATCCAGGTAGGATTGTTGGATCTCTTCGGTTATTTCTCTGGCTTGGATGTTTTCCAGCTCAATTTTCATTTCCATAATATTTTTTGTCCGCTAGTTGGCGGATCGATTATTGTTGAGGGAGAGGCGGTTGACCAGTGGTGTAGCTGGGCAAAGGCTGATCTGGCAATGTTGTGTTAGTATCGGAGTTGAGCATATTAGCTGGAGGAGTGAGCCGAGTGTCTTTGGGAGGTGATTGAGTATTGGTCGGAGTAGTTTCCGGTATGGTTTTTTGCAAATTCGAATTCAGGTCATCTAGCGATTTTTTGACATCGGTTGTGGCCTCTTGGAGGGACTTTTTTTGATTATCCAGTCCTTCGAAAACATTTTGTTTTCGGATAGTGGTTTTTTTAATCGAGCCCGAGAGAGAAAAAATCCAGAGCAGGAAGATAAAAAACATAGAAACCGCTACAGCGGCATAGGTGTAGCGCAATCGGATATGCTCCGGCTTTCGCCGGATTTCTGCTAATTTTCGCTGGAGATTCATTGGTTTAGTCTTATTCAATACCCATAACCACAATTTCCATATTCTTTTCTTCCAAATCCTTACTTTTCAAGTTCAGTTTTGACGGTCTTTCTTTGATGCAATAGCCCATTTCCAAGCAAAATTTACTTTCATCGTCAATATCAACAGTAGAGCCTTTTATTTTAAAATGTATCGGGATAATAATATTTGGTTCAATTTTTTTGATTGTTTCGATGGCTTTTTTGTAGTCAATGGTATATTTTCCGCCAATTGGCACGAAAAGAACGTTGATCGTACCGATTTTTTCTAGTTGTTTTTCAGTTAAATCTGTTCCCAAATCACCGAGATGACAGATCTTTATTTCTTCGCCATCAATGATAAATATTGTATTTAGGCCTTTTTCCCGTCCTTCCGCATCGTCATGATAGGAGGGGATGCCGATAATATTAATCCCTCCCACAGAATATTCACCTGGCAAATCAATGACGCGAGGGGATCCTTTGAGAGCTTCAATATTATTATGATCAGGATGGTCATGAGAAACTAAAACAAGATCAGCTTGTCCTTGTGGCGGGCGCAGACCGATGGATTTGTCAAAAGGGTCAATGAAAAGCACGACTTCATTTTGACCTCGTCCGGCGGGTTTTAGGGAAAACTTAAAGCAAGAATGCCCGTAATATTGAATATTCATAGGATTTAGTTAATAAAAAGATTGTTAATATTTTCGCAAAAAACACACAAAACCCAGACTAAGCCTAGCTTACTTAGATATGTTAGCATAAGAGAGGAGGGCTGTCGAGTGGAGTTTTATTTAAAACTGCAGAGACGAGCTCGCCAGCCAGCGGGCTCGTCTCTACGTAAATAAACATTCGCTATTTTAGAAATTTTTTGCTAGAATGGGGAATATGAAAAAGGAAAGTTTGGCTAAATTTGATATCCCAGCGCATATCTTCTTGGTGATGGAAAAATTAGAAGCGGCTGGATTTGAGGCATATGTCGTGGGCGGATGCGTGCGGGATTTGCTGTTGGGGCTCGCGCCCAAAGACTGGGACGTCGCGACTAATGCCAAGCCGGAGGAAGTACAGGGAATTTTTCCTGATAGTGTTTATGAAAATGAGTTTGGGACAGTGGGAGTCAAAATCAAAAATCAATCCGCCAGCTGGCGGACAAAAATCAAAATTACAGATAAAAATGCAAAAATAGAAAATGCCAAAAATATTAAAACTGAAAGCAGTGAAGAGGTTACGGAAATTGTTGAGGTGACGACTTATCGGATTGAGTCTAAATATTCTGATAAACGGCATCCGGATGCGGTTAAATTTGCCAAGACGCTTGAGGAGGATTTGTCTAGGCGCGATTTTACGATTAATGCGTTGTCCTTAAAAAATAAAAAAGAGAATTTTGAGCTAATAGATTTGTTTTCGGGACGCGAGGATTTGGAAAATAAATTAATTCGAGCGGTGGGGGATGCGAACGAACGTTTTAATGAAGATGCGCTCAGAATGATGCGGGCGATTCGGTTTTCGGTGACGCTCGATTTTGCGATTGAGAAAAAAACTTTTCAAGCGATTAAAAAAAATGCGGATAATTTGAAATATATTTCACCGGAAAGAATCCGGGATGAATTTGCGAAAATTATCCTATCACCAACTCCAGCAAGAGGAATAGATCTTTTGCAAGAAGCGGGGATTTTGAAAATAATTCTTCCAGAAATTGAAAGTGGAATTGGGGTGATGCAAAGTCATCATCATTATTATGGTCCATATAATACAGTATACAAACATCTCGTGGCTTCCTTGGAAAAATGTCCATCGCCAAAATTAGAAGTGCGCCTGGCGGCGTTACTTCACGACGTGGGGAAACCAAAATCAAAAAGAGGGGAAGGAGAAAATGCTACATTTTACAATCATGAATATATCGGTGAGCGGATGACGAAAAATATCTTGGAACGTTTACGTTTTTCGCGCAAAGTGATCGACAAAGTGATGCTTTTGGTACGCAATCACATGTTCTATTATAATGTCGATGAAGTTGGTGAATCCGGTGTGCGCCGGGTGGTGCAAAAAATCGGCTTGGAAAATATCTCTGATCTCATCGATGTGCGAATTGCTGATCGGCTGGGAAGCGGAGTACCAAAGGCGGTGCCCTATAAACTCAGACATTTTCAATTTATGGTGGAAAAAGTTTCACATGATCCGATTTCCGTGAAACAACTAAAACTAAATGGGAATGATTTAATGAAAGAACTAGGCGTTCCCGCCGGACCAAAGATTGGAGCGATTTTAGCAGTGCTTCTCTCGAACGTGATCGATGATCCGACACGAAATGTTAAAGAAAAACTGATCGAGCTGGCGAAAGAATTGGCGAAAAGCAAAGTGGAAGATTTACGTAAGATGGCGGAAGAGAAAATAAAAGCGGAACAGAAAAAGGAAGAGGCTTTGATTAAGAAAAAATTTAAAGTTGGATAGTGTGCATTTCTCTTGATTTACGCATTCGCTCGAAATAAGTTCTCAAGAGCACGGTATTCTCATTTTGGCGAGCCTTCGGTTGGTCTACCGTAAGCCTTAGGTGCTAAATAAGATAAACGTGCGAACTTATTTCGAGCGAATGCGTAAGTCCTTAGTTTATTTTTTTATTGGAAAAATAAAACAAAATCAATGGCATCTCAAATTGCGCATATTGTTTATGCGAAAAAATATTTTGACAAGATTGAAAACGGAAAGGCCGTGGATGATTTTTTGGATGAAGAAAAAATAAAGTATAATCATAAAATCAATAAAGATGAGTTTATGCTGGGTGCGACATTTCCTGATATCAGAAGAATCGAGCCGAGCATTAAAAGAAAAGATACGCACTTGAGATTTGCGCCACTTAATTTGGATTTCTCTGGGCTGACTTCTTTTGAGGCTGGTTGGAAATTTCATCTCTATTGTGATATGCGACGCGATGAAATTTTGAATAAAAATGGATTTTATAAATTAGAAAAAACAACTGAACTTTTTGGACACCCAGCAAAACTACTCGAAGATGAGCTTTTGTATGACGGTTATAATAATTGGGAAAAAATTGCTAATTATTTTCGTAATCCACCATTGGTAAATTTGGAGATTGGAGTTGATCGGCCGACGTTTGTTCTTTGGTATGCGATTTTAGCAAAGTATATTGAAAATAGACCAGGGGAAAAATCGATGCGTGCATTTCTTTCTAAACAATTAAGTCTTTCGCAAAAGACAGACGACATTATGACTTCTATCACGGGGCTTAAAAAAAATAAAAAAGCATTAGAATTTTTGGGGAAAGTTTTTGATGAGATTGTGTGATTTGCCTATTATTGATTAAAATCCGCCGTAGTCTCGACGTTACGTCGAGACTACGGTATGACGAAGCATGAAAACTAAAAAATTATTAGACGCGGTTAATTTTCCAGCTGATTTGCGAAAGGTGCCGAAAGAAAAACTGCCGAAACTTTGCGATGAAGTTCGCAGTTTTTTGATTGAGAGTGTCGCGCAGAGTGGAGGGCATTTTGGATCGAATTTGGGTGTGATTGAACTGACAGTGGTGTTGCATTATATTTTTGATACGCCGAAAGATCTTTTGATTTGGGATGTCGGGCATCAAGCTTATGCGCATAAGATGCTGACTGGGCGGAAAGATAAACTTGCTACAATCAGAAAAAAAGGCGGTCTGGCTCCATTTACTCGAAGAGAAGAAAGTGAATATGACACGTCGAATACTGGGCACACCAGCACATCGATTAGTGTGGCAACAGGAATGGCGGTGGCTAATCGGAATAAAAAAAACGCACCTAGAATTGTCGCAGTAATTGGAGATGGAGCGTTGGGTGGGGGAATGTCATTTGAAGCGTTGAATCATGCGGGAGATATCAAGGCGGATATGCTAGTTGTGCTCAATGATAATAAGATGTCGATTTCGCCTAACGTTGGAGGGATGGAAAAATATCTGACAAGACTTATCTCATCACCGGCTTATGTCAATTTGAGAGACAAGGGTCTGGAAGTGTTGAAAAATATGCCAACCGTGCAAAAGTTGGTGCACAAGGCGGGAATTCAAGTGCGCGGTGTGATTACGCCAGGAACGATGTTTGAAGAATTGGGTTTTAAGTATTATGGACCGATCGATGGACATGATACGGAAACGCTTTTGGAAGTTTTGGAAAATTTAAAAAAATTGAAAGGGCCACGCTTTTTGCATGTG
>Ga0172379_10010161_pt1 | contig 11458 bp, 6 predicted proteins | sample GrowelOW334metaG_FD_119756 | JGI IMG/M metagenome (GOLD analysis project Ga0172379, IMG submission 119756) | Groundwater microbial communities from an aquifer near a municipal landfill in Southern Ontario, Canada - Groundwater well OW334 metaG | ecosystem: Environmental > Aquatic > Deep... | reverse complement strand
CGTCCACATTAATTGTTGAACCGGCAGTGCTGGATGCGTCAAAAACCACGCTACCATTATTATGTTGCCAAGCATTAGTTCCGGCACCTTCAACGATAGTAAAATTGGCGCCAAAATAAGCCGTACCGGAAGTGGAAGTAAAAACTGATCCGGCATTGAGAGTAAAAGTACTATTAAAATCAAGCGTAGCCGTATTGCCATTAAAGGTACCATTCGTGTCAGCAAAAGCACCTGTAAAAGTTTTTGTTCCGGAACCTGCATTAAATGTGCCGCCGGTTAAAGTTGTTGTTGTACTAATTGTTAAACCAGCTGACCCTCCGGTAAATATCCCTGTGGATTGGGAATATGTCGTGTTAATTGTTAGCGCAAAATTATTAGTATTAAAGTCACCTGAAGTCATACTAAATGCCTGCATGGTGGCTCCGGAGGAAAGAGAAACGCCGTCGGCATTATGAGCAACAATCGTGCCCATATTAATACCAGTAGCTCCAGTAGCATCAATGGTTTGTGCGCCTGCTATCCCTGTAAAATTAATTGTGGCTCCGGATGCCGTGCCGTTATAGCTTGAGCCGACCGTAAGATTTCCTTTAAGCTGAATGTTGCCGCCTCTCATTTCACCGTCTGTTAGTAGAAGATTGCCGGCTACAGTTACTTCGTCTCCGGTACCCATAGTTACATAGTAGCTACAATCTGCAACTTCACCGCAATCTATATTCAAATTATTAAAAGTAATGGCTCCGGGAAAATCCCAAGAAGTATTGCCACCGGCTACCCATTTCATTGTCCCGCCATTGGCATTAAAGGTACCGCTGGTAACACTCCAGTTTCCGCCACTAAGCGTAGTACCGCTGGAAGCAATATATATACCACCATTAATTGTTACAAAGTGAGTGGTAAGAGAAGATGTTTGGCCGTCAAAGGTTCCACCGGAAAAAATTGCCGTGTAAATACTTACCGTTGAATTGCCACAGTTAAAAGTTCCGCTCGACTGAATCCAATCATTAGCAGTGATGGTATTACTGCCACCGTTAGTGATAGTCCCGCCATTATAGATAACATCGTCAGCTACCGTTAAATTATATGAAGCAATATTTAAAGCTCCACTTGTCAAAGTAAGATCCATAGCCGCTTGATCCAAAATCAGATCCGAAGCCATTACCACCCCTGCTGCATTGTTTATAATAATTTGCCCGTTGAAATTTCCCGTGGCACCGGTTAAATCAAAACCTTGTGACACAGTTCCTCCAAAAGTTAATTTCGACTGGGAATTTGCGTTACTATCATAACCAGCGGCAATAACCACGGATCCCTTTGCCGTAATCCCACCATCAGTAGTGTCATAGGAAAGCGTTCCATCGGTTAAGTACAGCGTTCCATTTACAATTAAATTATCTGAAGGAGCTATGTATACCCCATAACTGGCATTGGTACACGCCGAGTCGCCATTGCAATCTTGAATAAAACTGCCAAATTGTTCATTGGCATTAAAATCCCATTTAGCAGTTGCTGAAGAATTATTATTTACCGTGGATTTCACCGTTCCGCTATTATGCGTAAAAGTTCCTCCCACTGTATGTGTCCAAGTTGAAGCCACGGACATTACCCCCGTAGACGCATTGAATATTCCGCCGGATAAAGTAAATGAATTCAAATTTATAGTGGAATTACTCCCCTCAAAAGTCCCACTGGATTGAATCCAGTCGCCAAGGGTCAATGTATTGCCTCCGCCATTGGTTATTGTTCCACCGCCATAGGTTGTATCGTCAGCCACGGTTAAGTTGTACGAACCAACATTAAAAGCTCCACTGGTCAGAGTAAGATCCATGCCTGAAGCATCCAAAATGCAGTCGGAAAGAAGAGCTACTCCGGCCGCGTTATTTATAACCACAGAGCCATTAAAATTTCCAGTGCCACCAGTTAAATCAAAATTCTGCGTCAAGGTTCCTGCAAAAGTTATTTTAACATTCGTACCGCCACCATCGTAATTTGCTCCAACGGTAACATTGCCTTTTGCAGTAACCCCTCCTACAGTAGTATCGTAATAAGATATAGATCCATCTGTTAAGGTCAAATTTCCATTAACAACCATGGTATCTGAAGCTGCAAGCGATGCCCCGTAACCGCTGTTGGTACATGCCAAGTCTCCATTACAATCTTGAATAAAATTACCGAATTCTTCGGAAGAATTAAAATCCCAAAGTGCAGAAGGCCCATTATTGTTAACAGTGGATTTTACAGTACCACTATTATGAGTAAAAGTTCCACCGGCCGTATGTGTCCAAAATGTACCGACTGTCATTACATCAGTAGTGGCGCTAAACGTACCAGCAGACAATGTAAAACCGCCGCTAATTGTAATTGTTTGACTGCCGCAATTAATTGTTCCTGCAGCTTGAGAAAAATTTCCTGTAACCGCTAAAGACCTATCTACAGTTATTATTCCCGCATAACCGGCATTCGTATTCATAACGGCAACACTACCTCCAAACAAACCATCAATAGTTGAATTTTTAGATGACGTCGCATCAAAAACCACTGTGTCCCCGGCAATCGGGCAAGTGTCCGCGGACCAATTCGCGCAAGTGCTCCAGAGCTCATCAGTGCCGCCGCCATCCCAGGTTCTTGAAGAAGCTGCTATTAATGGTTCAGATGAAGGAGTAGACAAACCAGAAACAACCGTCATAACAATCGCCACAACAATTGAAGAAATAAAACCGATTCTTAATTGCTGAACAAAGCTGTAATGTTTAAAATATGAAATTTTATAACCATTTTTTGTTAATGGATAAGCCCTAGTAAAACTAGTGCCAGGATGAGTAAAAACAATAAAACCAATATATTTAATGATTTTTCCCAAATAAACAAAAAATAAGATAATGATTAAAAACAGACGAAAAATAAAGTTTTTTTCTAACTTAATTTTTTCTTCTAAATTAATAGGATCAAATTTCATCAGAAATATGAAATTAAAAAAATATCTATAATTATTATAGCATAAAAAATAATAACTGACAACTATAATAAAAAATTTTTTATTTACCGTGACATTTTTTATATTTCTTGCCCGAACCGCACGGGCAAGGATCATTGCGGCCGATTTTAACTTCTTTATTTTTTAAAGCGGGATTATTTTTTTGTGTATCTTTGGCCGGAGCTTGCAAAACTTGTTTCATTTTATTTATTGTGGGCACTACTATTTTTCTTACATCCGCCATTTTAAAAATATTATAGACTACTTGTTTTTGAATATTAGTGATTAATTCCGTAAACATGGAATAAGCTTCCCTTTTGTATTCAATCAAGGGATCACGCTGGCCATAACCTCGTAAGCCAATACCTTCACGCAAGTAAGCCATTTGATCTAGATGTTCCATCCATAGTGTATCAATAGCGCGCAAGAAAAAACTCTTTTCAATTTGGTAAACTGCTTCTATATCATTCATACCTTCTACCATATCACTGTATCTTTTATTGGCTAAGTCCACTAAATGTTTTATTAAATACGTGCGGGATTGGGCATCTTCCACTTTATTACCAGCATATTTTCTTAATTCTTCCAAAGATTTTCTGGTTTCCAGAGCAATCGGAAAAATGGAATTTACCACTTCATAAATTTCTTTTAAATCCCATTTATTTTCATCATCTAAATTCGTATGGAACGATACAACTTGTTCGATCTCATTTTCAATTTGCTCTAAAATAAGTTCTCTGATTTTTTCTTTTTTAGCATTTAATATTTCGTAACGCTTTTTATAAATCACTTCCCGATGCTTATTTATCACATCGTCGTATTGCACCAAGTGATCACGGATATCAAAATTGCGGCCTTCTACTTTATGCTGTGCAGATTCCAAAGCTTTCGAAACTAAACGATTTTCTAACGGCATGTCTTCGGGCACGCGCAAAGTAGTCATCATGGATTTCATTCTGTCGGAGCCGAAAATTCTCATTAAATCGTCGTCCATGGAAACAAAAAATTGCGACACGCCTTCATCCCCTTGTCTACCAGACCGACCGCGTAACTGATTATCGATACGACGCGCTTCATGACGCTCGGTGCCAAGCACAAACAAGCCGCCAGCCGCACGCACTTTTTCCGCTTCTTCTTTATTTGGCGGATTGCCGCTTAAAATAATATCAACGCCACGGCCAGCCATGTTGGTAGCCACAGTTACTGCACCTAATTTGCCGGCTTGGGCAATTATTTCCGCTTCCTTTTCATGATTCTTCGCGTTTAATAAATTATGCGGAATGCCTTCCCTATCTAGCATCTGTCCTAAAATTTCATTTTTTTCAATGGAAATAGTGCCCACTAAAACTGGCTGTTGCTGAGCATGTAGTTCTTTAATTCTTTTCACCACGGCTTTAAATTTTCCCAATTCTGTTTTATACATGGAATCCGGCAAGTCTTTTCTTACCATGGGCATGTTAGTGGGTATCACTAAAACTTCTAATTTATAAATTTTATGAAATTCTTCCGCTTCTGTTATCGCCGTGCCGGTCATACCGGATAATTTTTTATAGATTCTAAATAAATTTTGGAAAGTAATAGTAGCTAAAGTCCGTGATTCTTTTTTTATATCTAAGCCTTCTTTAGCTTCAATGGCCTGATGCAAACCTTCAGAATAGCGACGCCCTTGCATTAAGCGGCCGGTAAATTCATCAACTATTAATACTTCGCCGTCTTTAACAACGTAATCGCGATCTTTTTTAAATAATGTATGGGCTTTTAAAGCTTGCTCCACATGATGCACAATAGATACCCCACCAGCCTCATAGATATTTCCCATGCCCAAAGACTTTTCAATTTTATTAATGCCCGCCTCAGTTAACGTGGCTGCACGCATCTTTTCATCGATATTATAATCGGTATTTTCCTGCAAAGTTTCTACTAACCGAGCAAATTTATAATATTTATCCGTGGCTTCTTCGGCTGGCGCAGAAATGATTAACGGAGTTCTGGCTTCATCAATTAAAATACTGTCTACTTCGTCAACAATGCCGTAATAAAGATTACGCTGTACCCGCTCTGACAAATCTTGCACCATGTTATCGCGCAAATAGTCAAACCCGAATTCATTATTAGTACCATAAGTAATATCCGCCTGATACGACTCAGCGCGTGTGACTGGACGTAAGTTTTCCATATCAACTTTAAAAGATTGCTGCGTGTCTTCTTTAGTGCTATCTTTTTTATTTACTTGTGGTTCAAAGATATATGATACTAATTGATTTTGAATACAGCCCACAGATAATCCAAGAAAATGGTAAATCTTGCCCATCCAATCGGCATCGCGCCGGGCTAAATAGTCATTTACTGTGACCACATGAACTCCTTCGCCGGCTAAGGCATTAAGATAAATTGGGCCAGTAGAAGTTAAAGTTTTACCTTCGCCAGTTCTCATTTCCGCAATTTTTCCTTGATGCAAAACAATACCGCCAATTAACTGCACATCGTAATGGCGCTGATTTAACACCCTTTTCGCAGCTTCCCGCACTGTGGCAAAAGCTTCTGGCAGAAGGTCATCTAATGTTTCACCTTTTTTAATTCTCTCTATAAATTCGGTGGTTTTATTTTTTAATTGTTCATCGGATAATTTAACAAAATCAGGCTCTAGCCCATTTATTTTTTCGACAATGGGTTGTAATTTATCTATTTCTCTTTTATTGGTATCGCCAAAAATTTTTGTTAAAAAAGACATATGGTTTTATTCGTTTTCCTCTTGTTCGCCAGTGTCTAATAAATTTTCTTCTTTATTCCGCCAAAAAAGTACTGATTTCAACAATCTTCTAGTTTTTTGTGCTTTTCGTTTTTTGCTGACAATTTTGCTTTTACTTTTTTTTAATTGCGCTTCCATTTCTTCCCTGGCGCAATCGATGGCAGTATAAACATCATCTTCGGTTTGTTCAACTCGTAGCACTACTTGGCCGGGTAGATCAAAATTTACCAAGACACGAAAATTATTTTTATTATGCCGGGATGAGCAGCGTTCAATTTCTACACGCACTTCCATGATTTTATCATTAAAATGCTCTAAGCTACCAATTTTTTCATTAATATATTTTTTGATAGCTTCGGTTAGTTCGAAACTCTTGCCCGTGATTTGAATTTGCATAGTATTTATTAATTTTAAATTAAAATCCGATACATTTAATCTCTTCCATCAGCTGCACGCCTAGATTATCACGCACTTTCTGTTTAATCAAGCTGATCAGCATTATAACATCAGATGCTGTTGCTTTGCCAGTGTTGATAATAAAATTTGCATGTTTTTCAGAAACCTTAGCCCCACCGATTTGATAGCCGCGCATCCCTGCTTTTTCGATTAACTCCCAGGCTTTTAGCCCTTCTGGATTTTTAAATATACTGCCAGCACTAGGATGAGATAAATCTTGGTCTTTAATCTTTTTCTGCACCGTGATTTTCATATTCTTTTCCATAACTTCACTTTTTTTTGATTTTAAAGAAAATATAGCTGATAATATAATATAATTTTTTTTCTTAAAAATGCTGTCACGATAACAAAATTCGCAGTCTTTGCTAGTTATGGTTTGCACTTCATTATTTTCATTTAGAATAGTAACAGTTTTAATTAATCTACTTATGCTGTTAACGGTTGAACCGATATTACCCCAAATAGCACCACCAATAGTAGCTGGTATACCGCTTAAGAATTCTAAACCGGATAAACCATGATCTTTGCAAAAACCCAGCACTGTACCTAAAGTTGCACCGGCATCTGCTGTAACTTCGCTATTATTGGCTGCAATATTATTTAATTCCAATTTGATTACCAAACCGCGATAGCCAGTATCGGCCACTAAAATATTACTGCCGTTGCCAAGAATAAAATAGGGCACCTGGTTCTGCTTAGCTTCGGTAATTATTTTAATTAAGTCTGGTTGAGTTTTAATAACGGCAAAAAAATCCGCTTGACCCCCTATTTTAAAAGTGGTATATGGTTTTAAAATTACGTTGTTCTCCACTAAGGATGAGAACATAAAAACAAGGCAACTTTATATATGTCTCCGGCGCCTAATACTAATAGCACGTCATTCCTTTCTACATGCTCCTGCATTTTTTGCACGGCTTGCTCTACTGTGTCGGTGTAAAAAACATACTTGCCAGTACGCTCCACGGCTTTTACTAAATCTTTAGAAGAAACATCTTGATCGGCATTCTCTTCTCTGCCAGCAACATCGAATATTTTATGGATAATAATTAAATCAGCACCTTTAAAACACTTAGTAAAATTGGCAAATAATTTTTTTGTGCGGCTATGTTGGTGCGGCTGAAACAGAACAACGACACGACGATCAGGGTAAAATTCTTTGGCTGCTTTTATCGTGGCTGCGACCGCAGTCGGGTGATGAGCATAATCAGAGATCACTGTTGCCCCGCGGTAGGTACCTACCATTTCAAAACGCCGCCAAGTACCAGCAAAATTAGTTAAAGCTTTTTTAATTATATTATCGGGAATATCTAGTGCTCGTGCCATGGCAATCACGGCTAAAGCATTATAGATATTAAAATCTCCGGGAATTTGCAAAGAGAATGGTGTTTTGCCAACAGAAAAACGTTGTAGCATTTTCTCTTTACGGATATTTTTGGCCATAACTTGCGCTTTATTGTCGATACCGTAGGTAATAACTTTGCTATCGCAGCCTAACTCGCGGCTTTCAGAATCATCGTTATTTTTTACTAATATGCCATGCTCAGGCAATTTATTAATATAATTTTGAAAAGTTATTTGGATATGTTCTAAATCGCGGTAATAATCTAAATGATCTTCTTCAATATTAGTAAGAATAATAGCGTTGGGCGACAAACCCATCATGTGTTCTTTATGTTCACAGGCTTCCACAACAAAGAATTTTTTATTTTTTCCCAAACAAGCATTGCTGTTTAGTTGTTTGATCATACTGCCAACAATAACAGTAGGATCTAGTTTTGCTTCAATTAATACTGCTGCCAGCATAGCCGTGGTAGTAGTTTTCCCGTGAGTGCCGGAAACCGCAATGCAATATTCATAATCTTTCATGAATTCGCCAACCGCGGAAAAATATGTTATTTCACGATCTTGCCGGTTTAATTCTTTGATTTTTAAGCGCTCAGGATTATCTTCAGGTACGGCAGCCGAATAAATATATAAATCAGCATCGGCTGGTAATTTTTCACCAGTTTGGCCGATAATAACATTAATTTTATTTTCTTTTAAATTATCGGTTAATTCTGATTCTGCTAAATCAGAGCCCGACACTTCTTTGCCCTGCCACTTCAAAATTTTAGCCAACCCGGATATACCAATGCCGCCAATACCAATGAGATAAATTTTTTTTGCTTCTTTAATTGTCATACAGATATTATAGCAGATTTTTCATTATTTTCCAAATAGAATCACGAAGACACGAAGTTCACGAATAACACGGAGATTTTTTAGATATATTTCCAATCATATATAAAGAACCAGTGATAATAAAGAGATCATTTTTATTTAACTTTTTTAATATTTTTTTATAGGCTATTTGCGGATTATTAATGATGATAGATTTTTTATGATATTTATCAATTTCTCGTTTAATAGTCTGGGGGTTAAGGCCTTGAGAAAAATTAGTAATAATAATTTCGTCAAAATACGGGACAATATATTTTAAAATTTTTTGATAATCTTTATTATATTTTATAGCGAGTAATAAATATTTTTTTGAATATTTTGTTAAATCTATTATTTTTTTTAAAGAAACAACAAACGCCTGCATTTTATCCGGATTATGTGCGCCATCAGCAATAATCAATGGCTTTTTTTTAATAAAAGAAAACCGGCCAAAAAATTCGGCTTGCGCTAATCCCCTTTTAATATATTTTTCTGGGATATGTAAAAACTTTGCTGCCTCTATTGCCAAAATTGCGTTTTGAATTTGATATTCGCCTAATAATTTTAATTGGTATTTTTGGTTTTTGTATTTGAAATGCTGCGCAGTAGAGACGCGATTAATCGCGTCTCTACGATGACACATTAGTTTATAATTTTTTACATTAATAAATTTAGCATTTCTAATCAAACGCGATCCGGTGATCGCATTTTTATTTTTAATAATCGCGGATTTTTCTTTCGCAATTAATTTTTTAGTACTTCCCAATACATCCGTATGGTCTAATCCGATAGAAGTAATTATTGATAAGGCTGGATTACGAAAAACATTCGTGGCATCTAGCCTCCCTCCTAAGCCGACTTCCACTACAGCATAATCAATTTTTTCATTGGCAAAATAAATAAATGCCAAAGCAATAAAAGCTTCAAAATAAGTCAATTTAAATTCTAATAAATATTTTTTATATTTATCAACTAAATTAATAAAATCTTTTTCAGAAATTAATTTATTATTAATCTGAATTTTTTCTCGCGGGTCGAATAAATAGGGAGAAATAGTTAAGCCAGTTTTATAACCAGCAGCACGTAAAATATTAGCGATCAATACGCAAGTAGATCCCTTGCCAGATGTGCCAGCCACGTGAATGGTTTTATAATGATCTTGCGGATTATGGAAAAATTTTAAAAATTCTAAAATATTTTTATTAGAAAAATCTTTTCTTTTATTTTTTTTATCTAAAGATAATAAAAAATTATGAGCGCTATTGAAGGCTTTGAACAATTTTAGCGAGAGTTTCCGCGGCATGTGGTTTATTTATTTTTTTAATATTTCTGGCTAGCATCTGCATTTTATGTTGATCAGCAAGTAATTTTTTAATTTCGAAATCTAATTTTTCCGGAGTTAAATTATTTTGCTTTAAATAAATTGCCGCTTGGTGATTGGCAAAATAACTGGCATTATCTTCCTGATGCGAATGCGGAATTGGAATAATTATTATGGGTTTGCCAAGCACTGCTAATTCCGTAATAGTAGCTAAACCAGCACGAGTAACCACGATATCTGCTATTGTCATGGCTTCAATCATTTCTTGTTTTAAAAATTCATAAGCACGATAATCTGGATGCTTTATATTATTAATATTTTTTTCTTGGCCAGTAATATGAATAACATTGGCAATGTCGCATAATTCTTTAGATACTAATTTATTCAAAGCCAAAGCACCAATACCGCCACCAGTTATCAGAATAATTGGTTTTTTATTTTGAAAATTTAAAATATTTGTCTTTACTTGCAGTGAACGCACTGGATTGCCGATTACTTTAGCATTTAATTTTGTGTCAGAAAAAGCTTTGGTAGTAATTCGGGCAAATGGTTTCATTAATTTTATGGCCAATCCGGTTTTTATATCTTGTGAGTGAATAATGCCAGGAATTCTTAAAACCCATCCAGCCCAAATTAGAGGAACAGAAACAAAACCACCAGCAGAAATAATCACTTGGGGTTTTTCTTTTATTAAAAGAAAAATACTTTGCCAAAATGCGATTTTAATCTTTATCAGATCAATAAAATTATTGAAAGAAAAATATCGACGAAATTTACCGCTGCTGATAGCTTGAAATCTTATCTCCCGGCTAATAACCAAATCTTTTTCTGGCCCGAACTTGGTACCAATAAATAAAAAATCTTCTTGGGGTAGCTTTTCCGCGATTGCCAAAAGCGGTGTTACTGAACCAATTGTGCCGCCGCCAGATAAAATTATCTTCATATTAAATTTTAGCAGGATTATTTTTAGTCTGTTTGGAAATATTGATCAATATGCCCATAGCACCGAGCAACATAACCAAAGAAGTACTACCATAACTGATAAATGGCAGCGGAATACCAGTTAATGGCACTAGTGAAAGCATGGCCGCAATATTTACTAAAGCCTGAAAAGTAACCCAGGTAACAATGCCTACTGCTACCAAGCGGCCAAAAGAATCTGGTGCCTGCCTAGCCACTTTTATGCCCTGCCATAAAAAAGAAACAAATAAAATAATTAACAACAAAGCAAAAACAAATCCTAATTCTTCGCCGATAATAGCAAAAATAGAATCACCGGCTGGCTCTGGCAAATAATTATATTTTTGCCGCGAATGCCCTAGCCCTAAGCCGAAAAAACCACCCGAACCAATGGCGAGCAAAGCTTGATTGATATGATAACCTATGCCTTGTGGATCTAATTCTGGATTTAAAAAAACCATCAAACGATTCGCACGATAGGGTGCGATTTTCACCATGAGAAAAAACAAACCTAACCCGCCAAATCCCATCCAGATTAAATGCTTCCAAGGCGCGCCAGCTACAAAATATATTGATAAGGCTATCACAGCAATAACAATCATGGTCCCTAAATCTTTTTGCACACCGGCAATCATAAATACGAGAAAACTGATCATCACAATAAATGGTAAAAAATTATAAGAAAAATCTTCCATTTTTTTCGCTCGATTTTCCAGCCACACCGCCAGATAAATTAAAAAAGTTAATTTTATCAGTTCAGAAGGTTGAAAATTTAAACCACCTAGATTAATCCATCTTTTCG
>Ga0172379_10010160_pt1 | contig 11460 bp, 7 predicted proteins | sample GrowelOW334metaG_FD_119756 | JGI IMG/M metagenome (GOLD analysis project Ga0172379, IMG submission 119756) | Groundwater microbial communities from an aquifer near a municipal landfill in Southern Ontario, Canada - Groundwater well OW334 metaG | ecosystem: Environmental > Aquatic > Deep... | reverse complement strand
TGATTGTGATTGTTAATTCTTCCTGACTAAAACCCGGCGCAATTAATTTTAGTATATACGGCGCTAAAATAATTAAAATTACCGAAAGAATAATCAAACAGCAAAAAATAACATTTAAAACCACATTGGCCAATTCCCAAGCTTTCTTTTTGAAAAGCAGGTAACCGGAAAATATCGGAATAAAGCCGGCTGATAACGCACCCAAAACCACCAAATTAAAAACTAAATCAGGCACCCGAAAAGCGGCATAATACATGTCTAATTCGGCGCCGGCGCCAAATTCCCCGGCCAAAATCCGATCCCGCAAAACACCCAAAAATTGTGAAACCAAAGAAGCTGCCCCTAAAACAATGGCAGCCGAAGTAATTGTATTAGACTTGCCGTTCAAGATATTTTTGAACATAAACTAAAATTTCGTTTCAAAAACAATTATTGTAGTCTGTAAATAATACTATTTTATGAACCTGGCGTCAACAATTTTACCGCCTTTACCCTCTTCTAAAACCATGACCGGGTTAAAATCAATTTCTTTAATTTCCGGAAATTGCCAGGCAAAATCGCCTAGTTTTACCAAAATGTCGGCCAAAGCTTGCAGATCAAGGCTTTTTTGGCCTCTGGCGCCGGCCAAAAGATCATAAATTTTTAGCTCCTTAATCATGGCCAAAGCTTGAACTTGATTAATTGGCGCGATTCTAAAAGCAATATCTTTAAATACTTCCGTATAGATTCCACCCAAACCAACCATTAGTAATGGCCCAAATGACGGATCTTGTTTGACGCCGGCAATAACTTCAAAACCTTTAATCATTTCACCGACCAAATAGCCGTCAATTTTAGCCTGGGGCATTTTGGTTTTAATGGTTTTGGCCATTTCGCCGATTGCCTGAGCTAATTCCTGATCATTTTTTAGATTAACTTTAACGCCGCCAACATCGGATTTATGAATAATTTCTGGTGAAACAACTTTTAAAGCAACCGGATAACCGATTTTTTTGGCAAAAGCGGTTGCCTCTGATTCGGTTTTAACCAAAGCCGCTTGATGAAATGAAAAACCAATTGGGATTAATAAATTTCTGACATCAATTTCAGTCAAAACGTCTTTTTCCAAAATTAATTTGGTTTCTTTTTTATTTTTATAGCTAATTAAATCTTTAGGCTTGATTTTTATTGGTGCTTCTTTTTGCCATTGACCGTATTGCCACATTTTTTTAATGGTTTTGACAGCCTGCAATGGCGAGCTAAATTCCGGTAAAGAATACTTTTCGTAAATTGAATAATATTTAGTAATAGTTTCTTCACCCAAAAAACAAAGTAAAATCGGTTTTTTTGATTTTTGATTAAGTTCACCGATTATTTGAGCGGTTTTTTCAATTTCAGTCATTTTTTGCGGTGTCAAAACCACTAGCACCGCATCAACGGACAAATCAGCCAAAGCGGCTTTAACTGCCAGGCCATACCGATCGGCTTTAGCGTCGCCCAGTATATCAATTGGATTAGTTACACTAGCCGCTGGCGGTAATTTAGCTTTTAAATCGGTTTTAGTATTTTCTGACAACAAAGCCAGCTGCAAACCATTTTCAACTAATAAATCGGTCATAATGATTCCCGGACCGCCGGCATTGGTGACTACGGCAATTTTATTGCCCAAAGGCAACGGTTGCAAAGCCAAGCCCTTGGCATAATTAAAAAATTCATCAATCCCTTCAGCTTCAATCGCACCGGACTGGGCAAAGGCCACATTGTAAGCTTTCGCCGATCCGGCAATTGATCCGGTGTGTGAAGAAGCGGCTTTTTGGCCTTGGGCGGTTTTTCCGGCTTTAAAAACAATGACTGGTTTTTTCTTGGAAATTTGGCCGACAATTTCCATAAATTCCCGGCCAGCTTTGATTTCTTCCAAATATAAAGTTATAACTTTAACTGATTTTTCTTCGGCAAAATATTTCAGCAAATCAATTTCATTGATGTCTGATTTATTGCCAATACTGACAAAGTAGCCAATGCCTAATTTTTGGGCCAAAGCCATATCTAAAATCGCCGTACCCAAAGCTCCGGATTGCGATATAAAGGCAATCCCGCCGGCAATTGGCGTGGTGGCGGCAAAAGAAGCGTTAACCGGCAAAAAACTGGAAATATAACCAAGGCAATTCGGACCTAAAATTCTAATGCCGTATTTTTTGGCGGTTACCAAAATTTGATTTTCCAAGTCAATACCTGATTGGCCAACTTCTTTAAAACCAGAAGAAATTATAATAACATTTTTACAGCCTTTTTGACCGCATTCATCGATTGCCTGGTTGACAAAAGCCGCCGGAATTACCACAATGGCCAAATCAACCGGTTCGGTAATTTTTAAAATCGACGAATAAGCTTTTAGGCCTTCAACTTCAGTTTCTTTCAGATTAACCGGATAAATCTTGCCTGAGAATGTTTTTTTTAGATTTAATAAAATATCATTTCCGACTTTACCCGGTTCGGTTGAAGCGCCGATGACGGCAATTGATTTGGGATGAAAAAAAACATCAAGACCGCTGGGCAAATTTTTTTTCATATTTATTTTTATTCCAATTTGGATTTAATAATCAAATAGGCAACCACCCCGACAAAGATAATGCCTAAACCAAGCCACATTTGTGAATCACTCATACGACTTTAATTATTAATTAATTTTATCTAATAATTTTTTACGGGAAAGTAAACCGGCCTGAGCGCCGACTTTGGTGATAACCGAACCGCTATTTAACATACCCCATTTCAAAGCTTTGTTGATATTTTTTTCAAAAATTAAACCGCCGACAAATCCCGAACCAAAGGCATCGCCAACACCAATCGTATTTAAAGTTTTTGCCCGAACAATTTTTTGTTGGTAGATATGTTTTCCGTCATAAGCCCAAGCGCCTTTTTTACCATTGGTAACAACTACGGTCTTTGAGCCCCATTCTTGCAAAATATTCAAAAGATAGAGCGGTTTATTCAAAAAACTTGGATTTTTTCGGCCTAATTTGATACCGGATAATACCAATTCGATTGCTTCATCTTTATTCAGGAGTAAAACATCGGTTTCTTTCAAAAAATTAGCTAAAGTTTTTTTGCCGGCGTTTAATTGCAATGTGCCGGGGTTCCAGACAATTTTGATTTTATTTTTTTTGGCCACCGCAAATACGGTTTTAAGATTAGTCAACCAATTTTTACCAGACATCGAAGTTAAATAAAACCACTTAGTGCTAATTTTCTCTAGATCCGATTTTTTTAAAGTTAAAAATTTATTGGCGCCGCGATCGGTAAAAGCAATATGCTCCCGCTCACCTTTACTGACAGCAACAATTAGAGAAAAACCGGTTGGTAATTTTTTGTCACGTTGGATTAAGTCGGTATTTATCCCCTCTTGTTTGAAATTCTTTTCAATTTCTTTACCGATTTCATCATCACCCAAACGAGTTAAAATAGCGGTTTTAAAGCCCAGCCGGCAAAAACTGGTAGCCGTATTGGCCGCCCCGCCGCCGATAGTAAAAAATGATTCTTTAATTTCAATTTTGGCGCCATATTCAAAAGCCACCATTTTTTGGGCGGTTAAATTCTCCGGGGTTAGAAAAATCTTGCCTTTATCCGTATAAAAAGTTACATCCCTGACTGCCCCGCCAATTGTTACAACATCAAAATTATTCATATTAATTTATAATAAAATTAGTTTGAAAAATCGGCTTTACTTTTTTGAAGCGTCAGTGATTCTTTTGACCACTTCATCAATTGAAAAATCGGCTTTAACCAAATAGTCAATCGCCCCCAGTTCTTTGCCTTTTCTGATTTCTTCAGCCTGGCCCAGATTGGAAAGAATAATAACCGGAATTTTTTTGGTTTCCTGATTGCTTTTCAGATCAGCTAAAAGCCGAAAGCCGTTATTACCGGCCAAAATTATATCCAAAACAATCAAATCCGGTTTTTCAAAAATCGCTTTTTTCATTCCCTCCTTCACCTCTCCGGCTAAAATTATTTCATACAAAGCCGGATCAAAAGCCTGATAAATCAGCTTGGCCAATGATTTTTCGTCTTCAATAATTAAAATTTTTCTTTTTGCCATAAGCTTAATTTTATGAATTAAGCTATCGGTAAACTAAAATAAAACGTTGAGCCTTTACCCAGTTCACTGCTAAACCAAATATCGCCCTGGTGCAAATTCACAATTGATTTAGTGATATAAAGACCAAGTCCGGTGCCTTCGGTTTCGGATTTAAGCACTTTTTTACTCCGGAAAAATCGGGTAAAAAGTTTTTTCTGATCTTCGGCCGAAATACCAATACCGGTATCTTTAACAGCTAAAACCAAATAGCCGTTTTTATTATTGGTAAACATCAAATCGACCACCGGTGAATCGGCATCAATGGTTTTTAATTCCTGACAACTCATTTTTTTTAAACTGACATTAACCTGGCCGCCATCCGGAGTGTATTTAATCGCATTGGAAACTAAGTTAGTGGCAACTTGAGCCACTCGATTCGGGTCAGCTGAAATCTTTGGCAGGGCAACTTTAGGTTTATTCCAAATCAATTTGGTTTTTTTTCTGGCTGCTTCCACCGTAAAACCATTAACTACATCAGAAACAACGTCCTCAAACTGAATTAGCCTTGATTCAATTTCAAATTTACCTTCCTGTAATTTTGATAAATTAAGCAAATCGCGAACTAAAACCAAAAGCCGTTCGTTACCGCGATAAATTTGATCGATTAATTCAAGTTGGTCAGTACTCAATGGACCGGGTTTATGACTTTTAAGCATTTCCAAACTCCACTTGGTGATACCCAGCGGCGCTTTTAGCTCATGAACAGTAATTGAGACAAATTCTCGTTCTTTTTTTAGGATATCAAGCGGATCATCTTTAATATTACCGGCTTGTAATAAGTCATATTGTTCTTTGGTGGTTGGCAAATAAATACTAAAGCAAGTGCCTTGGCCTTCACTACTGACAAATTCAATTTTGCCACCGGAAGCCTCAATGATTTTTTTGGCCAGATAAAGGTTTACCCCCATACCCTCAGTTTGCAGCTTCATGGCGTTTTCCCCGCGGAAAAATTTGGAAAAAACCAAACTCTGTTGTTTTTGCAAAATGCCAATGCCAGTGTCTTTAATGGTTAGTAATAAATAATCGCCGGCTTTTTTCAAATTGATTTTAACACAGCATTTATTTTTACTGTACCTGATGGCATTGTCGATTAAATTGCTAATTACCGCTTGAATTTCAACTGAATCGGCAAAAACTTTGGTCAAACCGTCGGGATTGGAAAATTCCAGCGTACAATTTGAAGCTTTGGCTAAAGCTTGATGCAAAACCATTAATTCGTTAATCATTTTGGTCAGATCAAAATATTGCGGGCTTAAAATAACGCCTTTTTCATCAACGCGGGAAACTCGCAATAAATCATTAACCACTTTAACCATGAATTTATTATTTTGATAGGCTTCCAAAACCACTTCTTTTTGTTTTTCCGAAAGCTCACCGGCTCGACCGCTTAAAAGCGTATCCAAAGACCACCGAATCGCTGAAATTGGCGTTCGCAGTTGGTGCGAGGCAATGGTAATAAAATCACCCTTAACATCTTGTACGGTTGGCAATAAATTAGCCGCCGCTGGTGTCTTTGGTTTAGTTGGTTTATTTACTTTTTTACTGGTTGCCATATGGCTAAATTATAACACAAATCTCGTCAAAAACAAAAGCTCCTTTTGTGATAAAAAGAAGCTTTTGCCTAATTAGACTGTTTTTTTAAAGATTGGCCGAAAGAATCAAAATACTGGAAGCAACATTTTCGGCAAAATGAAATTTAACCAAAAGCATGGCGCCAATTAATGCAATTACCACCACACTTTGCAAAATAATTGCCGGGTGTTGGATTTTTATTTTAACGATAATATTTATAATTAATGAAATTGAAAGGAAAATCATCAAGGCAATAAAGAATATATTTGAAGATTCAATTAATAAGTCAACTACAGTTTCGGTTTGGGCTTTAGCCGGCATGACACTAATAACTTTTTGATTGGAGACACTGCTGTTAATATCTGGCGTCTGGGCTACCGGCTCAGGTTGATTTAAAGCCTGGCCCAAAACCGAAGTTGTGGTTGAGGTTTTTTCTTCAACTTGGACATTTTCTTTGGTTGCGGCTAGATTAGCCGCCTCGGATCGATTGGTACCAAAAAATTCAACCAATAAAATAGTTTTGTGACCGTCAAGCTCGCCATTTAAAACCGCAATCCCGACATCTTTATATTTTTCATTTAAAATATTTTTGCGGTGGCTGGGGCTTTTCATAAAAGCGTCGTGGACATCTTCAGCCTCGGTAAAATCCATAGCTAAATTTTCGCCGGCATAAACATAATCATATTCACCTTTGTTAATCCATTGCCATGGCCGTTTGCCTTCGGGCGTATCATGGGCAAAATAGTTTCGGGCAATCATATCGCCGCCTTTTTCTTGAGCAAATTTGGCTAAAATCTCATCTTGGACTAAGGGCGAAACACCGGCTTCAATTCTTGACTGATTAATCAAACTGATAATTTTATTTGAAACAATAGCTGAAAGTTCGGCTTGGTTAGGATAAGTAAAAAACAAAAATCCAACCACCAAAAACTTTAGTGCTACTGCCAAAAAAGCATAAGTTAACAAACTTTTTGGTCTCAGACTTTTTGGCCGATAGCCGTTATTTTCATTTGGAATGAAAAGATTATTTAAAAGCCTATGAGAATCAGAATAAAATTGTTTAAAAGTTTCCTGGCCCGAAGACAGCTGCCGAATTTCCTTTTTTTGACCGGTAAAAAACTGGCGCCAGCGTCTGGGCTTTAAAAAATCATAAAAAAACAAAAATGGCTGTTTTAATTTATACCAAAAAAAACCAAACCATTGGCTTTTCTTTGTTTTTTTATTATTTTTTGGCCAAAACATAACAAATATTGACTAAGTTAGTTTAATCTCAAGATAACCTAATATAATTATATCTCTTCTCTCCCCAAAAGTCACAATTGAAATTATGAATTTTGGGGAGAGGGCAACACACATCTGTATTGCGCCTCAACTTGTTCGGACTCATTCCGCTTTTCAACCAATCGGCTGATTAGCGATGTGAATCACGCGACATTGTCTTTAGTAGCCCAATGCCTCGGCCATATCTTCGGCGTGTTCGGCCGCCGGTTCAAGACCTTGGCGGCGACGCCTGACTTCCTCCTGGCTCGGATACTGGACGCCAGAAGTATAGTCCTCCCCTGCCCGGAGAGCCTGGTATTGCCGAAGTGTGCCGGCAAATCCAGTGGCGATGACATCTTCTTTCCCACTGGTCTCGTATCTAATGAGACCAAATGTCAGGCAAGAAGATTGCTGAAAATTCCGCCAAGGGCCGTCATAGCAAATTTCTTTGAGTCTGACACATGTGTCAGACTCGATCTCGGCAATCTTTGCCGAGATGCAGGAGTTGGCCGTCTGGATCTCCAAACAATCTCCAGGATGAAGTTCTACCCTGGTGAATCCGTAGAACTCATCAAAACCACTTTTCCTGCCCTCGACAATCCTCTCCTCAAGGGGCGGTTTTGCCGCGCCGCCACTTGAGACTTCTAGGGACGTTGACGTCCCCATTGTGTCTCGATGAATCGGAACAATAAATTCATTCCGATTCATCACTGCCATCCCTTCGCAAGCGAAGGGAAACAATCTACCTTCGGCACCGGCCGCTTGGCCGATGACCAACAAACCACTATCGACTGTAACTCTCATTTTCAATCCTCCACTCTCTTTTTCCTTAGCCCACAAATTGAGCTAAGGTCTTGCAATGCCCTCTGGTGGGCGGATTGGTGTTGTTTTCTCACTACTGGTGAGGAGTTTAAAAATATTACTATTGTCAAACTTCTCAACATTAATAAATTAGTATAGCATATTTTAAAGATTTTGTCAATCATAATGGTTATAAATAGCTGAATTTAGCCAAAAAAACAAGAAAACCAGCTTAAACATCCCCCTCTTGAGACAAGAGGGGTTAGGGTAGTTATAAAGCTTTATTAAGCTATAACCCCCTCTAACTCCCCCTTAAACTAAGGGGGAGAACTCTAAGCTATATTTTCTTGCTTTTTATTCTAATTTTCTGATTTTGATAATGGTGGTTGTTCCCTGTTGTTTATTTTTTCCGAATTTAGATCTTTATTTGAGCTGATTGATTCTAAAAGCGCATCGTTACCGGCCGGACCAAAAAAATTAACCGGTGGAGTTTTTTTCTTGGGTAAAATTAAATAAATAATGGCAAAAAGTAACATCAAAACCAGCCAAGCTGATAACCAACAATCCGGATAACCCATGGCAAACGGCACTAAAACAAAAATCCCAACCAGCCACCAGGTTTTTTGTTGATTTGTCGGTCTGGTTTTTTTATCTTTAGTCCTGATAAAACCAATGGCTAAAATATCAAGTACCAATAAAAGCCAAAGCCAAAACAAACAATTTTTAACTGGCATCAAGCTGTTAATTTTTTGACCCAAAACCACAACTTCTTGATTATTATCAGCTTGTTTGACTACAATTTCCGGATTGGCTAAATTTGTCGGCAAATTGTTTTTTTCCTCAAAAGCCACTGAAGATATTTTTTTATTTATTTTGACTGGTGAAATTTTTACATCATCGGATTTTTCATTTTTGGGCGTGGCAAAAGTCAACTCATCACCCAAAAATCTAGGCGCACCAAACCATTGTTTTGGATCGGGCAAAGATATCGGCCGAAAATAATAAATCGCCTCAGGCTCTAAATTGGTCAAAGTCACAGTGTGAAAAGTTGAAACCGAAAAATCAGTTTGAGTGGCGCTAAGATAACCAAATTGATTGTCAGTTGCCACTAACTGACTGCCGGTTTTGGAATTTTTGCCGTAAACTATTTGTGAAGTGGCCGGCTGGCTGGTAAACCAAGTAATCTGAACTGAACCTGGCGAAATTTGATCAATTTTAACAGTATGCAACTGCATCATCGGGCCAGCCTGATTGACCGGCTTAATGATTTGGTATTCGGAAAAATTGTATTCTGCCGCTTGTCCGGCGGTCAAATTTATTGAAACTGAATTTTGTAAAACCGGCTGCCAAGTGTTTAAAGTTTTAACTTGCAGCTGATAAGTCCCAGCGACTAAATCATTAAAATAATATTTTCCGTCAGCATTAGTTAAAACCGAATTTACAATTTGACCTTTGACAATCAAATCAACTTGCCAACCTGACAATTTATTTTCGCCAAAATCCAGCTGATTATTAATATTAATGTCTTCAAAAATGGTGCCAAAAATTTGGCCAGGAGTCTGGGCTTTAACCGGCAAGGCTAAACCAAAACCAAAAATAATCAATAGCGCCAAAGCTGAAACTAAAGCCAATTTATTTTTTTGCCGGGGTTTTTTGAACATAGTTAATCTAAAAATAATCAGGGAGGGACACAAGCCCCTCCCCTTTTTATGACTAATTGATGTAATTTATGATTGTTTGGTTTTTTTGGGCCAAGTTAGAGCCAGATAAATTGCTATCATTACCAATAAAACCAAAAGCCAACCAACCAACCAACAATTTGGATACCAAATTATAGTTGGTAAAAGTGAAAGAATCGCTGAATCTAGCCAGAGATATTTAATCCAGGAATTTTTAGTGCCTTTGCTTTGATTCCAAATTATACCAGACAAGACCAAATCAATTATCAACAAAAGCCAAAGCCAGAAACTGCAATCAGTCGGTTTTACTTCGGGCAGCGGTTCTGGGGTTGGAATAGCATTTTCGGCCGGTAATGAATCGGTCGGCGCTTGGGCTAATTTTTCTTCAAAAGCCGAACCGGCCACCACACCGGTTGGCTCCTCGGTTGGTGGATTTTGGGCTGGCTCTTCTGGTGCTTCAATTTTAACACCAGCCACAATTCCTTCTGGTTCTGGTACGGTTTGAGGAGCTAAGGTCGCAAAAGTTATTTCTTTACCTAAAATTTCAGGCGAAGCTGCAGAGATTGGTCGGAAATAATAAGTCGTATCCGGCAGTAAACCGGTAATAGTAACGGAATGGAAAGTCACTTTTGGATCAAGGTCGGAAACTTCAGTTGACCAAGCGTAGCCGTAGTTTGGAGCAATTCCTAATTCCGGATGAGAAACCGTATCATAAACTACGCGCGTAGTGGCTGGTTTATTGGTAAACCAAGTAATCAATGCCGTAACCGTATCAGTGCCGCTGTCACTTTTTTCATTATGGATATATAAGCCAATCGGACCGCTACCACCACCTCCGCCTCCACCACCGCCTGGCGGATTAGAATTGCAACTCAAACCTTCGTCAACACTACCATCGCAATTATTGTCCAAACCGTCGCAAGTTTCAGCACTGGCTAAATTGGCAACGCAGCTGCTCCATTGGCCGGCTTCGCAAGTTTGAGTACCGCCGGCACAAACACCGACTCCTTCAAGCGTACAAGCCTGAGTGGCGCCGGATTGACAGCCGGGATTGACCGGTACCAAAGTGCAAGTTTCACTGCAAGTATAGCCGGTAGTTATGCCAGCTTGGCCATCGCATTCTTCATTGCCTTCTTGAATATTATTACCACAAACCGGTTCTAGATTGTTTGGAATACATCTGACACTGACATTGTCTAAAAATGTTCCCAAAGAATCAGGTGTACCTAAATCCGAGAATTGAATTTTGGTAGTGGTAGTATCAGCGGTTAAAGTGTATTCATAATTTGTCCAGACATTACTAATTCCACCCGTGGCTGACAAAGTGTCGGTAAAAGCATTGTTCCAGCCAAATTCCAATTGATTGTTTCCAATGGCGGTATCGGGCCTGGCGGAAAATGAAAATTTAACTAAATATTTATAACCGGGAATGGTTTGGATATCCTGATAAATTTTAACTGAAGCGGGTTCGCCATCAAGAGAGCCGCTTGGGCCTTGCCAATCACTGTCTAGTTCGGCATATTGACTGCCGTTAGCTGCCAACCAACCATTAACACCGTTCTGTAATTCCAGGCTGGCAAAAATCGGTCTGGTTACATCCTGATAAGTCACCGGCGCTACTGACAACCAATCAATATTCCATTTGGCGGCACTACTGTCAAAAATATCCCAAAGTGATGGATTTTGAACAATCGGTTCTTCAAAGTCACCATTGACTATTAATTCTTGATTTGGGTCACAAACCGGCGCGATGATTTCGCAATTTGGTGTACAGGTTTGGGAACCTTCAATTCCGTCATCACACTGTTCGCCTTCTTGCAAAATTCCGTCGCCGCAGCTGGCCACTATTTCGGTGGTACAGGTTTCACTGCAACCATCGCCGCTAACGACATTACCGTCGTCACATTGCTCTTCGCCTTCTTTGACTTGATTGCCACAAACACTCGGAGTTTGGCCGGTGCAATCCAGATTGCAAAAACCATATTGCCCGTTGCTTTGGCCGTTATCACAAATTTCTGAACCGTTAATTTCACC
>Ga0172379_10010159_pt1 | contig 11460 bp, 7 predicted proteins | sample GrowelOW334metaG_FD_119756 | JGI IMG/M metagenome (GOLD analysis project Ga0172379, IMG submission 119756) | Groundwater microbial communities from an aquifer near a municipal landfill in Southern Ontario, Canada - Groundwater well OW334 metaG | ecosystem: Environmental > Aquatic > Deep... | reverse complement strand
ACTGTATTTTTAATGATTCATCAATTCTGTTATAATGACCCCATGGATAAAGTCGAATTAAACTCCAAATTCATACACCTTCACACCCACAGCCACTACTCCCTTTTAGACGGACTTTCGAAGATTCCTGATATGGTCAAGCAATGTAAGGATAATGGTATGAACGCCCTGGCTATTACAGACCACGGTAATATGTATGGAGCTATTGAATTCTATAAAGAAGCCCATAAGGCTGGAATCAAACCAATAATAGGTGTTGAGGCCTACATTGCCGAACGTGGCCGAAAAGACAAAGAACCAGGAGTAGATAATAAAAGATATCACGTCACTCTCCTCGCCAAGAATAAACAGGGTTACAAAAATCTAATGCGACTTGTCACTCTCGCCAACCTTGAGGGTTACTATTACAAGCCACGCATGGACAAAGAAATTCTCCGAGAATTTCACGAAGGAATAATTTGTTTGTCTGGTTGTATGGGAAGTGAACTCTCGAGAGCCGTAATTGCTGATAATGAGGAAAAAGCTGAAGCATTAATAAAAGAGTACCAAGATATTTTCGGTCGTGAAAATTATTTTCTTGAAGTTCATACTCACCCACAAGTTGAGAATGACAAGAAGCTTCGCGATGGTATAAAAGCTCTCGGGAAAAAATTAAATATTCCTGTCGTCGCCGGCCAAGATTCTCACTACCTCTGCCAAGAAGATCATGAAGCCCATTTTACTCTTCTTCAGGTGAATACTGGAGCCGATGGAAAAGAAGGAACAAAATTTGAATTTTCTGATGATGATTTTTCATTGATAGATGAAAAAACCGCCAGAGAATATTTCCGTGATACACCCGAAGCAATCGACAATACAAAAATAGTTGCTAACCTCTGTGAAGAATATGATCTCGAACTTGGAACTGCCTACTTCCCCGACTTCCCAATACCCGAAGGGACAACGGCCGACGAAATTTTAAGAAAGCTCGCTTATGAAGGATTTGCTTTCAGAGTTTTAGAGCAAACAAAAGAATATATTGACCGCCTCGAATATGAGCTTGGTATTATTAAACAAAAAGGCTACCCAGCATATTTCCTCGTCGTTGGAGATCTACTTAATTATGCGCGAGAAAATAAAATATATACAAATATTCGAGGATCGGTCGCTGGATCACTCACGACTTATCTTCTCGGTATTACAAAAGTTGATCCGATTGCTTACAAACTTCCATTTGAACGTTTCTTAAACCCAGAACGTCCATCACTTCCCGATATCGATATGGACTACGCTGATAATCGTCGTGATGAAATAATCGCTTACGCTAAAAGAAAATATGGGGAGGATAAAGTTGCCCAGATCGGAACATTCGGAACAATGATGGCGAAAGGTTCCGTCCGCGATGTAGCTCGGGCTCTCGGCTATCCATATAATATCGGTGACCGAATATCTTCGATGATTCCACTCGGTTCACAGGGTATGCCAATGACAATCAAACACGCGATGGAGATTGTGCCTGAACTCAAGAACGCTTACAAAACTGAACCCGACACAAAAAGAATAATTGATCTAGCAAAGAAGATGGAGGGATGCGTCCGGCATATTTCGGTTCATGCCGCTGGAGTCGTTATGGCCCCACGTCCACTTTATGAATTCTCCCCGGTCCAATATGACCCCAAGGGTGGGAATATAATTACTCAATACGATATGTATAGTATCGAAGATGCAGGCCTACCAAAGTTCGACTTCTTGGGAATTCGCAACTTAGCCATTCTAGCTGATGCGGTAAAGCTTGTGAAAAAAATTCACAATGTAGAAATTGATATAGATAAGATTCCTCTTGATGATAAATTAACTTTTGAGATGCTGGCTCGTGGCGAGACAATGGGGCTATTCCAACTGAATGGTTCTGGAATGACTCACTATCTAAAAGAACTGAGGGCCTCGACTATTCATGACATTAATGCGATGGTGGCTCTTTATCGTCCTGGACCGATGGAATCAATTCCTGAATACATTAAACGAAAACACAATGCCAAAATGATAAGATATTTGGATCCACGACTAAAAGATATTCTTGACCAATCCTATGGAGTTATCACTTATCAGGATGATGTTATGATGATTGCGATTAAGCTTGGTGGATATTCCTGGCTCGAAGCTGATAAGCTCCGCAAGGCTATGGGTAAAAAAATTCCTAAAGAAATGGAAGCTCAGAAAGCAAAACTTCAAGAAGGATTTATTAAAAATGGGATAACCCCTAAAATGGCTGAAGAGCTATGGAGCTTAATCGAGCCGTTCGCCGCCTATGGATTCAACAAGGCTCACGCTGCTTCCTATGGGCTCGTGGCTTACCAGACAGCCTATATGAAGGCCAATTACCCAGTAGAGTATATGACTGCAATAATGACCGCCGAATCCGGTGATATCGAAAAAGTAGCAGAAATTATCGGTGAGTGTAAAAAAATGAAAATAGAAGTTCTACCCCCCAATATAAACGAGAGTTTTGGAGGATTTACGACAATACACGGCTCAGACCAACCAACAGGACGAGAAATCAGATTTGGATTTTATAATATTAAAAATCTAGGGACAGATATTGCTGATTCTATTATTGAAGAAAGGAAAGTAGGTGGTCCATTCAAATCTCCCGAGGATTTCTTCGAGAGGATTAAGCATAAAAATTTAAATAAAAAATCAGTTGAGGCCTTGGCGAAATGTGGAGCTATGGATGACCTAGCTGAAAGAAATATGATAATTGGAAACTTAGAAACTCTTCTTTCTTTTAATAAAGAATCGAAAAGTGTCGCTAACCAGGATTCTCTTTTTGGATCTATTGGTGGAGTAAAAACAAATTTGTCGCTCGTCCCTCAAGAAGAGTCAAATATGAAAGAAAAGCTATCTTGGGAAAAAGAATTACTCGGATTATATATTTCTGGGCACCCACTTAATGCTTACAAAGAAAAGATTGAGAAATTCGGAACTCAAATTAAAAAAATAAAAACCGAAGTTAAAGTAGGAACACCAGTTACCGTCGCAGCAATCATCGATACGGTCAAAATTGTTACAACCAAGAATAACAACCAAATGGCTTTCATCAGACTCTCAGACTTTTCTGATAGTATTGAAGCCGTCGTCTTCAATACTCTATTTATGAAAAGCAAAGATATTCTCCTCCCTGATACAATCATAGCCCTAAACGGCAAAGTCACCGAACGGAACGGCGAACGAAGTCTAACGATAGATAATTTGAAGAGAATTTAATCAAACCAAAATACTTTATAAATATTATTTTTCGGATATATAAAATCCCCCAATATATTCACGAATAGTCTTTTCCATTTTGAAATATCTTTTATGGGATAAGTAACATTAATTTTTGGGTATTTATTTCTTAATTCCTGAAAAGATTCAAACGTTTCAATATTCTTAATATTTTTCTCAAATGATGGAATATTATTTTTTATACCCTTTCCTGATTTTTTAAAAATAATAACATCCCCAATCTTTATATCTTTATATTCAAAATATTTATCTAGTATGAGTCTAGCTTCATATTTTTTTATGCCTTTTGATATTTGAGTGTAATTACCTAAATTCTGCTTTTTAAAACGGAAAGTATGAACTGTTCCATCATATATTGGATATTTCTTCATAATAAGGAAAAAATCACTTAATTTATTGGGAAGTGAATCTTTATAGTCAGGATGATTTATTAACCAATTGGATATATCAGTCCAATTTAGTCCATGAAAGCCAAATTGCCCATTCCAAACATTTGATCTTTGATCTCCATCTATTGAAAAATCAAGAGCAACTTCTTCAGGGGCAAACTTCATACCTTCCTTTTCAAGATGCGGTCTAGCAAATTTTGAAATATATACATCTTCAGGATGAATATGCGCATTTACCTTGCGCCAATTGTGCCCTAGCCAGTCGATAAGTTTTTTACTCCTTAAGCTAAAACCACCATTACCAACCCTAAGATCTCCTAAGTGATACCAAGGTCCACCAATATAATCATACTGCAAGAATGAATCTGACCACGCTGAAGCGTTCAAGACAAACCCATCATATTGAAACACCAAGACGAATTCTGTATCAATATATTTATATAACTCTTTTATCATAAATTTTGAATATTTTTTTGTGGAATTTATGTGGGGAATTTCTATAACCCTATGATCATCACTTTTAATAGAGGTAAGTAGCTTAACAGCCCCAAAATTTATATCTTTCGTAGATATATCGGCAGCAAGCTGTAAGCGTTCTAGATTAACACAATCAACACCTATTAAAGTTACATTTGGAAGTTCTAATTTCATATTCACATTATAGCAAAAAATAGTAAAGAAAATGCAATACAGCCCCGGCCGAAGGCCGGGGCTGTATTGTTTTTATTATTAAATTATTTCTCCAATTGGTCCTATGGTCTTCATTATTTTGATTACCTGTTTTGAATAACCCAAGACAATGTGATCAGGATTATACTTTTTCAATATTTGTTCAGAGGTCATATTTTCATGATAATATTTAGAATCACCTCCTAGCATTCTTGATATGTACTCAATAGACTCATCTACTGAATTAAATCCTTTTTTACAAGACCACCATCCAAAGTTGTTATTTGGGGCGTTGGGATTTTTACAAGCAAACTTACCACCTGTAGTCTCCCTCATGGCTATTGACGGAAGAAGTCTCCAGTCTAAACCATTCTTCTCAGCTTCGATAACAAATTTCATTCCATAACCTTGAAGCGGAGCGTCAATCTTTGCAAAGTATGCATCAATGGCGTCTGCTTTTTCTTTACGGGCTACTTCTTCTGGTGTTGTTATCACAGAATTTTCCTCCGCAATATTACTATTAGCTACAGCCAAACTCAAACTTGGTAATGCTGGCATCCCAGAAAGTGGGATGGTTATCGCAAGCATTGGTATCGCGATAACTGACTGTAGGTAACTTATTATCTTTTTATTGTTCATATTTGATGGTTACGCTCCATCAAACGCCGTGTTAAGGTTCGCAGGAGGATCTATATAAAGATAGAGATAGACCCTCAAACGAAAAAATTCCTTATATATCGTTATATTAAAAAATACAATAACATACTTGGAACTCCTACTATAGTAGCACAATGGTCCACAAAAGTCAATAGTTATAACATAATTTTAGTAGTCGTCAAATATAAAATACCCTTATTTTATAAGGGTTTTTTGTTACTAATTCATTGACAACTATATAGTTACTGTGTCAAAATAAGCCCTAAAAACAAGGATATCTGGGAATTTTTGACAAAAACTCACTTTTGTCCTATAAAATCGCTTATTTTCAAAGATTTTATTCCTTGAAGTATAATTTGGCCAAAAATTAATATCCTATAGTTAATTCCTTATATTACTCACCTCTACTATATGTACCAGTCCGACTGGTACATAATAAATCTGAAAAAAATTTGAAAATATGTTAATATTTATATATTAATAATTTAAATATTCTTAAATTTAAAAAATGTCCAAACTTATCAATTTAAAACTTTCAAAAATAGAATATGGGGGGTAAATCTATAGGTGATAATATTCATATCGAAATTGAAGTACTTGATCAAATTTTAAGTATTGATAAAAAAATAAAAAGAGGTACTATCGTAGAGTTTAATGAAGAAATAGGTAGATTTAAAACAGATCAAAAAAAATTTTTATCTAATCTTCAGATTACAATCATAGAAAAAGATGTGCTATTCAATGATCTGGGGAGCATAAGCAGTAGGATAAAAATTGATACTGACATAACAAAACCACAACAATTAATCTATGAGGTTAAAGTCAATGAGACCCGTTCAATTTTAGGAAGAGTATGGGGCAAATCCATTGCTATTTTCAAAGTAATTTTAGAGGCAATGGTTATAGAAACTATCCAATATGTCCCAAGCAATGATAATGGGTGGCTTATGGTCAGAATCGAGGAAACGAAATCTATAGAATCCATACCATCATATTTGAAAGTAAGAATTGATGATATGAAAAATAAAAGAGAATATTTTACAATTTTGGAGGGTATCCATCGGGGGAAATCAGCCTCAGTTAAACTTGGAGAAAATGAATCAACTCAATTTACTTCTAATATTCAACACGAATCAGTAGTTTATGCCACATATTCTATATCTAAAAAGCAATTCACTTTAAAAAGGAAAAAATATAAGGCAGTTGATTACCCAAATGCCCAATGGAATAAAGGGTTATATGATATCGAAATCCCAGACGTACCACACAAAGGTGGATTAAATTATAATATTAAAAAAGCAACAACCTGGTTTAGAATAGGCCATATGGGTGACAAATACTTACACACAGGACAAATGTCCCTTGGTTGTATTACAATTACAGAAAATAATCGCTGGGTTGAAATTTATAATGCTTTAATCAAAGCTCGAAAAAATGATTATATGAGTGTTGGGGTTATTGAAGTTATAGATTAAATATGATTAAAAAATCTTTAATAAAAATATTAATTGGTTTTGGAGTTATTATATTACTCTTAATGTGTATTTTCTTATTTTTCTCTCCACCACATTCAGTAAAATCATTTGGCCCACTTAATCTGGGTAATGAAGCCCCCATCGTTTCAAAAAATGTTTTTGAGTATTCCTTACTCTATGATTTAAAATATAAATTCTATATATATGCAATGGAAAAGAACATGGATTATTGTGCATTAGGGGACTGTGGTATGAGTGGAATTCTAGTGAACTGCATGGGAGGATGGCTTTCTTCTGAAAACATTAATGGTGGAGCAGAGGAATATGGATTAAAAGAGGAAGATGTCTACGCTGACAAATCTTCAATAATTATTGTGGCCGATGAGAATAAAAAAATTATAGGAATTTATCCTAATTATAGGATACAAAATATTCCATATATCTTAAAAAATTACAGGGGTTCATTTGATAAATTTGATCTCTGTTACAAAACACAAATGCCTCAAAGATGGTAAGACTTTAATTTGTACCAGTCGGACTGGTACATGTATTATATTTCTTCATCATTATAATTTAACCACGTAAGTATTTCTTTGTTAAAATCTTCAAAATTTGAAAAATAATTTGGAAAATTTTCTTTTTGTAAAATTAAACCCTCGAGTCTTTTTATCTTTCTGTAGTAATCGTTATAACTACTCCACTTATAATTATCTAAAAATTCTAAAGCTTTTTTAATATCATTAATTCCCTCCTCTCTCCAATCCTTCTGAATAATTTTTATGGGATTTAAATGAATATATGAAAATAGATATTTTGCTTGTCGATCATTATTGATATGTGTAGATTTAAATTTCCCTTCAAATAAACCGCCTGTCCTATTATATTTTTTATTAAAGTACAAACTATACGCAGTTAGAACTTTACGCATAAATTCAGAAACTCTATTTTGATTCTCTTTAAAAGTATATACTTTCTGATGAGGAGCAATTAAATAAATGTGAAAATGATTTGGCATTAAAACCCAAGCGCCAATAGAAATAAGCCTATCACCACGATCAAAATCAAAGGGGTAAAGTTTAATATCCCTACTAAATTTAAATTTTTTGGTTGTGTTACAAACAAAAAGACATTTTATAAAATGTTTATAATCATTATTATCTAAAAATATTTTTTGCTTACTATTACCTCTACTGTAAACATGATAATACTCTCCATCGCAAAGAGGTACTTTCCTTATACTCATAATTAATCTTATTATACCAAAACATTCATATATGTACCAGTCGGACTGGTACATATAGTGCAACTATTGGTTTAGTCCATGGCAATGTTTGAACTTCTTGCCAGATCCACAATGACAGGGGTCATTCCGGCCAACCTTCTTGGTCTCCCTTCTTATCGTACCTGGGGTATCTTTCCCATCAGATGAGCTCAAAACAAGCTCTGGACGCTCCTCTACTACCTCAGTTCTACTGTTTTCCTTTAAATCAGAATTTATAGTACTTATCAAAGAAACAACCTTTTCCTTAAATATAATTTCCATTTCCCTAAATAGACGCAAGCCCTCTTTTTTGTATTCAACCAATGGTTCTCTCTGCCCATAGGCCCGGAGATTAACCGAACTTCTTGTATGCTCCATAGTTTCGATGTGTTCTACCCAAAGAGTATCGGTAGTATATAGAGCAATACGACGAACTGTCTCGAGGAATAGGGCATCCCCAAGGGCAGCTCTTTTGTGCTTTATGGTTTCTTCTAAGTCAGGGTATTCTGTCTTTAGAGAATTGAGAAAATTATCAACTTCGTCATAATCTCCAGAGAGCATTATTCGACGACGTTCATAAACAATCTTTCTTTGATGATTCATGACATTGTCATATTCGAGGGTATTTTTTCGAGAATCGAAATGGAAGCCTTCAATTTTGGCCTGAGCATTCTCGAGAGTATTTGAAATAAATTTATTCTCGATTGGCTGATCTTCAGGTACCCCTAGCTTTGCCATCATCGATTTAATCCGGTCTGAGCCGAATATGCGCATTAGGTCATCTTCAAGTGACACATAGAAGAGAGTTCCTCCCGGATCACCCTGACGACCAGAACGGCCTCGGAGCTGATTGTCGATACGGCGGGCTTCATGACGCTCTGTACCAATGACATACAATCCCCCAAGGGCTTTCACTTCTTCATACTTTTCTTTGTCAAAAGGAACACCTCCGAGTTTGATATCGACTCCACGGCCAGCCATGTTGGTAGCGACAGTCACTGCCCCAAACCGCCCAGCATTGGCGATAATCTCTCCTTCTCGTTCGTGATTTTTGGCATTCAAAACTGTATGGGGAATCCCCGCTTGGGTAAGGTAAGCCGAAAGAAGTTCGTTCTTCTCAATCGAGACCGTTCCAATAAGGACCGGCTGGCCCTTCTCGTGAAGTTCCTTGACCTTGGCTGAAACGGCTAAAAGCTTACTCTTTTCTGTTTGGTAAATTAAATCATTGTAGTCCTTTCTGTTTATAGGTCGGTGAGTAGGAACGACGACGACATCAAGCCCATAGACTTTCAAAAATTCTTCTTTTGACGTCTCGGCCGTACCGGTCATCCCTGAGAGTTTCTTGTAAAATCTAAAATAATTCTGGAAAGTGATGGATGCTACGGCGCGAGTTTCCTTCTCAATCTTCACTCCTTCTTTGGCTTCGATGGCTTGATGCAAGCCTTCACTCCAGCGTCGGCCTGGTTGCAAACGCCCAGTAAATGAGTCCACGATTATTACCTCCCCATCTTTAACGACATAGTCTTTGTTGTTCTCATAAAGAGCTCTGGCTTTAACAGCGGTCTCTAGATGGTGGACGTACTTTATCCCCTTTTCGGTATAAATATCCGAGATGCCAAGCAAGCTTTCGGCTAAAGTGATCCCATGATCAGAGAGAGATATGGCCCGAAGTTTCTCATCGACGGTATAATCCTCTTCTGGCTTTAACTTTTTGGCAATGTCAGCAAATGTATAATATAAATCCTCACTTTCTTCAGCGGCAGATGAGATAATAAGGGGGGTTCGGGATTCATCTATCAATATAGAGTCCACCTCGTCGACAATTGAATAATAGTGCCCCCTCTGGACGACTTCATCCATACTATGTGCTAGATTGTCGCGAAGATAATCAAATCCAAATTCATTGTTTGTCCCATATGTAATATCACAAGCATATGCCTCTTTTCGAGAGCAGGGTCGGAGGAATTCGTATTGAACCTTGAAAGATCCGAGCTCGCTGTCTTCTCCTTCACCCTCTTTGTTTAGGTGAGCTGGATCATAAATATAAGATGTGTTTTGAGAATTCACAACTCCGACTGTAACCCCAAGCATCGCGAAGCGCGCACCCATCCAAACACCGTCACGACGCGAAAGATAATCGTTGACTGTGACGACGTGGACACCAAGATCTGTCAGAGAATTCAAATAGGCCGGAAGAGTCGCAACTAAAGTTTTTCCTTCACCTGTTCTCATTTCAGTAATGTTATTCTTGTGAAGAGCGATACCTCCTATAAGCTGGACATCATAGTGACGCTCTCCACTTGAGCGGACAGAAGCTTCGCGAACCAAAGCATAAGCTTCCGGGAGTAAATCATCGAGCTCTACCCCAACTTTAATTCTTTGTTTGAGTTCGTCAGTCTTGGCCTTTAATTCGTCATCCGAAAGACTTTGCATGTGAGGCTCGAGGCTATTGATTTTATCCACAAGAGGCCTCCATTTCTTTATAAGGCGATCACTCTCATTTCCTATTATATTCTTTAATATTCCCATATAATTGTTATTATACCACAAAAAAAGAAAATCCCCGATAGAGAGGGATTTTCTTGTTTAAGTAAAAGATATTACTTTTTCTTTTTCTTTGTAGCCTTTTTCTTTGCTACTTTTTTTACTGCTTTCTTAACTGCCTTTTTCTTAGCCTTCTTTTTTGCTGCCATATATTTTTTTTAAAATATTATTTTTAAAAGATGTATGATTTCACGACCTTACAAAAAATTTTTAAAAAATCATTTGTAAAAAAATTTATCATACTCACATCTATATTATCTAACATAAATGAAAATACTGCAATACTTTTTCACTAAAAAACTGTGGATAACTTTTTTTCTCAAATACGAGAGAAAAATGAAAAAATAATTTCAAAAAATAAAAACACGCAAAGCGAATCTCTGAATAGTCTTTGAGAAATGACTTGGGAGTGAAGAAGTGAACACCTGGAACTTCTGCAAGACCTTTTGAGATATCTTTGTAATCAAAGTATCCAAAAGGTGTACTGTTCCTGTAAGGAATGTCGGCGCGAGCACGAGGAATTTTTTAGCAAAAAAATATCCGTGCATTTCGAGAAGAGCTATTCAGAGAGCAGCTTTTATATTTCGAAAAAACAAATGAAAAACACCGTGCTTTGGACAAGGTGTTTTTCATATATTTGGTTTGTATCTATAAGCCGGGTTCTGTACTCTATAAATAAAGCAATAGATATTTATCTAGGATGTAAATTACTCTACACCTCAAGCGATTCAAACTCTGACCGAGGCCAGAGAGTACGATCTTGCACACGCGTAAGTATTTTGCTCCGATGATCTTGCGATATCGGAGAGCCGACTGTAACGTCGGCTCCGTTTCATCCGAACTAAATCGGTTCGTCACTGTTCGCAACTCTACCCTTGCAGGCGACGGGCGTTACCTCCGACGATCTTACGATGTCGGAGCCCCGTACCCTTGCAGGCGTCGGGGCCGCTACGTTTAACCCACCCAAACTTTCTTACGAAAGAATGTTGGCGGGCTATGTGCCCGGACTTTCCTCATCCGCCACAACTTTACAGATGTTGGCGGACGCATCTATCCGATACAAACCTTATAGATTATAGCAGGTATCATAAAACTGTACAAGTTCAGATACATATGAGACTCTTTAATCATAAAGAGCCATGCGCCAATTTAATAGATTTAAGGGTACCAAAGGATTTATCACAATGTGGGAACGTGTGTT
>Ga0172379_10010158_pt1 | contig 11460 bp, 7 predicted proteins | sample GrowelOW334metaG_FD_119756 | JGI IMG/M metagenome (GOLD analysis project Ga0172379, IMG submission 119756) | Groundwater microbial communities from an aquifer near a municipal landfill in Southern Ontario, Canada - Groundwater well OW334 metaG | ecosystem: Environmental > Aquatic > Deep... | reverse complement strand
TCGGCGACGATTACGACGCTCGGGCTCATCATCGGGCTTGATGCCGGAACGGGTTCTAAGTTAGCGGTGGCGGCCGGTATTTTAACGATTGCCGTCGCCGATTCTTTTTCCGACGCGCTTGGCGTGCATATCGCCAAGGAGTCGGAAGGGAACTTTAGTGAGCGAGAGGTCTGGCAAGCCACCATTTTTACTTTTTTATGTAAGTTTTTCTTTGCCCTCACCTTCCTAATTCCAGTTTTACTGCTCAGAGAAAATTTAGCCATTACAGCGGCGATTATTTGGGGGATGTTGATGCTGATTGTTTTGAATTATCAAGTCGCGCTAGCTAGTAAGCAAAAGCCGCTGAAAGTTATTTTTGAACACGTTCTAATTGCGGTGATGGTTATTATCCTTAGTCGCGGTGCGGGGCTGTTGATTGGGAGATGGTTGGGGTAATTTGAATCTCAAGGCCGTTAAGATATAGTAAAACCGCATTATTCAGGCGGTTTTATTTTAGGGTTTTTGTGTTGACAGAATGATTTTATTATGTTAATGTTTATTTTGTCCTTTAAAAATTATTGTTTAACCAAATATAGCAAAAATGGGAAATATTAGAATTATTACCGATGGTGAGGGCGTAGAAGACGCTCTTAGAAGACGCTTGAACTTTGCCCCGATTCTTATTGGAGAAAGAGACCTAATCCTCGTGGATATAAATTCAGTCTTGAGGCCTTCGCAATCTAGAACCGATAGAGCCGGGCTCGTTATCGCTCGGGAATATGCCGGGGGCTCTAATAATGTGGTTATTTTATTAGGCTTAGAGCCGGAATGGTATCTGCGCCAAACCAGCGAAGATTTCGTTGGCTTGATGGCTAGGTCCAATGTCGATTTTTCCGACATTATTATTCTTGACCAGGTTCTGCCAAAGTATCAGGCTATCGTTTCCGGAAAGAAAAAGGAAGATTCAACGGGGCTCGCTGTCTATGAGTTTCAAAAAAAGCAGAAGGCCATCGCTTCCTTGCGTCATTGTATTCGTCAAGTTGATGATTATAATTCTCGTAAGAGATGGCTGGATGAAGCTAAAGCCGCCGGCATAAGCGGTACGGATGAGGAAATCATCGCTTATGTTCGCACCTGGGAACCGGATACCGCTGGCGAGTTTCAGGGAAAATATCTGGAAGGCATCTTTGTTGATGCCTATCAAACGCTTTTTGATGAAGAGTGGAAATTGGACGTCAACGTCAAAGAAGCGGTTGAAAAAATGGCCGCTAAACAGGGCAAGAAAGTCTTCGTTATTTCCGACAGCTCGGCTTCGCCACTACAGCAACTGCTGGACTTTTATAAAGTCTCCTGGACCTTGTTGTCAAAATATGATCTCCGGGGCGTAACTCTGGAAATTGTGATTGATAATTTTTCTCTTGATGACTTTAAGGATAATTATCATATTTTTCCTCAAAAATTCATCAATGTTGCTGATATTTAAGCAATGCTGCCAATATTCAAGCAATGTTGGACTTTATTAGAGATCTCATCCGAGGTCTCTTTTTTTTGTTTTTAGGGTTGGAAATAGTAGTTGACATAATGACCAGATTTGATATCATATTAGTAAATATTTCGGTCTGAAGTATTTTGTTTTTGTAGGACAATTTAATATTCCCAGGTAGCGCAGCGGTAGCGCAGTTGGCTGTGAACACACATTATGGCAACATAATCGTTCTACGCAGCTTTCTCAAGTAATTGAGGAATGAAAACGAGGTGAACTGTCTGGAAGCCTAAGTCGCAAGATATGGTAATCAGCAGCCAAGCCCTGACTTGTCAGGGAAGGTTCAGAGACTATCCCGAAAGGGAGTAGGCCCGTCAAGGAGACGGCCCGAAGCGCCTCGCATCCGTAATAGGCGGATGATGATATAGTCCACTCCACTCAGAAATTAGTGGGTCAGTGTAACCAATTGGTCGTGGGTTCGAATCCCACCCTGGGAGCCAAGAGAAATGGAGTTCATTTAGAGCTCTATTTTTTTGTATAATCTAAGACGATTTGGGTCTAATTTAGCTTTGCTAATTTTGAATTATGTATTTTATTTATTACAAATAGTTTGACGGCTGATATGGCTTGTTGGTCTGGATTTATAAAAAATACATATATAGCGTTATGTAAAACCCTAAAGACTAATAAGTCCCGTTTGATAAAAATATATGTCAAGATTAAAAATAATTTAATACTCGCAGCGCGCAGGTCTTTATTAAAAAAATATAGTAAAGCATAAAAAAGCTTATCAAAATAGTCAATTTATGCTATATTATAATCATCTAATAATAAAAATATGTTTAAAGATAAACAAAAAATTATAAATTACCAAGACAAATGGAAAGTTCAGAAAGTGGAGGTAAAGGATTTGGTTCTCGATATTAATAATGCCCGACTGGATAATACGGGACATGAATCTCAAGATGAAATTATTAATGACCTTTTTTTAAACGAAAAAGCAATGGAGGTTTTGATTAGTATACACCAAAATGGGTATTTTCCCGATGAACCCCCCGTGGTTGTGCGAGAAAATAAAAAATTGGTTGTATTGGATGGGAATAGAAGAGTCGTTTCGCTTAAAGCCATGATTACCCCAGCAATTGTTCCTTCAAAATTCATACATCGAATTGAAAAATTAATGATTAATCATTCTCCGATTGAAGATATATTTGTTCATGTCGCTACTTCTCGTGACGAGGCTATGCAATACTTAGCAGCTAAACATACTAAAACCACCCGAAAAGCATGGAGCGCGCTAAGAAGGGCTTATTTTTATTACGCTCAAAAAGAACAGGGGCAAGCAGTTGAAAAATTAATTGAACGTTATAAAGGTGTTGATATACCTTCCTACATTAAAATGTATGAGATGCATAATGTTGCCCTATCTTTAAAAAATACCTCTCAAGGAATTAGTCAAAAAATATCAAATAAAAGAACTTTTCCTATTTCTACATTAGAAAGATTATATTCTGATAAGTATGTACAAGAGAAATTAGGCATCGAATTTAACAAGCAAACAGGAGAGGCAACGGTTCCATCTGGCAATGATTTTGATAAAGTTTACTCACGAATTATCACTGATATTGTGTCAGGCATTGCCACTTCACGTAAAGAATTATCCAAAGAAAACGATAGGAAAAAATATCTTAATTCAGTCATTGATGAAGTACTTGGAAAGAACAAAGAAATAAAAAAAATTAAAAAACTAGCCTCAACGTTTAAACCGCCGACAACAAAAGAAAAAAAGAAAAAAATACTAATATCTACAAAGTTAATTAATCCATTCGATTGTCCTGGTATCGGAAGAGTTCTTTGGGAATTACAAACTGTTGACTATACGAAATTCCCCAACGCAACGGCCGATTTGCTGAGAACCTTTTTAGAAATCGTAATTAAAAAATATTTAGAAGAAAAAGGCGTTTTACCATCACCTAAGAGAAGTGGTGGATACATATTTTTGGATGATGTATTATCTAAAATAGAATCTGAGTTAAAAAAAGTTTCTAATCACAGGATTGTTCAAGTTATCCAAGAAATTAAACAGAATAAGTGGTACCTTGATAGTATTAATCATAATCCAGATGTATTTGCGGTTCATGAACGCGTAGAAGATGCTTGGGATCAGATATACCCATTGATTAAATATATTTTTGATGAATATAAAAAAAATAATCCTAATATATAAATATGAATTTTTATTCCCCGCTTAGATATCCTGGTGGTAAAAATAAATTATCAAAATTTATTGCTTTAATATGTAAAGAGAATAATATTGATGGACACTATATCGAGCCTTATGCCGGAGGAGCTTCGGTTGCGTTATATTTATTGTTTAATGGACATGTGAAAGAAATTACGATTAATGATTATGACAAATCTATATATGCTTTCTGGTATTCTATAATTTATGATACGGAAAGATTTTGTAGAAAAATAAAAAATACAAATATTACAATGGATAATTGGAGAGAACAAAAAAATATTCAAGAAAACAAAAATAATGAAAATGATTTATTAAAGCTTGGATTTTCAACTTTTTTTTTAAATAGAACAAATTATTCAGGGATTATTGATGGCGGGATGATTGGTGGGGCAGAGCAAAAAAGTAAATATAAAATCGACTGTCGTTTTAATAAGGAGGAACTTATAAATAGAATTAAATTTATTTCAATACACAAAAAATTTATTCATTTAAAAAATATTGATGCATTAAAACTGATAAAAGATATAAAGAAAGACAAAAATACTGTTTTTTATTTTGACCCCCCGTACTATTTAAAAGGCCCCTCTCTATATATGAATCATTATAAACACGAAGACCACGAGAGGGTGAGCAAAGAGATAAAAAAAATGAAAAACGCAAAATGGATAGTGTCTTATGATAACACGCCTGAAATTATAAAAATGTATAATCGGTGCAATAAAAAGGAATATGTATTTTTTCACACAGCATACAATACAAGAATCGGGAAAGAAGTTTTATTTTTTAGCAAAAATTTGGTTATACCAAGAATAAAATCCCCAATAAACGTTTAATGGTAAGTTTCGGCTAAAATAGCTCTAACATCTTCAGTAATTACAAAATAAACAGCAAACAGATTAAAAAATCTGTTTTTTGTTTTGACTTTTTGCTAAAATTATGGGATTATAAAGAAAAGATAAAATAATTATAAAATAAATGTCATCGCCAGAAAGTTTGTTAAAAGTAAATAAATTAGACCTATCGTCTAGTGTTTCGGGCGGAAAGCGTTTAGCTCGCGTTCAAGAAGCGATATTATGGCCAGGAGCTACGCAGGATAACCCAATATATAAGACTATATGGGAATCAGGCGGATACGAAATAAAATTAGGGAAACCGGGCAAAGAGGCTCCAATAGGTTATGATAGATGCCGGTATCATGACGGCCATCGTGGTAATAACCCGAATGACATGAAGCCTGTTATTTTTTATAATGGTGTTTTGTTAGATAATAAAATTGCTTCGTTTACTGATATATTTGACGAGCTGCAATCGCTGCATGACGTTAGTGTTGCTGCGGCAGAATTAATGGCGGCCATTCTTTTCCGTTCCGCCTATATGATTGACCATAAAGAAGTTTCTCCTGGAATTTGGCGCTATGAGCTATCGGAAGAAATTATTAGCATGATAAGTAATGAAGTATCAGAAATTGATGGTATGCCAATGATAGTTTTTCTTAATTTTTTGGATGCATTGGCCTGGAATGAAGATGTAAAATACCATACACTTGGTTATAATATTAAATCAGATTATGGTAGACGGAATAATTTGCTCACATGCGTTAATGTTATTGCCGTCTTATTAAATAAAGTTAGAATTTCAAAATTTGCTGGTAGTTTTAGTAGACCTCCAGCTGGCATATCTGCTATTTCTAAAAAAGAGGCGCTCAAGCAATTTATAGTGCTGGGTGGGGATATTGTATAGAATTTTATAAGAAAAGCCCTTGAAAATTAGGGTATTGATCAATTTTTTCCGGTATGCTATGCTAAATGCATAGCTTATTAATTTGAAAAATACTATGAAGGATATAAAAATTGTTGAACTTTTTGCTGGCGTAGGCGGTTTTCGTATTGGTCTAGAAGGTGCTAGTAATGATAAGACAAAATATAGAGTTGTTTGGAGTAGTCAATGGGAGCCGGGAGCTAAAAAGCAGTATGCCTCAGATATTTATGTGGCTCGTTTTGGCGACAAAGGACATTCTTGTGAAGACATACAAGAAGTTGTTGATATGAAATTTGATACTATTCCAAATCATGATTTATTAGTTGGCGGTTTTCCTTGTCAGGATTATTCCGTCGCCAGAACACTTAAACAATCCAAGGGTTTAGAGGGAAAGAAAGGAGTTTTATGGTGGTCTATATTTAATATTCTTAATAAGAAAGGCAACAATGCTCCTAAGTTTTTATTACTAGAAAACGTTGATCGATTATTGAAATCACCAGTCAAACAGAGAGGGCGTGATTTTGCTATCATGCTTTCATCTTTAGCTAGTCTTGGTTATGCAGTTGAATGGAGAGTTATCAATGCCGCAGATTATGGTTTTCCTCAGCGTCGTCGTCGTATTTATATAATGGGCTATAAACAAAACACTCCTATTTGGAAAAAAGTTTTGGTTTGTAAGGATAGAAAGAAATGGATAAATAGTGATGGCTTGATAGCTAAAGCTTTTAAGGTTAAGAAAGAAATTGTTAAAGTTAGTGAATTTGAAATCAGTAAGGACTCTGTTTATGTTTCTGAAAAATTTTCAAAGGATATGCCATCAAAGAGTCCGTTTGAAAACGCCGGGGTAATGATTAATGGGCATGTCACGACCATGAAAGTTGAACCAGATTATAATGGAAAACGTTCAGTATTAGGTGAGTTTTTGGTTGATGAAAAGAAAGTTCCTGAAGAGTTTTTTATTAAACCAGCCGATGTTAAGAGATGGGAGTATTTGAAAGGCGGAAAAAAAGAAGAGCGAAAATCTAGTAGTGGTCATGAATACAATTACTCTGAAGGAGCTATGGCTTTCCCCGATTCACCTGATAAGCCATCTCGAACTATTATAACTGGAGAAGGCGGAACATCTCCATCTCGGTTTAAGCATGTTATAAAAACAAAATCAGGAAGATTAAGAAGATTAATGCCCGTAGAACTAGAAAAATTAAATATGTTTCCTAAGGACCATACAAACATAAACGGAACCCCGGATGTTAAGAGGGCATTCATCATGGGGAATGCTTTAGTAGTAGGAGTTATTAAAAAATTGGGAGAATCATTAAGAGACTCCGTCTAGGCATCTCTTTGGTAGTATAAATTATTTTTTGCTATTGCTTTTTTAAGTTATGTATGGTATATTAACACTATCCTTGGTGGAGTATTGGTATCTCTTGAAGATATCGATTACAGAAACCAAATACAACGGTCGATTTGTATTTGATCTTCGAAACACCCAGCCAAGGGTGTTTATTTATTTTTTGGTATCTTTTAAGGATATCGAATAACTTAATATTAATAATATGGATCAATTCAAATCAAACACTCCTAATGCAGCAAAACTTATCTCATCTCTTAGAAATACGGGGTATGATAGTTATGCCGCAATCGAGGACATAATTGATAATTCTATCGACGCGCAAGCTCGAGTTATCAAAATCAATATAGAGAATAAGGACAAAGAGCTTTGTGTCACAATAGCAGATAATGGATTTGGTATGAACGAAACAGTTTTAGACCAGGCATTAAGATTAGGCTCTCTTACTGATCGTAGTGAAATTTCTGATCTTGGTAAATTTGGTATGGGCTTAAGCACGGCGTCTATATCAATGGCAAAAAAATTAGAGGTTATAACTAGAGAAAAAGATTCTGAGATTTTTTATAGCTGCCAAGACTTAGATGAAGTCCAAGAAAAGAATGAATTTGTAAAAATTTTAAGAAAAGCGGATAAATCTGAAATTTCAATATTCCAAAGTTTAGTTGAAAATTCTGGAACTCTTATAGTATTGACCAAAGTAGATAGATTATCCGACACAAATATTTCTCAATTTGCCTTAAAATTATCTAAAGACATTAGCCGAATTTATCGCAAATTTATTGAATCTGGCATTGAATTTTATGTTAATGGAAAAAAATTAGATTCATTTGACCCACTGATGTCTGATAATCAGGAAACACAAATTTACAGCGATGAGGTGTATGAGTTGCCTGTTGTTAGAGATAAAAAAAATAGAGAAAGTATAAGAGTTAAAGTTGTTATATTGCCAAAAGTTAACCAAGAACTGGAGAAAGAGATGAAAATGAATATTCGAACGCAGGGTTTTTATATTTTGAGAAATAACAGAGAAGTGGCTTATGGATTGACTCTAGATACATTTGTTAAACATAATGACCTAAATCGTATTAGAATGGAGCTTTCTTTTAGTGCTACACTTGATAGTGAAATGGGTGTTCGTTTTTCAAAAGATGGAATAGCACCTAATCAAGTTATCTCGGATTTTTTGAAAGTAGAAATCGGTGGGCAAATAAGATCAATAAGAAATTTTATAAAAAAAGATCAAAAAGTCAGCGAAGATTCTTTAGTTGATCATTCTGGCTCGGAGACAGTAATTGCTCAGAGAGCAAAATTATTGATTACTCCAGAGGCTGAAATCGAAAAAAGATCACCAAGAGTTAAGAAGTCCGATATTGAAGAAAATCTCGAAAATAACAAAGAGACGGAAAAGGACAGAGAAAATTTCAGAAAAATAAAAACATCTCCTCACGGTCTTGGCGCAAGATTCGAGTCCGCGGCCATGGGTAGAGAGGGTACTTTATATGAAACATATCAGCAAGGCAAGGTTATTATAATTCGTTGGAATACTGATCATCCTTTCTATGATAGGGTTATCTTGGCGAATAAAGATAGCAAGGATATAGTTTCCGCTTTGGATTATTTAGTGTTTGCTCTCGCGTCTGCCGAATTAAAAAATATAAATGATGATAATGTTGAACTTATGGCTAATATAAAATCCGTGATGTCAACTAATCTAAGAGCTTTGTTGTCTTAAATTATTAATTAAGAGCCACTCATTTGGGTGGCTCTTCTGAAAATATATAATTAACAGCCAATAAAAATACTAATTAAAATTTTTAATCTAATATATGGATAGTACAAAAAAAGCTATAGAAGTAGAAGCGCTTAGAGATATGCTGGTATCTACGCATTTATACTATGACGCAGGAACAAAGTCACTTAGATCTAGGGCCTTTGCAGAGTTTATTATAAAAATATTATTTATAAGCCCTGATAAGAAAGCAAGATTTGCGGAGATATCTAATGAGTTGGCTAAAATTATTAATGTCCCTAAACTTACCGTTCAGGATGTTCAGAGCGGAATTGAATTTTTGAAAGAAAAGGGGGTTATCGAAAAAAGTGGTAATTTTTGGTTTCTTAAACATAAGGAATCAGAAAGAATAATTAATGATTTACATAATGCTCAAACGCGAATAAATCATGTGTTGGACAAGCATTTTGGCTCAAAAATTGATCGAGATATCCTGCTGTCGTGGTTCAAGGATGTTTCAACTGAATTTTTCAGTCGGTTTAGTGAGATTTGGGTTAAAAAATTAAAGCGTGAAGCTTCTAAATTGCCAAATTCCGAACAAATAAAAACTATTATTTTAAGTTCAATCAAGAAGCACAATTTAGAAACAGAAGAGACAGTTTTACTGGACGGATTTAATAGTTTTTTGCGAGATAATGGTGATTTTGTGGTAGAACAACAGATATGGTCTTTCGCCCAATCCATGTTAGCGGCTCGTCTTGTTACTGCTGGAGTTGGTCCCGACCCGCTTTCTATAGGTGAATTTCATGATGCCAAACTCTTATTAGACACAAATGTTCTTCTTATTGCTGCATTAGAAAAGAGCAGACTTTCATCTGCATTCGCTGCTCTTGCGGCCTCAATTAAACAAATTGGCGCGTCGTTTTTAATAACACGAGAAACCGAACAAGAATATGAAGCAGTTGTGGCTAGAAAGAGAACAGAGGCGATAAGAGCTGTTGAAAACTTTCCACTCGATGTTCTAGAGGAATCAAAAGACCCATTCTTAAAAACTGCTATTTTTCGTGGATGTGTAGACAAAGAAAGCTTTGATACTTTTTTTCGTTCCATACAATACGCTCCCGACAAGATAGGGGATGAAATAGTAGAAATATCTGATGACCCAGGAGTTTTGGCGGCAGTTGAGTCTGGTCGTAAAAATACAAAAAAGCAGTCAGAAATTGCCACGGAATGGAAATCGCAGAGACATTTCGATAAACCAAGACGTGCATTAGAACATGACTCGGCGTTAGATTCTGTCGTAGATTATTTAAGAACCAATAAAGTGAAATCATATGTTATTAGTTCTGACGGCCCAATGTTAACACTCGTTGCTAGGTGGGCTGGATTAAAGTTGCCGAGTTGGGTGGGAATAGATACATTAGTGCAAATACTAGCAGTGTCATCGGGTGGGCCCGGACATAATCCGGAAAATTTTATCCCGCTATTTGGAACTATTATTAGGGATGATATTCATTGTGACGATAATCTTTATACACTTGAAGATTTAGATGCGCTCTTGGACTTAGAAGATAGAGTTAAGGAATTGGATTCGAATGAAATAGAAGTTTTTGCTTCAAAAATGCGCCATTTACGTATGTCCGGTAAGCCAAAAAATGATAATGAACTCCAATTAGAAATTAGAAGAACCTTCCAGAGAAAAAAAATGACAAGTACGGAAGTTACTAGAAAATTAGAAAAAACAACAGAAGAGGCTCTTGAAAGTCTTAAAAAAGAAAATAACCAAAGTGCTTTAATTATGAAGGCATTTGTTAATAGAATCTATAAAACAGAAAAAAACAGAAAAACTTTTTGGTGGTTGTCAAAAATTGTATTCATCTTGATTGTTGGCATTGTTTTGGTTCTTTTTGGAATAAAAAATATAGAAGTAAATAATCAGGGTTTAGGATACTTGCTTGTTGGCATAGGAATAACGGAATTTTTATTGCCTTTATTCACCTGGTTATTGCCGGCTTATAAGAAAATTGGTATTGAAGCTAAGAGAATATCTGAGGATAAGGCGGAAAAAGCGATTAAAATAATTTAATTCGTAGTAACCTATGGAATAATTTTACTTATCACTTTTCCTTCATATCGCCATGGCCCGAAAGCGGTGCCAATATGGTGCCATAAAAGTGATAAATTGATATATAAAGTAAACTAAGTTGATAGATATTGAGATGTGGTATTTTTTCTAAAATTATATTAATTAACTTAATATTAGGGGTTTAAGCAATCTTGCGAAATATTTTTCGAATCCGACCCCGGGAGCAAGTCCGAACATTCGTTCGCTAAAGCGCCGTATCATACAGTGTTTTTAGCTTAAATTTGAGACTTTTTGTTTTTATATTTTAATTTTTGAGTTATAATAATGCCAGAGAATATCAAGTTATTTAGAATTAACCCACTAACCCCTCAACCATATAAACTACCCAGAAATCATCAGACAAATATTGCATTACTCGCTTCATTTTATTTTTCCTTTCCTGATTGCCTATTGGTTTTTTAAAGGAAGATGGAAAGAGGCGGGGATTATCATGGTCTTAACTATTCTAATAGATTTAGACCATCTTTTAGCGACGCCGATATTTGACCCCAATCGTTGCAGTATTGGTTTTCACCCCCTGCACACTTTCTGGGCTTTAGCCGTTTATTGTCTAATGCTTTTTATCCCCTCTTGGAAGTGGCGCGCTGTCGCTCTGGGCCTAATCCTTCATTTAGGAACAGATGCCCTTGATTGTTTTTTGGGCGGGACCTGGTCAATATTTACTTAAAAATATGTTCAACTGGAAAGGATACATTAATACAACAAAGAATAAGCCACCAAGAGAATTGTTGGTCCGAGCTTTAGGATATCTAAAAGATAAAGAAGCTGC
>Ga0172379_10010157_pt1 | contig 11461 bp, 10 predicted proteins | sample GrowelOW334metaG_FD_119756 | JGI IMG/M metagenome (GOLD analysis project Ga0172379, IMG submission 119756) | Groundwater microbial communities from an aquifer near a municipal landfill in Southern Ontario, Canada - Groundwater well OW334 metaG | ecosystem: Environmental > Aquatic > Deep... | reverse complement strand
CGGAATAAAAATTATTGCATCCTTAACAAACAATATTCTCCCGAGCAGTACGAGGTTATAGTCGGTCGAATTATTGAACACATGATGAAAGCCGGTGAGTGGGGCGAATATTTCCCGTATTCCTTATCCCCTTTCGCTTACAATGAAACAATCGCGCAGGAATATTTCCCTTTGAATCGAGAACAAGTGCTTGCACTTGGAGGACGATGGCGAGAAGAACAGCTACCTGATATCGAGCGAATTGCCGATTCCGGTAACCAAACCTTGAAGTGCACAATAAGCGGACGCGGATATAAAATTGTTCCGCAGGAGTTGAATTTTTATAAAAAAATGAAATTGCCGATTCCTCTCGTTTGCCCGGATGAAAGACATTATGCTCGGCTTAAATCACATAATGATTATAAATTACTGGATTCGAAATGTGCGAAATGCGGGAAAGATATAAAAACCACTTGTCGCGCGGAGATTGTTTATTGCGAAGAGTGTTATTTGAGAGAGGTCTATTGAATCCTCTGTGATGTAAAAAAACCTTTCATCGAACCTTCTCCTTGTTCAATCGGATCTTTCAAGGCAAGTTCCCACACGATTTCTCCATCGACCGTAATTTCAACAAGTCTATCGGCTTCCGTAATCAATACATTTCCGTTCGGCAATCTATCCGCGCCACGAACAGGCCATGATGATGCCTCTTCAATCACATATTCCCAAGTGATTTCGCCGGTATCTGGATTTAATGTGAGAACTGTATTCGGATCGGTATGATTTGCGAGTAAAATTTCCCCATCCTCTTCCATCTTCGGGTCGTGTTGAGCCTCAAGTACGCCTTCGCCAATTTTCCTCACGAGGTTTCCTTCTGTATCAATTTCAGCGATGAAGCTGAAATTCCTCAAGCTCACAAGCGTGTTCCCATTATCAAGTCTTGTAGCTGCATTTGTATGAGTCCAGCCTTGATCTTGCTTATAGTCGCCAGCTGTAAAACACGAACTTGCCTGCCAAGACCAAACAATTTCACCTTCAGGACTTATCTCCTTTACTTGCGCATCTTCCGGCGTGTCCCTGTTCCCGAAAACCACAAGCGTATTCCCATTCGGCAACCTGTCTATGTCGTGAGAGATTTTCGTGTCCAAATAAGACCAAACCGTTTCGCCGGCTTGATCAACTTCATAGATTCCATTTCCCGGAAGTATAAATAAAATATTTCCATTCTCAAGCTTCTCAACATCGAATCCCGGGTTGTTATATTTCGCCAAATCTTTTGGCACATCGTATTCCCACACAACCTCTCCCAACATATTCACTTCAACTATTCGTGGGTTCATACCGTCATGATTGTCAGAAAAAATAGTTGTCCCATTATAAGCCTTTGACGAATCATAAACCGTAATTTCGAATGCGGGATCCGTGTTTGCGTTTGCGATGTCTTCACTCGTGACCACTTCAATCGTATCTTCGACCACCTCTGGGTCGCTTACGATTTCTGCATCCTCCTGAATTTGCTCAACATTTCCACATCCCCCAAAAAACAGAACTAGTGTTATAATTCCTGCGAGATTTTTTTTCATAAATTTTAAATTATGGGTATCAGTCAATTCCTCGCAGAGTATATCACTAACTTTATAGATGCATCAGGCTATATAAGCGTCTATATTCTTATGGTTATGGAGAGTATGGTTTTCCCCGTACCAAGCGAGGCGGTTATGCCTTTTGCAGGATTTTTGATTGCGCAAAAAGAGTTCACATTTTTCGCCGTTATCGCAGTGAGCACGCTTGGAAGTATTACCGGATCTCTTGCCTCGTATTATATCGGTATGTATGGCGGGAAACCTTTTATAAACAGATATGGAAAGTATTTTTTGCTTAACAATGAACACCTTGTTCAATCGGAAAATTTCTTTAAAAAACATGGTCAGAAAACGATTTTTATAAGCAGATTTATTCCGATTATCAGGCATCTCATCTCTTTACCTGCCGGAATTAGCCGAATGAATATTTTTAAATTTTTCATCTATACAATTATAGGTGCGGGAATGTGGAATGCGTTTTTGGCAATTGTCGGATATAAGTTGAGGCAGAATTGGGAGACGGTTATGAAATATAGTGAAATCCTTGATATTTTCGTGCTTGGGCTTATCATTCTCGGGCTGGGAATTTTTATATACAAGCACGTTAAGAAATGGCGCATAACAAAAAAGAGTCTGTAGCTTTCAGTTCAGTCGTGGCGAGTTTCCTGCTAACCGCCATGAAACTTGTTGCGGGTATTATGACCGGAAGTATGGGTATTATTTCCGAAGCGGCACACTCGGCGCTTGATTTGGGCGCGGCTTTGTTAACCTTCTTTGCGGTAAGGGTAAGCGATAAGCCGGCAGATCCGGAACATCCTTATGGTCATGGTAAGATTGAAAGCGTTTCAGCTCTTATAGAAACCGGTCTTCTTTTTCTTACAAGCGCATGGATTATTTATGAATCAATCCACAGACTTATTGCGAAAAATATAGAAGTCGAGGTCACTTGGTACGCTTTTGCAGTTATAATTATTTCAATAATTATAGATATCTCTCGTTCGCGCGCGCTCAATCGCGTTGCGAAAGAAACCAAGAGTCAGGCGCTTGAAGCTGACGCGCTTCATTTCAGTTCTGATGTTTATAGTTCACTTGTTGTTTTGGTCGGACTTGTTTGCGTCGCATTTGATGTAAAAGGTGCTGACAGCATCGCTGCAATCTGTGTTTCTATGTTCGTTTTACATGCCGGTTATGTTCTCGGGAAAAGGACTATCGATGTATTGGTCGATACGGCTCCGGAAGGAATTCCTGAAATTGTTAAAGAGGCTGCAAATTCGGTTGTTGGCGTGATCGGTGTCGATCGCGTCAGAGCTCGTCCTCTGGGAGCTTCGGTTTTTATAGATATGACTATCAAAATAGGAAGGAAATTGCCGGTTGAAAAGGCTAATGAAATTGTGAAGCAAGTTGAGGAAAATATTCATGCGAAAATTCCGGAAGCCGATGTCGTTATTCATACGAAAGCGACACATCTGACAAATGAAACTATCGTTGAAATCGTTCAATTGCTTGCAGCAAAACAAGACTTGACCGTGCACGACATTATCGTCGATGCTCTCGGTAAACAAAAACATATTAGCTATGACCTTGAGGTTCCCGAGGAATGGACGCTGGAAAAAGCGCACAGAGAAGCCACCGTTTTGGAAAAAATAATAATCGCAGAACTGGGAGGCGATGTTCAATTGAGCTCTCATATAGAACCTCTCAAGTCCGAAATCGTAACAAGTACCAAGGTTTCGAAAGATGAGGAGAGGATGGTGAAAAATTTAATCCAACAATCCATAAAAGGCGTTAAACGATTATCCGATGTTCACGATATTTCAATCAAGAAAATCGGCAAGGAACTTTTTATCACTTTGCACTGCATTATCGATAAAAAATCTACCGTTGAAACCGCTCACGAAGCCTCTACCAAACTCGAATTTCTGATTAAGGAAAAAATTCCGGATGTAAAAAGAGTTGTGGTCCATGTAGAGACTTCCAGAAATGATTCGTAACTAAAGCATGTCGTGAATAAACAAAAAGCAATTATCGGCTTAACTGTTCTCGTTGATGTCATAGGACTCGGTGTGGTCATCCCCGTCCTCCCGTATTATGTAAGATCTTTTGGCGCAGAGCCTTTCATGATAACTCTGCTTTTTGCGGTGTTCTCTTTTTGCGCTTTTTTCAGTGCGCCTTTGCTCGGGTCTTTGTCGGATAAGGTGGGGCGAAGACCGATGCTTATTTTGAGCATTTTGAGTACTTCTATCGGATGGTTTATTTTCGCCGGTACGCATAGCATAATCGGATTGTTTATCGGCAGAATTGTTGATGGACTAGCGGCTGGGAATTTCCCAATCGCTCAGAGTTATCTTCTTGATATTTCAAAAACCGATAAGGAAAAATCTGCAAACCTCGGCATGATTGGAGCGATTTTCGGAATAGGTTTTATCGTCGGTCCTCTCATTGGAGGACTATTGAGTTCTTTTTCGCACACGACGCCTTTCTGGTTTGTAGGATTCCTTGCAATGGCAAACACGATTTTGGCTTATTTTATTTTGCCGGAGACTAATCTTAATATGAATCGTGCGAAAAAAATTAAACTAAATCCTTTCACTCCATTGATTCGTTCGCTTGGAAACAAAACACTTATCTTGCCGTTTTTGGCATGGTTCGCTTTTGCATTGGGAGCCGTAAATACGCAATCGATTTTTTCTCTATATATTCAAGATATTTTTGGCTTCGGATCTGTTGTTGCCGGTGTTTTTATGACAGGAACCGGCTTGGTTTTGGCTTTTAATCAGGGATTTTTATTGAAAAGATTTTGGTTAAAAAACTTCAAAGAAAGGACTCTTGAAATGTGGGGGCTTCTTGTTTTCGGCATCGGATTTTTATTAATGAGCACTGGTAGTCTTACGGTTTTTATTATCGGGATTACGATAACAACTTTCTCGCAATCAATTCTTCGTATCGTAATGACAAATCAAATCACGGCTAAGGCCGATCAAAATGCGAAAGGTGAGACGCTCGGCGTTCTATCTTCGGTTATGTCTCTTGCCATGATTATCGGACCGATTGCGGCAGGTTTTCTTTTTCAAATTCGCGAAAATATTCCCTTCTTGGTTAGCACCGCAATATTGATTATCGCGTTTATGGTGGTGGCGAGGGATAGGAGGGGCGCTAGGAAGTTAGGCGTTAAGAGAATGGAAGAGGAGTTGGTGACTGAGAGTCTGGAGGAGAGGATGATATGAAGAAGAATTAGAAGAAGTTGAGGAAGTGACATAGTGACAGAGTGACACCAATTCGCGATAAAAATGTTTAGAATTACCTCGAGATTTATATCGCCTTCCTAGGACGGACTTCGCATAAGACGGGTACAACCCTATTCAAACTGACCCGAAAACAAAACCGCTTCGTAATCATTAGACCTATTGCGCAAACCATTCCCGTATGACATGTTTGCTCCTCAATACATCTCTCCCAAATAGCATTTTTCACAATATATAATTTCCGGTCGTCCGGGCGCATATGTCGTTTTTATCATATCTCCGCATTTCGCACATTTTCCATCCCATATATGGCGTGGATTGCGTGCGGCCATTCTGTCCGCATGCCTTTGGTTTGGATGGCGGCGAGGAATTGGCAAGTTGTTGGTTTTGTAAAATTTAAGCTCCTGTTTCGTAATCAAATAAGGCTTATTTGTAATTTCACACAAAATAGCCCAATTCAAAATATCGTCAGGTGTTTTACCTATGCTGTCAGGCAGTTCGGAAGCGCAAATTGTTTTCTCAACTTGCGGGATTTGTTGCTCATAATCTGACCAATTAAATCCTTTTTGAATAGCCACTTCTTTTGCAAGCGGGAAATATTCCTGCGCCATAGTTTCATTATATCCGAATGGAGACAATCTGAATGGAAAAAACTCACCCCATTCACCTACCGACTCCATCTGTTTTATAATTTTCGACACCAATTCTTCATACTCTTCTTTAGTATATTGTTTATTCAAAACGCAATATTGCTTTTTGTTTAATCCAACGCATCCGAAACAGTCTTTGCAATTGAAACACAAGTCGCAATAATGACTGTTGGTTAAATATTCGCATGTTGTACAACCAATCGAAAAATAACCGAAATCGTTACTCATATTCTCATAAAGCAATTCCCCTTTTCCGCCACCTTCAAAATCATATGTATCTTTTTGATCGAACATACGTCCCGAATAAGCCACGTCTTGAGATCTGTAAACCGAGAAACAGTATTTCGCATTCTTGCAATTAAATATAAAATCACCACTTACATCTTCGTTATTCAGACCAATGTAAGCTTTATGTATCGCTTTTTGCGTTATTACATTCGTGAAATATGATTTTGCCGAAATGAGTGCTTGATATGATCCGAGTTGAGATTTTATTCTCTCATATTCTTCTTTCGCAACAGGTTTGTTTTCAATATGATATTTTTTATCTTTTAAATTAAAACAACCGATGCAGTTTTCTATATTTTTACAATCATAACAAAAAAACGAATCTCTCGTGGAGTTGCAATTCTGGCAGAAAAACGAATGATAATTATTATTGCAATCTATATTCTCGTAACACATCTGGGATCTATCCAAGAAAAGATTATCTATACAGTTCGTACATTCATTAAGCGTTTGGCCGTAACAACAATCTTCGTTAAACCATGACCCGAATAATAAATAACAGTTTTTGCAGTGCGGGGCGTAATTCACGAAATCGCAATTTTCCGTATCCTTATTGAACAAATTAAATCTCGGAACATCGTTCCTGAGCATTTCAAATTGCTTAAAAAACGGATTGTTCGGATCGAAATCTTTTCCGTACCGCGTCGGATCCCATTTCCCACTCCACCATTCCTCGTACTCGTAAACCGTGAATCCTTTTTTCGGGTTATACATCGAGACTATCGGCTTGCCGCTAAGACTTGATGTGCTTTTATAAAGGCTTCTGTCATTTCTGAAAGCCTGACGACGTTGCATTCTGCAAGTCGGGCATAATGTAGGCGGCAGAATCCGATATTTTTCACCTCGATAAATCGGCGAAATTTTTTCGTAAAACTCCAAATCTTTTTCCGTGATCTCGAACTGACTTGCGCAATTTTTGCAGATTTTTTGTAACATACGAATGCATATTAACACACTTGGGTGCATACGAATCCCTTCATAGGAAGAGATTTTGTACGCATATTTTAGACTGCCCAGCGAGTACGGTCTATACGACGACCTTGTTGTACGAGTCGTAAAGCACCCGCTCTACTCAATGTAGTATCCGCTTCCCTTCTTACCTCCATCGCCACTTGCGAGACCGACTCTAATCCCGGCTCTTCATCCGTTTCGCAGCTCATTTGTTCCATAGTTTTTTTAGTTAAATTTTTATAAATTATTTCTTTCCTTAGACATAAGGAAACGGCACATACTTGCTCCTCCTCTGATACCTCGGCTCGAACGAAACTCTCGGCAAAGCGACACCTATCTTCTTATGAAACTGGATCTCTTTTTTCTGGAATTTAAACGGCTTCTGTTCGATTGGGCATAGGAATGTTTTTTCATACAAATCCGCAGGTACATCTTCTATTTTGTCTTGGACTTGGTCTGTCGTGAGCGTTCCGGCTGGAATGTTTGCAGCGGATTTTTCAATCGCTATCGGGAAATAATCTTGCGCGAGAGAATCTTCGTATTGGAATAGTGAGAATTTCTCAGGAAAAAATTCTCCGTATTCTTTTGTCGCAATCATGTGCTCTTTAATTTTCGGCAAAAGCTCTTTGTATTCCGCCTCCGTATAAGGCTTGTTAAGAATATGATACTGGGCTTTTTTCAAACCTATACATCCGAAGCAATCTTTGCAGCCCCAACAGCTTTCACAATATTCGATATTATTGCTCTCAAAACAGTAGGTGCAAAACTTGATGTCGTAATCGTAAGCTATCGTTATACATTCGTAACAAAGTGCCGTCCTCATCCCGTAAGCGAATATGTCGTAAGAGTCTTTTATATCGGCTGAGTTCATCATATATCTGCAGTCCTCGAGCTTGGTAACGTTATAACAATCTCTTGCATTTTTGCTATTAAAAACAGATTCGCCTGTGCAGTTTTCCGAATTTAGAATCACATGCCTTATTTTTGGCCATTTGTTGCTCCAGCCGTCCCAACCCTGCATACATCTCTCGACATTTGCGAATGAATTTAATGAAAATTCCGCAGTTCTTTTTTTATACTCTTCGCGGGTTAATTGTTCGTTAAACAAACAGAATTCCTTATGATCTATCCCGTAACAGAACATTGAGTTTTTTACGCCTCGGCAATTTCTCAAGAAAGCGCTGTCGCTACAAGTGTCGCAATCATCTGAAAATTTCAAATTATAACAATTCTTAACATTCACGCATTCATAACAAAGTTCAGAGTCTATTATATTGGTGCAGTCCACGCAATCGCGGCATTTATCTCCGAATTTCAAGTACATGCAGTCCTCGTCAAATTCGGAATTAAAGATGAAATAACAGTTTCGACAGTTACCACAGTGATTGGAGTATTCCGAATTTTCCTCATTGCCCGCGCTAGCCTTATGCATGCGAGTCGGTTTCGGCCAAAGCTCAGCGTACTGGTCAAAAAACGGTCTGGCAAAATCGAATTTCTCAAGACAAGGGACTTCGTGTTTTTGCTTATGCCATTCGTCGACATGAATTACCGGAAATGGCGCCTCAGGTCTTACATTTGAGATAATCGGCTTGTTCGTAGTTGCACAATTCCGCTGATAAAGCTTGCGTTCATTTCGAAAAACGAGTCTTTTCTTAAGTCTGTCTTTTGGGCAAAGTGTTGGCAGAGGTACCTGTCTTTTTGCATAGTATGCCTGGTCGACATCGTCGATTTCGAACGATTGATTGCAGACGCGGCATATTTTTGTGATGGTGGTCATGGGGTAGGGAGTTAGGAAGTTAGGGCTTTAGGTGCTAGGCAATTAGTGATTGTTCGTCGCGCATATAATATCGCGTTTTGCGATTTTGTCAATCGTCTGTCGCTCAAATACGACTGGTTTTATTGACTTTTTCTATCTGTTTCGTCATATTGCATGTAAATCTGTCGAGAATTTTCCACACATGCTTGAGCACTTACAAAAACTAGGCCTAACACCAAAAGAATCTACCGTTTATCTGGCCATGTTGGAGCTTGGAGTTGCCGCACCGGTATCCTCAATCGCCAAAAGGGCAGGTGTAAATCGCACTACCGCTTATGACATTCTGAATATACTTGTCGATAAGTCGCTCGTTATCTCGTCTAAAGTAGGTAATTATTTTTATTTCCGAGCTCAACCACCCGAGAAATTAGTCGCGTTTCTGAAAGAGAAGAGTTCGAAATATCTCGCGCTATCACATGAGGCGGAGAAACTTTTGCCCGAATTAAAAGTTCACTATCATGCGGCATCCGATCGTCCACGCGTTTATTTTTATGAAGGAATTGAAGGTGTCTTGCGTGTATACGAAGAGACACTTACTTCTTCCGAAGAGATTCTTGCATATGCGAGTGACCAGGCGAATCAGGTTTCGGCTCCTTCTTATTTTCCAGGATACTATAAGAGACGCGCTGCAAAAAAGATCCCTATTCGTGCGCTTTTCCCTGATACTCCAAAAGACCGCGAAAGGCATTCGCTTGATAGTCAAGAGTTGCGCACAAGCAGACTTTTACCTAAAGACAAACTGGATTTCACCCCTGAAGTTAACTTCTTCGATGACAAAATAATGATTGCGGATTGGAACGAGAAACTCGGCATTATCATCGAGAGCAAGGAGATTGCGAAGGTGTTTAAGCAGACTTTTGAGTTGGCGTGGGAAGCAGCGGAAAAATACCACAAGAAGATAGTCGGGAAGAAGTCGGGGAAGTAGAAGAAGTGACAGAGTGACATAGTAAAAAGGCATGAGGCAGAAGGGAGAAGAACCAGAATCTACAAATTACAAGCTATAAGCTCCAACCTATTAACCTATCAATTATGAACAAAACGCTAAAATTATTGTGGGGAGTTATGCTCTTCGAAATATGCGCTCTCTTAACTGTAAGCGCTCTTATTTGGCAAAAAATCATACCGTTCGAATCATTTTTGCCGGATCAAACCGCACATATATTATTTTATGTCTTAGCCGGAGTGTCTGGCTTTATATTAATTGTGCAACAGGTCTTTTTAAGGAAACGACCTGATTTAAAAATGGCTGCGCCGGATCAACTTGATGCGCTAAAGAAAAAATATTTCACTTTTCATTTAATCGCGATGGCATTTGCCGACTCGATTGTTGTTTATGGATTCGTACTTTTCCTCACCACCGGATTCCTAATCGAATCTTTTGTGATGATGGGGACTGGCGCGCTCGCTTTAATCTCTATTTATCCTACTGAATAATTTTTAACAAAAATATAAATGCTCCAATCATTCGCGCTCTACCAGATCCTCGGATTCCCGCTCATAATGTATGGCGGAATTACAGTCTTGATTCTCCTGTTAACGACAGCCACCATCGGCTTTTTGCATAAAAATATAAAGCTCCATGTCTGGCTCGCAAGGATAACGATAGTGGTTGCAATCGGACACGCGATTTTGGGGATTTCTATCTTTATAAAATGAAAACTGAAACACTTATAATCGGCGATGGAATTTCAGGTCTCGCCTGTGCCAATAAACTGGCCGAAAACGAGAGGGAATTCCTCATTGTGACCGAGAATGTCGAAGGACGAATTGCTCGATCCGAGGATGGACAAGTTTATTACGGTGCGTATTTTGTTATGAAAGACTATAAGCATCTAAATAAATTTGTCCGTATCCGCGAAAAGATCTCTCCTCTTAATGTTCAATTTCATGAAAACGGACGCCAGTATACGGCATTCAACTTCGGCATTCTTAAACATTTCGGCGAGTTTTTGCGTACTATCAGAATCCTTTTTAAATTCAAAAAACATTACGAGGCATTTAAGAAAAACTCCGAAATTATGGACCAAGCCGATGCGATTAAAAAAGATTCCTATCTGTGGAAGCTTTACAATCAAAAAGCTTCCGATTTTATTCTCGAACAACGGATAGAATACATCGGTTATAAGTATCTTGCTCAGATGATTCATGGCGCGGCTTTTACGCCAACCAATAAGATCAATGCGATGTTGTTCTTACTTATGTCGATGCCGATTATCGCATCAACTCACAGATTTGATCTTTTGGATGAAAAAATTTCAAGTCATGTTGGAGATAAAATTGTTTTTGCAAGTGCGACGGTGATTAAAAAAGAGCATAGCTTATATAAAGTATCTACCTCGAAGGGGGATTTTTTTGCTAAAAATGTTGTTGTTGCGACTCCACCGCATATTTCAAAAAAACTTTTGGATCTTGGCAAAATAAAACGGCCAACAAATGCACATATGTTCCATATCGCAGGTGAATTGCGGGGAGATTGGGATATGATAAATTTATTTGATGAAAGCGACTCAACGCTAGCTTTCGCTAAAGAGAGGAACGGAACTTTTTTGTTTTATTCAGTTTTAGCCAAACCTGATTTTTCAAAATATTTTATTAAGCACCGAATTATTTATCATAAATTCTGGAATCCGGCTTTCAATGTGTCCGGTTTTGAACTGCTGAAATGCGAGCTCTCGAAAAACCTATATTTGATCGGCGACCATAATGTTTGCAGTATGGAGGACTCTTTTATTACCGGAGTTTATGCGGCGAATAGGATATTAGGCGGGTGAATTTTAACACTACTGTCCAAAGAAAATCTGAAAAATCCGATAAATTGGATAGCACATGCTAAATACAAAAACATGGCTTAAGTAAGCCGTTGTGTTTTTCCGAATACGCTAATCACTAAAGTTCCTTTGGACAGCAGTGGAATTTTAAGCCAAAATCCAACTCGCGCAATGGCAAATAGGT
>Ga0172379_10010156_pt1 | contig 11461 bp, 11 predicted proteins | sample GrowelOW334metaG_FD_119756 | JGI IMG/M metagenome (GOLD analysis project Ga0172379, IMG submission 119756) | Groundwater microbial communities from an aquifer near a municipal landfill in Southern Ontario, Canada - Groundwater well OW334 metaG | ecosystem: Environmental > Aquatic > Deep... | reverse complement strand
TCTGATCTCTTTATGCGCAATTGGCAGAACCCATCTTAAACGTTCTTCTTTGATTGTTTTAGACATACATATTGCCATTTCTCCATGTTAGGAGAAAACCGCCATATGTGTGTGCACATTACCCCTTGGATTTGACATATATATATTTAGGCTATATAATATATAAACAATTGCGGATGGTTCTTTTAAACCCAGAGCCAGAAAGGCTCAAAAAAGGAGGTGTATTATGATCAAGCGTATACTTCTAGCAGCAGCATTAGTGTGTTTGCTTTCCGTCGCAATTTCGGCGTTTGGAACTTCGTTGTCTCTTGTACTAGCAGTAAGTATTACTAGCTTAGTAATAATTTTCGGCGCCATTGTTTGTATCTTGAAAGAGATTGTGGAAGTATTGGAGGATATATTAAAAGAACTAAAGAGAATGAGTTAGTACTAAAACCAAAGGAGCGTGATTCGGAAAACCCGAGCCGCTCCTTTTATTTTTTCTGTCATTCCGGCCGAAGAGCCGGAATCCAGATTCTGGATCCCGCATCCCTCCATAGGCGGGCGAGCAAGTGCGGGATGACACAAGAATTTATATCAAACTCTTTGTCTGTGGGGGAGGAGTAACGCCGATATGCTTGTATGCAGATAATGTTGCTTCTCTTCCTCTTGGCGTGCGGTTTATAAATCCTAATTGCAAAAGATACGGCTCGTAAACTTCTAAAATTGTAATTTCTTCTTCTCCGGTGGAGGCGGCAAGCGCCTGAATTCCAACAGGCCCGCCGTTAAACTTTTTTATAATCGTTTCAAGAATTTTTCTGTCCACGTTTTCAAGCCCGAGTCCGTCCACGGAAAGCATCGCCATCGCTTTTTGGGCAATCGGCTTTGTAATCATTCCGTCGGCTTTAACTTGAGTGTAATCGCGCACGCGCTTTAATAATCTGTTTGCAACACGCGGTGTCTGCCTGCTTCGGGAGGCGATAAGTTCTATTCCAGCTTCATCCGCTTTTACGTTTAAAATTTTAGCAGACCTCTTTACGATTTTTTCTATATCCTCGTTTTCGTAAAAATCCAATTTATATGTTGCGCCGAATCTGCTTCTGAATGCGGAAGTTAAATTTCCAATATTTGTTGTGGCGCCGATTAAAGTAAACTGCGGAAGTTTTAACTGTATCGTTCTCGCAGACGGCCCTTTTCCGATTACAATATCGAAAATAAAGTCTTCCATCGCGGGATAGAGTATTTCTTCAACAGTTTTGTTTAAGCGGTGAATTTCGTCTATAAACAAAACATCCCCGTCTTTTAGGTTTGTTAAAATGGCGCCAAGATCGCCAGATTTTTCTATAGCTGGGCCGGAAGTGGCCTTAATATCTTTTCCAAGTTCGTTGGCAATAATATGGGCGAGTGTGGTTTTACCAAGCCCGGCTGGGCCGTAAAGAAGAATGTGTTCAAGAACATCTCCGCGTTTTTTTGAAGCCGAAAGAAATATGTTCAGATTTTCTTTTATCTGATTTTGGCCTATATATTCCGTGAGGCGAGAGGGTCGCAGGGTTTGATCGAGTGCGGAGTCTTCTTCCTGGTTTTTAGGGTTGGTGATCATATTTAGAATTATGTCATTCCGGCCGAAGAGCCGGAATCCAGGTCTGGATTCCCGCGTACGCGGGAATGACAAAGAATTGGACTAATAGTACAAGTAAACTTTAACATGCTGCCGGCGATTTTAGTAGATAATGAGCCAATTTACTGCCTATGAAGTTATCCACAGCCTGTCCACAATGAGGTATTATGCGGCGTATTTAGGTCGGGTTGACATAATCTAAAGAAAGAATTAAAATTAGAGTAGTATTTAGGCGTAAAAGCCTGTAGGCAAAGGGAATTTTATTTAGTTTAGGACGGATTGGTTATCCGCCTCGTGTGGATTTTTCTGCGCCGCTCCTCGATATAATTCTCGCCCTGTGTTTCCCAAGATTCGGGGGATTTCCTTTTTCGGCTATATGCCGTTAAAGGTTTGCCTGCAGACTTTTGCGCCGAATCAAAAACCCCTCAGACATTACGTTTGGGGTTTTTTAAAACTCTAATATCCAAATCCTAAATACTAAATAATATCTAAATCCCAAATTCTAAACCTTTGTAAAATTGGAATTTTGAACATTTGAATTTGTTTAGGGTTTAGAGCTTGGGTATTAGAATTTTGATTATTTAAAATTTATAAATTATGTTGTGGAACTCGTTACTCTTTCTATTTCGGCAACTGTTGTTTCTCCTGTAAGAATTCTCATAAGACCATCCTGATACATTGTTATGAATCCGGTTTTTTTGGCCGCAACTAAAATTTCTTGGTGTGACGGGCTTTTTCCTACAAGCTTTTCCATTTCTTCGTCTACAAACAAAACTTCATAGACTCCAACTCTTCCTTTGTAACCCGTGTTGCCGCATTTTTCGCATCCAACCGGTTCATAGATTTTTACTTCCGCCGGCCATGGAAATACCGATTCCATTTGAGGCGAGTCGTAAAGATCTTTTTTAATTTTTTCAATTACATCAGTAGAAACATTCGAAACTTTTTTGCATCCCGCGCAAAGTTTTCTTACAAGTCTTTGTCCTATCGCCGCATTCAAAGCGGACGCAAGAATCTGCGGTTTTGCATTCATATCCAAAAAACGGGGGACGGCGCCAATAGCATCATTTGTGTGAAGGGTTGAAAAAACCAAATGTCCCGTGAGCGCGGCATGCAACGCAACATCGGCTGTTTCTTCGTCTCGTATTTCTCCAACAAGAATTACGTTCGGGTCTTGCCTCAAAATAGAACGCAACCCCGCAGCAAACGTATATCCTTTTTCCGGTTCAATTTGGGACTGGTCTATGCCTTGCAAATGGTATTCTATTGGATCTTCAAGCGTAACTATCTTAATTCCGGGTTTATTTAAGTATTTTAAAAACGCGTAAAGCGTTGTTGTTTTTCCGGAACCCGTGGGACCCGTAACCAATATGATTCCATTCGGCTTTTTAAGCTCGCGTTCTATTTTTTGCCAAACATAATCTCTGATTCCTAAATCTTTTATATCTAGCTTTATTGCGTTCGGGTTTAAAATTCTTAAAACAATGTATTCGCCGTAAGCTCCGGGAAGAATTGATGTTCTTACTTCTATTTCTATTCCGCCTTCTTTAATTGTGAATCTTCCGTCTTGCGGAACATTCTGCACGTTTAACTGCAATCCAGAAAGAAGCTTGATTCTTGAAAGAAGCGTCTGGTAAATCTGTTGTGAAATATTTCCGGCATCCTGCAAAACACCATCAAGCCTGAATCTTATCTGCGTTTGTTTGTCTTGAGGTTCAACGTGAATATCGGAAACCTCAAGCGTTAGGGCAGCGCTAAGAAAAATTTCAAGAAGCACGCTCGTATTTGCCTGATCAATTCTGGTTATTTTGTCTTTAAGCGCGTTAAAAGTTGAAAGCTCTTTTTTTAGAGTTTCAATCTCGCCGAGCGAGACGGCTCCAGATATGGCGGCGCCTTTTTCCTGAGGCGGCAGGAATTTGAATTCTTTTACGGCTTTTTCGAAAGACGATTTGGTTATTAAAAAAATATCAATTTCAAATCCTTGCGCTTTCAATCGCTCAACAACTTGTTTTGATTCTTCGTTTGTTGGATCAACTGATGCTACTTTAAGCGTTTTCCCTTTTTTCTGAATCACAATCGTGTTTGTTCTGCGCGCTTCGGATTCCGAAATCAAACTTAAATTATCCCGCTCAACAGGAACTGACGCGAGATTGATATAATTTAAGCCAAGCTTTTGCGCTTTGCGTTCTGTGGCGGATTCTTCTTCCTGGCGATGGATATCGGCCAGCTTATCGGAACGTTGTTGTGTGATGTCGTCCATATGATAGCGACGCCAATTTACGAATGGCACGCGAATGACGCGAATTTAATTAGCATCATTAGCGTGAATTAGCATATTAGTGTCGCTTGTATATATATTTTATTACATTATATATCTGTTTGACAAACATGTGTTTATTTGGTACCATATAAACAGACAAAAAGCTCTTTAACTTTCGTAAACAAGGAGGTGTTGTATGAAACGGCTACTGGAAGTTTTCGTCTTTGGCGTTGTTTTTTCCGGATGCGCAACGACCACGTTCAATCTGCCCGTGGCGGATCCGAGCGATCAGGTTGTCGCCATCAAGAACAACAAGAGGGATCGGCTCCGTGCGGGAAATGTTCTGTTCGTGAACCGTTCAGAGGTGTGGCGCGAAGTTTTGGTTTTTGACGGCCGATTCTATGAAGAGCAGCTTTTATGTATCGGTCCGGATGGATTTCCGATGATCTCGGCTGATCCTATTGGAAGATTTGACATTGGCCCTGCCGAGGATCAGGCTTGTGATGAGGATACCGATTACAATCGCAAGCTTGTTAGTTTCAAATACCCAGGACAAGAATACACGCTTTTCATCGTATCGAAACACATAGACGGGGATATTGCGGGACCTATCCAGATCATGCACGGACGCGTATCTCCAAGGCCGATGAGTGAACGGTATTATTATAGGGCATGGCTTGGTCCGTACGCCGGCCAAGTTATTTACGAAATTGTGAATGATGTCGAGTTTCTTCCAAACATGCCGGTTTATGAATACCGTGGTACAAACTATCTCTTGGATACGACAATAAACATCAATCAGCTTCTTAGGCGGGGAATTCACCGCGCAGGAGGCAGTCGCGACCGATAATCGGTCTGCCATCCCAGAACAATGGGATGGCCTTTTTATTTGTCATGCCGGACTTGATCCGGCATCCAGGTTAAAAACAAAATCTGGATTCCCGCTTTCGCGGGAATGACATTTTAGGTGTTTTACTTTTTAAAACTCTTTGCTACCATAACTCCAACGAACCAAAGCTCTTTAAAATTCACAACCACAAAGGAGGCGGGCCATGAAAAGTGCGCGTTGGATTTTTTCCGCCATTCTTTTAAGCGGATGTGTGTATCAGGTTATTGATTTGCCTGTGGCGTCGAATGCTCTTGAATCGCAAACAATCAGGCCTATTGCAAGAGACGAATTAAGTATGATGCGTTCCGGAAATCTTATTGTTGTAAACAGAATGGAGGATTTTTGCAGAGATGTGCTTGTTTTTAACGGGCATCATAGCCTTGATGAGCTTATCGTAAGGGGATCAGACGGGCTTCCCGCGATTGATTACTATAACATTGGCAGATTCAATGTTGTTCCAGCTTCTGGCGGAAGCGAACCGATGTACGGTGAGATTCTTATTGGAACTTTCATGAAGGATCAACAATTTACTTTTTTGATAACAACCCAATCAGCAAGAGATGGATGCAGAAAAGTTTTATGCGAACCGCAGGTTTACCACGGGCAGATTCGAGACCGTCCTCTTGGAGAAAGATACAGCCATCCCGTTGGTGGAATAATGGTTGAAGAAATGGTTTATAATATTGCCGTATTGCCGGATGCAAATATTAATTACGGGCGTGCGAATATTATTTCAAACGCATTAAGCATTGATGAGTTGCTTAGGCGTGGCCTTCATAAATCGCAAGCAAAATAGTGTTATGTTATTTTAGCCGTCCCTCAGCTTCGCTCGGGACGGCTTTTTTTATTCAGTCTGTTTTGCTACCATCAGTTTATGGAAGCAATCTCTAAAAACACGAAAGATACAAAAAAACTTGCGAAAAAACTTGCTCAAACATGGCCGAAAGCTTTTGGCCGTAGCATCCTTAGCCTTACCGAAAAAGGTCCTCTTGTTGTAGCTCTTCACGGAGATCTTGGTTCAGGAAAGACAACCTTCCTTCAATTTTTTGCGAGGTCTTTAGGTGTAAAAGAAAAAGTTCTTAGCCCGAGTTTTTTAATAATGAAAACTTTTAAATTGCCTAAAAAAGTAAGGTGTTTCAAATTTTTAGTTCATATAGATACATATAGGATTAAAAAAGCAAAAGAGCTGCTTGATTTGGGGCTTAAAAATATTTTAAACGACAAAGAAACCATTGTTGCTGTTGAATGGCCTGAAAAAGTAAGCAAATATCTTCCGTTAAACACAAGGCATATTTATTTTGAGACGATAAGCGATAAAGAAAGAAAAATAAGAATTTCCAATGACTAATAAAAAAGAGAAAATTATTATAATAGATTCTCACGCCTTGATTCATAGGGCTTACCACGCGCTTCCTCCTTTAACGTCTCCGCAAGGCGAGAACGTAAATGCTGTATATGGATTTGCAAGTGTGCTGCTTCGCGTTATTAAAGAATTAAAGCCTGATTATATAGTTACGGCTTTTGATTCGGCGGGAAAAACATTCAGGCACCATGAGTTTACAGAATACAAAGCCAAGCGGCCGATGGTTGATGATGATCTTATAAACCAGTTTCCAAAATCGCGCGAGCTGGCAGAAGCTTTTGGAATTCCGGTTTTGGCTAAAACCGGATATGAGGCCGATGATATTATCGGCACGGTTGTAGAAAAATTAAAAAGCAAAAAAAATCTTTTAAAAATTATCGTAACAGGAGACTTGGACAGTCTTCAGCTTGTTGATGACGAAAATATTTTAGTTTACACGCTTAAGAAGGGAGTATCGGAAACAGTAACTTACGATGAAGAGGCAGTTAAAGAAAGATTTGAAGGCCTTTTGCCAAATCAGATGATAGATTACAAAGGATTAAAAGGAGATCCGTCAGATAATATTCCTGGTGTCAAAGGAATCGGCGATAAAACCGCCATACAGCTTTTGCAGAAATTCAAAACTCTTGAGGGGGTTTATAAAAACATAAACGACAAATCAATAAGCAAATCCGTAAAAGAAAAGCTTGAAAAATCAAAAGAGATTGCGTTTTTAAGTAAAAAACTCGCGACGATAGACCGGAATGTTCCAATAGAATTTGATTTTGAAAAATGCGCGTTTGATTTAAAAAATGACGATGAAATAAAAAAGCTTTTCTTTAGGCTTGGATTTAAAACTTTGGTAAATAGAATAAACGATCTTATCGCGTCAGACGCGACAAGACCAACCGCACCTGTCCAGCCAGAGCTTCTTGGGGACGAGCTTGAAGATCTTTATAAAAACGGAGTTTTTTCGGAGAAAATTTACAAGTTGGAAAAAGAATTAAAGCCGGTTTTGCGAAAAATCGAAAAAACCGGATTTTTGCTTGATGTTGATTTTCTAAAAAAGCTTAGCGTTAAAGTTTCTTCGGAATTAGAAGAAATTAAAAAAGAAGTAATTAAAATTGCGGGCGAGGAATTCAATTTAAACTCAACCCACGAGCTAGGGCGAATTATTTTTGAAAAACTTCTTCTTGGAGGAAAGAAAATCAAAAAAACAAAAACAGGAATATATTCAACAACTTCAGATGAATTGGGGAAAATAAAAGATTCTAGCCCGATTATTCCTTTAATGCTCAAATGGCGCGAGCTTTCAAAGCTTCACTCTACATATATAGACGCGCTCCCGAGGCTTGTTGGCGCAAAAGACGGCAGAATGCATACAACGTTCAAACAATTTGGCGCTGTAACAGGCAGGCTTTCTTCGGAAAATCCAAACCTTCAAAATATTCCAACAAAAGGCGAGTATGGGCTTGAAATAAGAAAAGCGTTTATTGCTCCAAAAGGATATTTAATATTGTCGGCTGACTATTCTCAGATAGAGCTGAGGGTTGCGGCGGTTTTGTCTGGAGATCCAAAAATGATAGATACGTTCAAAAGAGGAGAGGATATACATTCTCGAACTGCGGCCGAAGTTTTTAATGTGCCGATAGAAAAAGTTACAAAAGAAATGCGCCGTGAAGCCAAAACGCTAAACTTTGGCGTGCTTTATGGAATGGGCGCGAGAGCCTTTGCCCAATCATCCGGCGTAAGCTTTAGCGACGCGCAGGAATTTATACATGAATACGAATCTGATTTTTCGGGCCTCGCAAAATTTATGCGAGATATGAAAGAAAAGGCGAGAGCCCAGGGATATGTTGAAACTTTGTGGGGAAGAAAAAGATATATGGCCGAATTAAGCTCTCCAAACCCAGGAATTCGCTCCGCTGGCGAAAGAATGGCAATTAATATGCCGATTCAGGGAACAGCTGCGGATATTATAAAATCAGCAATGGTTTTTTTGGACAATAAAATCGGAAACGAAAAAGATATAAAAATGATTTTGCAGGTTCACGATGAGCTTGTTTTTGAAGTTAAAAAGGAATCTGCGCAGAAATACGCCAAAATAATAAAAGACGGAATGGAAAATGTTGTTAAGCTTTCTGTGCCGATAGACGTGGAAGTGGAAGTCGGCGATAATTGGGGGGAACTAAGGGCTTTGCCCAAGGAATGAAGCGAAGCGATATTCCTTGGCCGCAAAACCTTACCCGCCCAAATTTTTGCAAAGCAAAAACTTAGGCGGGTGGGCAAATTTATAATTATTCGCTTCGCTCATAAATAAATTTGGCATGGATATTTTCTCTCACGCTTTTTGGACTGCTGTTGCTGCAAAGTCGGCAAATTTCAAAATAAAACATTTTAAAAAAAGAAGGCCGATAAGCGCTATATGGTCTGCTGTTTGGGGAATCGCGCCGGATATTTTTGCATTCGCTCCCATATTTGTTTCATCTGCGATAATAATTTTATTCGGTTCCGACGGCGTTACTGTTTTCGATATACCGCGCCCGTCCGAAGTGGAGCCGACAGACGGAAACGGTCTTTTTATTTTTAAATTAACGCGCGCGCTTTATAATATTGGCCACAGCGCTGTAATTTTTGGCGTAGTTTTTGTTTTGGCGTATTTTATTTTCAAGCGCGTAAGATGGGAAATGCTCGGCTGGTTTTTGCATATAATTATTGATATTCCAACTCATTCGTATAAATTTTACCCAACACCCGCTTTCTGGCCTCTTGCGGAATGGAAGTTTGATGGAGTTGCTTGGGGAACCCCGTGGTTTATGGCGCTTAATATTTCTGCGATAGGGCTTGTTTCTTTATTTTATTTCCTTCATACTCATAGGAAAAACAAACCATGACATTTAACGAATATCAAAAAAAATCACGCAAAACCGCATTGTATCCAAACAAGGGAAAGAATTTTATTTATCCGACGCTTGGCCTTGCGGATGAATCCGGAGAAGTTTCTGGAAAGATAAAAAAAGCCATACGCGATGATGGAGGGAAAATAACAAAAGAAAGGAAAGAAGATCTTAAAAAAGAGCTCGGCGATGTTTTGTGGTATCTTGCGCAAATATCAACCGAACTCGGCTTGTCCATGGATAAAATTGCGGAGACAAATCTTTTAAAGCTTGCGTCGCGCAAAAAAAGAGGAGTGCTGCATGGGAGCGGAGACAACCGATGAAATTATCAATTATCAATGCTCAATTTTCAATTGAAAATTCATTGATCATTGGAAATTGATAATTGTAAATTGTATATGCTTTATTTATATTACGGTGAAAACTCTTTTTTGATTCAGGAAAAGCTTGCCGCGGTACGGGCAAAATACGAGGCAAAATTTTCAAGCGGACTTAATTTTTGGAAGCTTGATCTTGAGGAGGATTCAGATAATTTAAAATCCATAGTAGACAGCCAGTCTATGTTTGAAGAAAAGAAACTCGCGTTTTTGCGCGGGATTTTTTCTATTACGGAAGCAAAATGGGAAGAAGTTAAAAAAACGATTCAAAATATCGGAGAATTGGAAGATGTGATTCTTGTTTTTTATGATTTTATAATTCCAAAAGAAAACGCCAAAAAAAGGCTGGAATTTTTATCTAAAGCAGGAAAATCGGAGGAATTTAGAAATTTCGAAAGGCCAAAATTTATAAACTGGATTTTGGAAAAATCAAAATCCGCAGGCCTTAAAATAGATCGAAACGAAGCTGGATATCTCGTGGATAATATCGGTATGGATCCGCATAGGGCGGGCGCCGAGATTTTAAAACTTGCTTCATATAAGAATGGCGGAGTTTTAACTAAAAAAGACATAGACGCCGTTGTTCCGTTTGAAACATACGCGAATAATTTTAAGGCGATAGACGCGATTTTAAACAAGAACACAGTTTTGGCCATCAAGGGTTTGGAAGAACAATGGATTAAAAACGAAGACCCGATAAAAATTCTCGGAGCGTTTGCGTGGCAGTTCAGGATTCTATTAAAGCTTACGGATTTAAAATATTCATCTATAGATGAAGCTTCAAAAAAAATCGGAGCTTCGGCGTGGTCCGTAAAAAAATCTGTTTCAGCTCTTAGAAATTTTTCAGTTTTAGAACTAAAAAACATCTACCAGAAACTGGCAGATGCTGATTTAGCGGTTAAGACTGGCGCCGAAGACGGCAGGGAAGCTTTAACTGATTTTGTTTGCGGCTTTTTGAAGGCGTGACTTCATTCTTGATGCTGTATTTTTCTTCATAACGTTTGTTTTTACAGCTTTATCAACTGCCTGCGCTAATTCGGACAGCAAGGATTTAACCTCGCTGTTTTTCTTTTGCGAAATAGCTTTTTCAAGCTTTTTTTGCAAATCAACAATATTAACCTTAATTACTCGGTTAACTAATGTTCGCTTGTGCGTTTGACGCAATGCTTTTTGGGCTGATTTTTTGATTGGCATAATTTTGTCTATGAGCGTAGCGAATAGCTACAAAATTATAGCCCTGCTAGTGAATTTCCGACTTATGTATTTAGCTTTCCAAAGGAAAGCCTTTCGGAAATTCTACTACGGGGCATAATTCCTTAACTTCTAGTGACGTCTAAACAAAATAACAAACTCTGGTGGTTTTGGCAAGTATTGACGATAATCCTTTATTACTATAGCTTTTTAGTATAATTCAGTTCTTTCAAAACACTAAAAAAGGAGGCAGGAAAATGGACGAAACCGTTGCGTATATGTTTATTCGGATTTACTGGGTTTTCATAGGCGCAAACGTTATTAGAAACTTTTTTCTTGCCAGAAGCATCAAAAAGTTGCAACGCGCCTAACGGCGAGAAAGGTGGCGGAGGTGACTACTGTCGATACTACCGAACACAGTGAAATGAAAAAAGATCCAGCAACTCAGAAGGTTGATATTCTCTCAAGATCAATTTTGTATTTTCGCAGCGCTTTTCTTTGTTCTTCGGTAGTTGCAGGGATTACCTTAGGAATACTGATAAGTCTGTTAAGCATCTCGATAAAAATTAACGTTTTCTTAATTATTTTTACTACTGCTTCTGTAACGGCATGGATTTTGTTGCAAGTTGTAATTAATAGATTAAGATATCTATATGCTAGCCTTGTTTCTGACACTTGAGTGAGTTATCCCGTTCCGGCTTTGTGTCGCGAACGGGATTTATTTTTATGGATTACAACATTCTCACATTCTCAAGAATGTTGGAATGTTATTTTACCCAGTAATACTGTTTTAGGCACACACATATGGCGGATTAATTAATTGGTAATCTCTTAGGTATTCATTAGGACTTTTGCCATCCAATCCGCAGTGCTCAAGGTTGTTGTAATATATATTCCACTGAATAAGT
>Ga0172379_10010155_pt1 | contig 11462 bp, 20 predicted proteins | sample GrowelOW334metaG_FD_119756 | JGI IMG/M metagenome (GOLD analysis project Ga0172379, IMG submission 119756) | Groundwater microbial communities from an aquifer near a municipal landfill in Southern Ontario, Canada - Groundwater well OW334 metaG | ecosystem: Environmental > Aquatic > Deep... | reverse complement strand
CGCCGCATTGAAGCGGCGCTCGATGAGAACGAGCGAAAGGTGCTGCTCGCCTCGACGAAGCTGAAGAGCAAGCGCCACAACGTGACCGACGCCGTCGGCCTCGGACTTTGGAAACTGGGGAGACTGTGATGACGTTCACTGCGACAGTAATCCGCACGACGGAACGGGCCATTTTGTTCGAGATCGGTGGGTTTGGTGGACACAAGCAGTGGGTGCCGAGGTCCCAGGTCGAAGGAGGGGCGCACATTTTTGGAGGAGACAGCATCGTGGTCGAAATTAGTGACTGGTTCGCCGAGAAAGAGGGTTTCGAGTCGTATTCTGATGGCTGGGATCAGTAGAAAGGAAGAGTCCATGACACTCAACGAAGAACTGATCAAAAAACTGACCAAGCTCCTCGCGCGTCCGCGGACGGTCGTGGAGCTGATCGACGGCACTGGGGCGCTGCGGCGCACGATCTACCGCTACCTGGCGGCGCTGGAGGCCCGCGGGGTGAAGGTCGAGCGCGTCGGCATTCGCCGGCCGACGAAGTACCAGGTGAAGCGTGGCTAGTGGGCTCATTTTCGTCGCCGTGAGCCGGGGAATGAAGGACCCGAGCGACTGGGGGCGCTACGCTTGCGTCGTGACCGGCCGCGGTGAGAAGGTCACAGATCTGCTCAAAAGGGCAGACTTTTTGCCCGCGGAAGTATTCAAAGACGACGACGGGAAGGAGCTGCCGCATCCCGAGGTGTGGGGGATGTGGCTCGCGGAAGTGGACGAGGAGAAGATGGTGGAGTCCAAGCTCGGTGGCTGGGGGCTGCGGCCCACAGCGTACCAGTGGCGACGAGCCACGAAGGAGGACTTGTTCCGATGAACACGCACGATGCGGCCCTGGCGGCCGAGCCCGAGGTAGCGGACGCGCGGCGCGCGGCCGAGCTGATCGACCGGATGTGCATCACGACGAACGCCGAGCTCCAGGTGGCGACCTCGTGGATTGCGGAGATCAAAACGAAGGCCGAGGAGGTGGACGCGAAGCGCCGGGGGTTCGTCGACCCTCTGAACGGAGTTATCAAGCAGATCAACGACTTCTTCCGCCCGGCGCTCGACTCCCTGAAGGCCGCGGAGGCGGCGCTCAAGGGCAAGATTCAGACGCACGTCTCGGACAACCTGGAGCAGCGCGACCAGTTGCTGGCGCAGGTTGCGGACACCGACCACTACGGGGCTCGTGCCGAGCTGATCACAAAGGCGTCGGCGCTGGTCCCCGAGAAGGTCGACGGCCTCTCGATTCGCGAATCGTGGACGGGGGAGGTGTCGGACGCCGCGATGCTGATGGACTGGGCCATCGCGAATCGCCGGCACGACCTGTTGCTCATCAACGAGAAGGCTCTCGCGGCGCTCACTAAGGCCGCCGGCCGCGACCCCGTCATCCCCGGCTGGCGCGCCATCGTCAAGCGCACCGTCGCCGTGACCGCCAGCAAAGTCCGCTCGTAGTTCCCGCCCTGTCAAGTCCTTTCGGTAGTATTCCTTGACCCCCATCTGTAGTCGGGGGTACATTGTATGCGCTCTTACACTCCAGGCAAGCGAGGGTAACATGGCGCGACTCCTCATTTTCGATTCGGCGGCGACTGTGGACAGCGCCGGCGCTGCGGTGGACATGGCGGTGACCGCGGCCTACAAGCCGACCAAGGCGGTGCGCTGTTTCGGGGCTCCCGACGGGGACACGCGCAACGTGGGGTTCGAGTTCGACCTCTCCGGCGGCACGGCCGGGCTGTACGACGTGCTCTGGTACATGGAGTTCTACAATGACGACCCGTCGCTGGTGACCCAGCCCAACGTCCGCACCGGCATCGTGGTTGCCCCGCCCTGGGCCCGGGAGCAGACGGCCGAGGGCGGCACTTCGGGGGCGATCAACCACTACAACGTCGAGCGCACCATCCAGGATATGTCGCCCACCGACGTGCGTTGGTTTCCGATGGTCGTGCAGACGCTCTGGACCCGGCTCGAGGTGAAGAGCGCGAACATTGCGGCCGCGGTCTCGGCGCCGCGACTGCGCATTTTCGCCCACGTCGGCGGCTACGACTCGCAGGCTGTGCTCGAAGCTGGCACGGTCCCCTACGCCGGCGTGTAACCCATGGGAACCGGTGCCAATTCTCTGAATTTCCCGGGGATGAACTCGTTGATGCACGAGGTCGACCCGGAGCTTGCCGACATCGCGACGCTCGAAGCCACGGTGGCGCTCATCGCGACCACGGCGACGATGCACTTCTATGCCGACGGGACCACTGGCGACGACGCCAACAGCGGTCTGACGGCGCTGTTGCCCAAGAAGACGCTGTCGGCGGTGTTCGCGCTCATCCCGAAGTTGGTCCGGCACAACGTCTGCGTGCATCTCTCCGGGACGTTCCAGCTCGGGGCGGACTGGGGCGGGTACTACTACGAGTACCTGCTGCTCACGCACCACGTTGACGATGGGGTGATGATCCTCATTGACGGCGGGGCGGATTACGCGGTCGTGGCGGACAACGGCGGCTCGGCGTGGGCGGCGGACATCGCGTCGACGACTGCCGTCGGCCTCACGACAGCGGGCTGGACGGTCAACGCCTACCGCGGCTACATGGTGGAAATCACGACCGGCGTCGCCGCCGGGCAGACGCGCATGATCCAAAGCAACACCGCGACGACCATCACTCCTTGCCGCAACTTCGACGGCACGCTGCCACCTGCGGCCGGCGACGGCTTTCGCATCGTTCGCCCTCTCACACGTCTGCAGATCAATGCCGCGGCGACCTTCGGCGGCTTTGCCGGCTACATGTTCCAGGGGGCCCACACTTTCGGCAAGGTCTTCTGGCAGCGTCTCAGCCTCGGTGACACCGTCCAGCTCGGGACCGAGGACGGCATGATCTTGGGGTTCTCTCACATCGTCAGCGACGCGACGGCCGGCACCTACCCCATCTACGTCTACAGTGGCTCGCGAGTGGACTTGGTGGGTGGTTATTACGACACGACGTGGTTCTACCAAGTCACAGACGCCACGGCGAGCAACGTCGGCGTCGGTGTGCCGGGGGGCACGGGCCCTCGGTTGGCCTGCGTGAACGGCTTCGGCATCTTCATCTACTCGAGCGTGCTGAGTGCCTGCAACGTCTACAACAGCGTGCTGACGGACGTCAGCCGTGGGACGTTCGTGTTCCGCGGCTTCGGGATGTACGGCTGCACGTTCAACGAAGGCTACGCACTGGCGAGTGGTGGATGCTTCGCCACCACTTCGGGTTTTGCGACGACGCGCATCACGGGTTACCAGTTGTCCGGTCTCTACATGGAGAACTCGAAGTGCCGCGTCGAGGCGGGGGTGGATTTCTCGAACTGCTCGTTGTTTGGGATTGAGATGTACGATTCGGACTTGGTGTTGGGGGGGACAAACGCGGCGAGGGTTACCGGGAGCGCGAACGCCAATTGCGGTGTGCTTGCGCGCAACTGTTCCAGGGTTCAGTTCGTTGAGGCGTATCCTCCGACGCTGACGGGTGTTGGTGGGGATGTCATGGTCGGAAATCATGTGGTGGCGGATACGACGTGGGCAGCGATTTCTGGGGTGTACACCAACCTGACCGAGGCGACGGTCATCACCAACAACTATCGCCCGAGCGCGGAGTAGGACGTGGCCAAGCGCAATCAGATTGAGGGGGATGTCTTTCAGTTCACGAACGACACCGACTTTTTCGGTTACGACTCTGGGGCCGGGCTGTTTCGTCGGCCGCAGAAGATGTATGCCGTTCGAGAAATCACCATCGGCGGCACCATCACTGCCGCGCCGGCGACGAACCCGACGCTGAATTTCGCGACGGTGGACGGGGTCGCTCCGGCGCAGACGGTCGGCGGGCTCATTCAGACGACGAACGGTACGGCCTACCTCGGGCTCTCGGCGTTCTTCGTCAACGCACCTCTGACGACCATGCCGCTTATTCTCGGCTCGAGTTGCACGCCGGGGACGACGGACGGCACCGGGTCGATGTTGTTCGTTTCCAACAAGGCCAACGCGGCGCCCGCGGCGACGGACATCCAGTTCGAGTGGGGCTATCAGGCGGCGGGGGCGTTCGTTTCACAGATGAAGCTCCTGGGGGACGGGACGCTGCAGGTGATGGGCGTGGATGTGACCCCGGCAGCGGGCTCGGACCAGGGCTCGGTCTACGCTTGGGACACCACGGTGACAGCGGGGTACAAGGACACCGTTCGTGCCTGGAACTGCCTCGCAACGGACGTGATCGGCACGGCGCTGCGGAACACGACGCCTTCTGTCACCGACGTTGCCGGGCGCGTGCAGAACAGCCCTATCTCCGTCCTCGGCGGCCGAGCTTTCCGCGTCGACACCTCGGACGATCAAGCGTGGGACTGGGGAATGCAAGTCCGCCCCGTCGCGGGGGCGAGCGCGGCGACGACGAGCGCCATGCACTTCCTGTCGCGGAGCTACATCGGAGGGGCCTGGGGGGCGTTTGTGGGCCGAGCATATCTCGACAGCGCAGGCACCTACGTCAGCAGCTACGAGCGGGCATTAGCCGGAACGGACGCGCTTGGGCTGCTTATCGAAAACGCAACGTTAGCCACGAGCACTGTCACAGCGCAGCGTGGTCCGATAATGGCGGTAGGGGCGGGGTCCTGGGATTCAGATTTCGGAGCTGGTGCCGATGGCGCTTGTCAGTTCCGTTTGGGATTTCAGGTCATAGCTGCCGCCGGGGCAACTCCCTATAGCTATGTGAGACTGGCAAAACAATCTCGTACCGGAGGGCCCGCCGCGTTCACTGCCTGGTCCGCTTGGGCCGCTACTGGGTTTGAGATTATCGACACGGGAGGCCTTTCTGTCACGACGATTACGGCCACGCAAATTGCCGCTACGGCAGGCGGCATTTTTGGCGGCGCGGCCGCGCTTGGCTCCGGCGGCACGACAACATATACCACTCGCACGACCATCTCCAACACATCGGCATCGGCAGTTCAAGGCGTGCAAGAGAGCCCCAGTCTTCGCTTCACTTCTAACGCCGCCGACAACGGCACGCCGCTCGCATCGTCGACGATCTACGGCCAGCAGTTCGACATCAAGGTGCTTCCGACGGGCAACATTGCCGCGCCCACCGCAACGATGTACTGGGGCTTCCGGCAGACGGCCGGCACGCTCGGCAGCGGCACCGTCCCGACCGTCACCGGCAACTTCGCCACGGCGATGTCGCTGACGAGCGGGGGGACGTTGACAACAACCGCGTCGATATCTGTTGGCAGTTCTGTGTTTGTGAACGGAAGCAACGGGACATTCACATACGGTAACGCTTACGGGATTGTAGGGGCCATTCAGGTGGCTTCGCAGACAAATGTTGAGCTGCTATTTCACAGTACAGCTCGTACAAGCGCAGCTAACGGGCGCGTGATCACGGCCGCATGGGGGCAAACCGCTGCCCAGATTGCTACCGCATCGAACTACGAAACGATGCGGGTTATGGATTTCGGAATCGGCAGAACCGATGCGACGGCAGCGTTCTTGTCTGTGGCGTCCGTCCGCGCCAACGGTGACCTCTTCTTCAACGGCGGCACGAACGCGCAGTCTCTGGCGATCAAGTCCCTCACCGAAGAGACGACCCTCGCGGTCGGCGAGGCCACGAAAGACACCACGATCCAGATCCCGGCCGGCGCCGTCGTCCTCGCGGTTACGGGTCGCGTCACGACGGGCTCCGGAGTCGTGTCGACGGTCGACATCGGTGTCTCCGGTGCGCTGACCCGTTACGCGACCGGCATTGACATTTCGGCCGCTGGTGCCACCTGGCTCGGGACGATGGATGCGGCGCGCTACTACGCCGCTGCCACCGCTATCACCATCACCCCCAACGCGGCGCTGGAGACGGACCCGGCCAAGCTCCGCATCACGATCCACTTCTATTTGCCCACGGCACCGACGAGCTAGGGAGGGGAGAACATGGCACTGAAAGTCAACGAGACGGTCACAGGGACGCTGGATCTCGACGAGTTCAGCTTTCGCGCGCACCGGGTGCAGGATGGTGATGTTGAGGTCGACGGCGTGCTGAAGCCGAAATACGTCAACGTCGTGACGGCGACGGCAGAACTCGAAGGCGGGACGTCCCGGGAGCTGTCGGTCTGCCTCCCGTTCTCGGACTTCACCGCGGTTGAGAAGGATGCTCTGCGCTCGGTGCGGCAGAAGTGTCTGGCCGCGCTGAAGGCGCTCGTCAAGGTCTCGTAGGTGCTGCCGTGCCTCCAGAATCTGTCTCGCAGATTCTGGCCGCTCTGAGTGGGCTTGCGTCCCAGACAGGGCGGCTGGACGAACGCATGGAAGGGGTGGCCGGCACGTTGCAGCGTTTGGAGAGGCGCATCGACGACGTGTGCAAGGCGAAGATGGACCGGACGGAGTGTGAGGCGCGACACGAGGTCGAGAGTCTGCGTCGTGAGGTGTCGAACCCTGGAATCGTCGTCGAAGAGGTGCTCGAGCGTCGCAAGGAGCGGCAGCGCAAGTCCATCATGTATTGGGTGTCGTTCATCATCGGGGTCTCGGCCATCGCCGGGGGAGCCTACTCCCTGCTGGCTCGGGTCCAGCAGCTCACAACGAGCGTTGCGGAGCAGAAGAAGGAGTTGATCCAGATGGTGAAGGAGGCGAAGAAGTAGTTGACACCCCTATCGTTCGTCGCTATGTTGTCGCTCCATCCAAGGAGCCAGCATGTCTCGTACCCCCACCAACGAAGAGCTGCGCAACATCAAGAACCTCGTCGCCGAGGCGCAGTACCGCGCGACGCTGGAGCAGGCCCTGTTCACGCGCCTGCAGAAGAAGTACGACGTCGCGACGGCCGACGGCGTGGCGTTCGCCACTGGCGCGTTCGTGAGCAACGGGCAGATGATGGCGGTCTGCGTGTCGGCCGAGGAGACCAAGGCGCTGGCCCTGGCGCGGCGGGATAAGCAGGACGCTGAGCAGCAGGCGACGCTGGCGAGCTTCGAGCTGCGCAAGATCTGCGAAGTGGAGTTGAGCGCGCAGTGGGACCCGAAGGCGAAGATGTGGATTTTCCCGGAGGAGCAGGAGCAGGAACAGGTGTCCCTTCCACCGGAGACGGCGGCGATGGAAGCCTGCGAAGCGCCCGCGGCTGGCGAAGCGATGGTGACGCACTGATGCCCGCGAACACCGGCGGCCCCCAGCTCGACCGCTTTGTGGCGGCGAGCGAGCACCTGAAGGCGTTCGTTGACTCCACCCTGGAGGCATTCCAGACGGGGGCGGGGCATATCACGCACGCCATAGCCCGGCAGATGCTGTGGGATGAGATCCAGCGCACGCTGCTCAGTCTCCCCTCCGGCCCTCCCGTGTGCAACCTGCGTCTGTCGCTGGTGCCGCAGAAGGAGTTCGTCGCCCTCGAGCTCCTCTCGGCCTTCCGCGAGACCTGGCAGTGGGCTGTGCGGACCCTCGGGCCCCAGCACGACGGCGACCCCGTGGTCATGTACGTTACGGGGGTGGTTGCGACGGAGGTCGAGCCGCTGCACGCCTTGCGGACCCTTCTCGAAGCCCTGCGGGTGCGCGGCATCGAGGTGCGAGATTACTCACTAAACTTGCATTGAGCCCCCGGGCGGGCGTAGTATGACCTCCGTACCACCACAATGCAACGGAGGCTGTCATGCGTACCGCCCTGGCTCTGCTGGTTGCTCTTTCCTTCTGCGCCGTCGCTGTTGCCGAGCCCATCAAGACCGCTCCGGCCGCGGCGCCCGCCGTGGCGGCTCCGGCCACCGCCCCCGCCCCTGCCGTCAAGGGCACTCCGGTAGTCGTCACGAAGAAGGCCGCCGTGACAGTCGCCCCCGCCCAGGACGCCGCGGCCCTGCCGGCGACACTTCCGGCGGTCGCTCCGGCGCCCCTTCCGGTCGTCCCGGGTGAGCCCGCGACCGCCGGTGACGCTCTCGAGGCCGGCAAGAAGGCGGTGGATTTCGCCAAGGCAAAGAACTGGCTCGGGTTCAGCGCGCTGGCGATTCTCGTGCTGGTTTGGATTCTGAAGTCGGTGGTGGGCAAGTTCATCGACTCGAAGCGGTGGCTCTACATCACCGTGCCGCTGCTCGGCGTCGCGGCGATGTTGCTGTCGGCGTTCGCGGGCGGGGTGAGCTGGGAGAATGCCTGGCTGGTGTTGAGCTCCGCTCCTGTCGCGGCGCTCGCCAGCGACTTCGTGAAGCGCGGCATCCTCAACAAGTAGCATGTTCCCCTCCGACCACGCCCGCCTCGCCGACGTCATCCTGCGTCGGTGTGAAGGACTTCCCGCCACGGTCAGTCTCGACGTGGCGCGGAGGTTTCTCGAAGCGACGCGCATTCCTGCCCGGGACCGCCTGCGCATCACGGCTCTGCTCGAGGCTCGTTTGGGGCCGGTCGAGGTCGTGAACGGCTCGGTGGTGTGCTCGGCTTGTGGGAAGAGGTACTATGACCACGGGCGGGGTGTGGTAGAGGTCTGTGGTGGCAGGAAAGTGAGGGTGGTCTGATGACGAAGTTTCGTCCGATCGAGGTTGTGGCACGCAGCCGCTCGGAGTTCGAGGCGCTGCCGAGGCATGGCGGTATCATTCTTTGGGACCCGCACTACGACGAGAAGCCCCGAAGAAATCCGCCTAGGAAGCCCAGGGAGCCGGAATTCCGGGGGCTGAAGGTGAGGTTGGTGCTTGTTCACGATCCCGATTACGACGCCTCGGCTCGGGTGCAGATCAGCAACGCTGTAGATGTCTTCGAGCTGATGAAGTCTCTGCAGGACGAAGGAAACGAGACCTTCTGGGTGGTCGTTCTCAACACCAAGCTCCGCGTCCAGGGGGTGTGTGAAGTGGCGCGAGGTCAGGTCGACCAGGTGCTAGTGACCCCTGCCGACATTTTGCGCCCTGTGCTGGCGGCCGGGGCAAACCGCTGCATCATCGTTCACAACCACCCCAGTGGAGAGCCTTCCCCCAGCCAGGACGACCGCTCTGTAACCGACCGAGTCGCAAAGGCAGCGAAGCTGCTCGGGATGGAACTCCTCGATCACATCATCATCGCTCGTGAGGGGTTTGTCTCGTTCAAAGACCTGGGGATGCTCTGATGGGCTACGCAATCAGCGCAGGCGCCGGGCTCCTCGTCGGCATCGGCTTCCTCATCTGGGCTCTGCGCGAGCGCAGCGCCCGGCAAGCCGCTGAGAAGGCCCAGGCCAAGGCCGAGGCCGACGCCAAGCAGAACGCCGGCATCGCCGAGAACAACGCCAAGCTCGCCAACGAGCTGCAGGGCAGTCTGCTGAAGGAACAGGCCCGGCTGGCGCTGCTCAACGGCACCATCCGAGACTTGCGGGGCAAGCTCGTGCTCTGCAAGGACCCGCAGACCGTCAAGAGCTGGCTTGACGCCGAGCTGAAAGGGACGCTGCTGTGAGCTACCTCCACGACGACAGCGAGGGTTTGGTGGCCAAGTCCTGCGACGACTGCTTCTCCTTGAAGCGGGTCCGGTACACGGCCTGCCAGGCAATTCCTCCGGCGGACCAGCCAGAGCGCCGCGGGTGTTTCGATAGCGCCGACCGGGAGCTGTCGACGTGCAAGCAGCAGTTCAAGTGCGACGGGGCCCTGAAGACGGCGCTGCTGGTGGGCGCTGGTGTGGTGCTTGCGTCGAAGCTGTTTGGGTAGCGTGATGAAGGACTATGTCTTCGAGACGGACTGTGTTGCCTCCGACGGGGAAAGCATTCAGGAGATGCAGGATCTGGCGACCGACGTCACCTACGAGACGATGCTCTCCCACTGCGAGGGGATGTTGGAGTATTCGGAGGAGCTGGGGTATGAGCGCGCGTCGAACCGCGGGCATGGCTTGACGCTCAAGAACGACTGGGCCGTGAGCTACCACAAGAGCTTTTACCGCGGGCGCCCTTGCTACTTCTTTGTGTGGTCGGCCATCGAGAATGTTTGGGTGAAAAGATGATGCGCCTCTTCTTCTACGTCCTGGCCCTGCTCCCCGGTTGCTGCTGGATGGCGAAGCGGGACTGCTTCCCCCCGTGTCCCCCGCCGACGGTCGTCAACGTCGCGAAGCCCTGTGCTCTCCCGGGGCCCTTGGAGCTCCCGGCGGTGCAGCGAACCGAGGCGTGCCCGGTCAACACGGTCTGCTTCGACATCGAGAACGCGGCGAAGCTGGCGGTGCGTGAGGGGGCGATGAAGGACTGGATCAAGCAGGCGCGGGAGGTGTGCGAGCCGACGTTGTCGGTGCCGGTGCCCGTGAAAGGAGCGGTCAAGTGAGCTACGTTCGCGACCCCCAGCAGCCCCAGCAGCCCCAGCAGCCCCAGCAGCCGGCCGGCGCCGGCTCGTGGCTCAAGCAGAAGCTGTCGGGGTGGGGCATTCCTGCCTGTGGTGGATGTCAGCGGCGCGCTGACCTCCTCGACCGCTGGTTCCCTTTCAACAAGAAGTAGGAGGCGGTCGTGGCTAATCGCACGGTGGTGGTGGCGTCGAACTACGGGGACAGCGACGCCAGCGGTCCTTTTCACGCGGCGGCGGCGGGGGACACCCTCGTCGACGGCGCCGGCAACCCCATCGGCATGAGCGGGGGTCGGTGCCTTCTCTTCTCGGACGACACGCTCTTTACCGAGGCGACTGGCACCTACGCGACGAAGAAGACGTTCCGCTACGTCATCGACTCTGCGGCGCTGCCGGCGACGTTTCGGTCGGTGATGACGTTGTGGACCGACGCCGGCACCGCGACGTGCAAAATCTCCATCGGGGCCGACACCGCCGAGGTGACATCAACGGCGACGGCTGAGTCCGATGCGGCGGCCAAGAAGGAAACGACCATCACCCGCTCGGCGGCCTCGGGGCTGGTGACGGTCACCTACGAGTTGAAGGTCGAGGGCGGCGGCGTGCTCGCCAGCCTGAAGTACACCGACCTCTTCGCCGTGTACTAACATGGCGTGGACGGAGATAGGTGGCGGGAGCCACGGCGGCGCGGACTGGTCCATCGTCGGGGTGGTCGCGGTGGGCGGCACGCACACTGACGTCGGCATCTTCACGATTCCCTCAGACGGCGGGGTCACGGTCGAGCCGGATACGGCCTTCAAGGTCGTCTGCGCCGAGGCATCCATCGCCGGCAACATCGCCGCGACGGGCTCGGGCTCGGTGGGTACGGCGACAGCGACGGGCGGGGACCCGGGGGGCACGACTGGCACTCCCGGCAACGCCGGGGGCGACGGCGGGGTGGGTGTGGGGGAGACGGCCACCGGCGGGTGTGCCGGCGGCTCTCACGGCGGCGCGGGCGGGGCGGGGAAGGCGGCTGCCGCAGCAGGTGGCGGGACCGGGACGGGCGGGGGTGGCGGGGCTGGAGGGGCCGGGGCTGCGGCCGGGGCGGCCTACGGGAGCGCGACGGCCGAGACGGCCTTCAAGGGTGCGAGCGGGGGCGGGGGGAGCGCGGGCGGCGGCGGTGGGGAGGATGGGGACGGGACGGGGGCGCAGGCCGGCTCCGGCGGGGCTTCGGGGGTGGCGGGAGGGGGGTCGGT
>Ga0172379_10010154_pt1 | contig 11462 bp, 11 predicted proteins | sample GrowelOW334metaG_FD_119756 | JGI IMG/M metagenome (GOLD analysis project Ga0172379, IMG submission 119756) | Groundwater microbial communities from an aquifer near a municipal landfill in Southern Ontario, Canada - Groundwater well OW334 metaG | ecosystem: Environmental > Aquatic > Deep... | reverse complement strand
GCGGTTCATGAAGGAGTAGAGGTCAACGGGATCGTGTCGCCCCTGAATGTTCCCCTCGAACATTTTACCGAGAGCGACCTGAGTAAAATCCTCCAGAAGATTGACCGCTACTCCAGCCTCGGGGCGCAGGAGGCGTACGACACCGGTCGCCGGGCGACGGTAGGCGGGGCGATGTTCCGGGCGGGGTTGACCTTTTTCCAGGATTACATTCTCCGCCTGGGGTTTCTCGACGGTCCCCAAGGCCTGACCCTCGCCGTCACCGACTCGGTAAACAAGTTCTTCAAGTACGCCAAATTGGCGGAAATGGGACGAAAAAATGATGAATAGTGAACGGTGAACGGTAAAGCAATGACGGATATTTCATTTGTCATCGTCAACTGGAATACCAGAGAGCTTCTGAAGAATTGCCTCGAATCAGTCGTGCGAACGGTCCATGATCTGACTTATGAAGTCATCGTCGTGGACAACGCCTCTATTGATGGCAGCGTTGCCATGGTCCAGGACTTTTTCCCCCGCGTAAGGATCATTGCCAATGACGAGAACCGGGGCTTTGGGGCGGCTAATAATCAGGCCTTTCAAACCATGGGGGGAAGATACGCCTTCCTTCTGAATACGGATACGGTATTGACGGAAGATGCGGTCCGGGAGCTTTTCTCCTTTATGGAAAACCATCCGGAAGCGGGGATGAGCTGTGGACAGCTCCTCAATCGGGATGGCAGCAAGCAGAATTCCATTGCTCCTTTCCCCACGCTTTTTACCTTGCTGACGAATATTACCCTCCTGGAATATCTATTCCCCGGAAAGTACCCCAGCAAACGCTATGACCATCGCCGACCCATCGCGGTGGACTCCGGAGTCGGGGCCTGCCTCATGGTGAGAAGGGCGGCAATAGACGTCGTCGGCTGGTTTGATGAGCGCTATTTTTTCTTTTTTGAAGAGACGGACTGGGCCTACCGGATGCGTTTGGCGGGATGGAAAGTCTATCATGTGCCAACGGCGCGCGTCTATCATTTCCAGGGACAGAGCATCGGCCCCGATATCAGGTCGCGGATCGAATTCTACCGTTCCCGGTATCAGTTCTTTAAAAAATGGCACAGCCTTCCCTATTATTCCCTGATCAGGCTGGTCATCTTTGGGCGCCTCCTCATAAATTGCTTCTTTACCGCGCTGACAGTCATTTTATCTTTGGGCGCCTCCCGGGGCATTCGCGACAGGCTGCATGTCTATTCACGTCTGGTCCGCTGGCATCTCAACCCGCTAAATTCTCCTTGACTTTTTACCGCCTCTGGTCTAGAAACCGCACATGTTCACGTGTTGAACATAGAGGAGAATTCTATTTGTCAGACACGGAATTGTCGCAACGGGACAATGAAGCAGTCCTGAAAATCCTCAAGGCCATCAAAGATGACCCGGCCCTGACCCAGCGGGAGCTTTCCTCCCATCTCAGCATGAGTCTGGGCAAGGTCAATTACCTGATCAAGTCTTTGATTCGACGTGGTCTTGTCAAGGTGGACAACTTTAAAAGCTCCAACAATAAAATTTCCTACCTGTATAAGCTGACGCCCAGCGGCATCGAGGAAAAAGCGCGGACGACATTTTTCTTTCTGAAGCGCAAGCTGGAAGAGTACGAGCGCCTGGAGATGGAAATAGGGGAACTGCGACGGGAAATCTCCACAATCGAGGTTCAGAAAGAGAACCCCGCAAGCACGGATATCAGACAATAATTATTGTTTGTCCGTGCCCGTTTACGCCCGGTGTAGCTGCCGGGAGCCATACCTTCTGGGAATCCAGAGGGCGGAGCTGTATCATGAGCCCTAAAGATTTTTAATTATAGGTGAGACGCATGAATTTTATGGATTTAGCTGCACAACAGCTGCGTATAAAGGATATCATTGATAAGAACATTGCAAAGGTTTTGAGTCACGGCCAGTACATTATGGGACCGGAGATTCGGAAATTGGAAGAAAAATTGGCTGCTTATGTAGGCGTCAAACATGCCGTCGGCTGCGCCTCGGGGACGGATGCCCTGCTCATGGCCCTGATGGCCTATGGCGTCGGTCCCGGCGATGCGATCTTCACGACCCCCTTCACCTTTGTCGCTACGGCGGAGGTAATCAGTCTCCTGGGTGCGACGCCGGTCTTTGTGGATATCGACCCCATTACTTTCAATATCGATCCGGTGAAGCTGGAACAGGCTATTCTGGCATTACAGATGCGTGACCCCTCACATCACCCTCTGCCCGGGTTGATTGTCCCCGCTGCCGCAGACGGCGCCGTCAAACCGGATTCCTTTCCTCGGTCCGAATCTTTCACTCTTCGTCCCAAGGGAATCATCGCTGTTGATCTCTTCGGCCTGCCGGCGGATTATGAGGTTATCAGCGCCATCGCCCGGAAACATAATCTCTTTGTCATTGAAGACGCCGCCCAGTCCTTCGGGGCCGAATACCAGGGCCGGAAGGCCTGCTCCCTGGCCGATATCGCCTGTACGTCCTTCTTTCCCGCCAAACCCCTGGGCGGCTATGGCGACGGCGGAATGTTATTCACCAACGACGATGAACTCGTAAATGTTCTGCGTTCCGTCCGCGTCCACGGCCAGGGGAGCGACAAGTACGAAAACGTGCGAATCGGCATCAACGGCCGCCTCGATACCCTGCAGGCGGCAATCCTCCTGGCCAAGTTCGCCATCTTCCCCGAAGAGGTGGAAATGCGCCAGACCGTCGCCGAACGTTACAGGACATTGTTAACGGCAGATGCTCCGGCCGGCTGCACGGGGAGTAGTGCTTTGGCAGTAATACCGCCGACGGTGCCTGCGGGATATAAAAGTGTCTGGGCCCAGTATTCAATATTGGCAAAGGATGAAGGGGGCAGGGCAAGATTGCAGGAGGCCCTGAAGAGTGCCGGTATTCCCACGGCCATTTACTACCCCCGGCCACTCCATCTCCAGGGAGCCTTTACGGCTCTGGGGTACAGACCAGGCGATTTTCCCGTCAGCGAGGAAATGGCAGGCCGTATTTTCAGCATTCCCATGCATCCTTATCTGGATGGGGGCGATCAGGAATTGATTTGCCGGAAATTAAAGGGATCGCTTTGAAGAACCATAGATTTCGATGATGCAAGATAAAAATAAACGCAAGAACCACCTGTAATTGTTCAAAGCTCTTACCCCATAAAACGAATCAACCCAACAAACGCAGTGGAACTGACAAACAAAAAAATATTGGTCACCGGCGCTGATGGATTTATCGGCAGCCACCTGGTGGAAGGTTTGCTGGACAAAGGGTGTCAGGTACGGGCCTTTGTGCATTATAACTCTTTCAACAGTTGGGGTTGGCTGGATACGTTTCCTAAGGAAAAACTGGATAAGATCGATGTATTTGCCGGGGATATCCGCGATCCCAACGGGGTTAGAAAGGCCATGCAGGGGATGGACATGGTTTTTCATCTGGCCGCGCTTATTGCAATTCCGTTCAGTTATCACTCCCCGGACAGCTACGTAGATACCAACATCAAAGGCACATTGAATGTCCTGCAGGCGGCGCGCGATACCGGTTGTAAGCGCGTGCTGATCACATCAACGTCGGAAGTTTATGGAACGGCGCAATATGTTCCCATTGATGAGCGGCATCCCTTCCAGGGGCAGTCGCCCTATTCTGCCACCAAAATCGGGGCCGATCGAATAGGGGAAAGCTTCTGTCGCAGTTTCAATACCCCCGTGACCATTGTGCGGCCGTTTAACACGTATGGGCCCCGCCAATCTGCCCGTGCCGTCATCCCTACCGTCATTACCCAGTTGCTTGCCGGCGTGACGGAAATCAAACTGGGCAGCATTAATCCAACCCGTGATTTTAATTATGTTCAGGATACGGTGGCCGGTTTTATTGCGATTGCTGAGACGCAGGCCACGATTGGAGAAGAGATAAACATTGCCTCTCAGTTGGAGATATCCATCGGGCAGCTTGCCCGCGAGATCATCGACCAGATCAACCCGACGGCCAGGATCGTCACTGACGATATGCGCATGCGGCCTGAAAAAAGCGAAGTGGAGCGGTTGCTGGGCAGTAACGAAAAGATTCGCAGGCTAACGGGGTGGCAGCCGGAATACACGTTGCCGCAGGGGATCAGGGAAACCATCGCATGGTTCAGGGACGAGGAAAACCGGCGGCGCTATAAATGGGATCTCTATAATGTTTGAAAAAGTAGTTGACTTCATTAGAACCCTTTATCCAACAGAGAATCCCGTACCCCTCCATGAACCGAGATTTACTGGAAATGAAAAAAAATATCTCACTGATTGTATTGATACTACTTATGTATCGTACGTGGGAGAATATGTCGGTCGGTTTGAGGATGCAATTCGGCAGTTCACGGGGGCAAAATATGCGATTGCTGTCTCCAGCGGCACCGCAGCACTGCATGTCGCCCTTCTTCTTGCTGAAGTAGGGCCCGGGGATGAGGTGATAACCCAGCCGTTGACCTTTGTCGCCACCGCCAATGCCATTTCCTATTGTAGCGCGCAGCCCGTATTTGTGGATGTCGAACGATCAACCCTGGGGATTGATCCGGGAAAACTGAATGATTTTCTTGTAAATAACGGCATTCTGAAGTCAGATGGCAGGTGTTACAATAAAATAACGGGCAGAAAGATCGCCGCATGTGTGCCCATGCATACCCTTGGTCATCCGGTGCGGATCGACCAGATTATTGAAATCTGTCAAAGATACCATATCCCCGTCATTGAGGACGCCGCCGAGGCGCTGGGCAGTTATTACAAAGGGCAACATGCCGGAACATTCGGGGATATCGGCATTTTAAGTTTTAACGGTAACAAGCCCGTGACCACCGGCGGTGGCGGCATGATTATCACAAACGATGAAGCCGTTGCAGCAAAGGCCAAGCACCTGACGACAACGGCCAAACAGCCACATCCATGGGAATTCGTCCATGACCATGTGGGCTATAATTATCGCATGCCCAACATTAATGCCGCCGTGGGCTGCGCCCAGATGGAATGCTTTGCCGGGGTTTTAGAAAACAAGCGTGTCACCGCACAGATGTATGGCCAGTTTTTTCAGGAGATCGATATACCATTTATTGCCGAACCTGCTAACGCCCGGTCCAACTACTGGCTGAATGCCATTGTTTTAAAAGATTTACAGGAACGGGAGCAGTTTCTCGCCTATTCCAGGGAAAAAGGTGTTCAAACAAGGCCCGTTTGGAGGCTTATGAACAACCTTTCCATGTATCGCCACTGTCAGTGCACACCCCTTGAAACAGCCCCTTGGCTGGAAGATCGGCTGGTCAATATCCCCAGCAGTGTGCGGATATGAAAGAAAAAATCATTCTCATCGGCGGCGGCGGCCATTGCCGGTCCTGTATCGATGTCATAGAACAGGAAGGCCGCTTTACCATTGCCGGGATTGTGGATGTGCCTGAGAAAAAGGAGCATAACGCTCTGGGTTATTCCGTGATCGGCTCAGACGCCGATTTAGCGAGACTGATAAAGACTTTTCCAAATGTGCTGATTACCCTGGGGCAGATTAAATCCCCGATGCGACGTATGGAATTATACAATGATTTGATGAAAATGGGCGCCCATTTCCCGGTGATTCAATCCCCCCTGGCCTACGTTTCCCCTCGCTCCCAGATTGCCGAGGGAACTATCGTCATGCATCATGCGATGATAAATGCCGGCGCGAGGGTGGGCAGGAATTGCATTATCAATAGCAAGGCCCTTATAGAACACGATGCCGTCATTGAAGATCACTGCCACATTTCGACGGGTACGATCGTTAATGGCGGGGTGAAAATAGGTAGGGGCTCTTTTGTCGGAAGTAACGCCGTTTGTCAGGAATATATCGAAATAGGGGAAAATGCCCTAATTGGTTGCGGTGCAATAATTGTCAAGAATATTTCCAAGATTCCTTAACCTTTCCGATATGAACCATAATAAGACCTTCATCATTGCCGAAGCCGGCGTCAATCACAACGGTAGTCTGGAAATGGCATTTCAACTGATTGATGTGGCTGTCGCTGCCGGGGCGGATGCCGTCAAGTTTCAGACGTTCACGGCCGAGAAAATCATAGCTGCCGATGCACCCAAGGCCGGCTATCAGAAGGAAACAACCGGCTCGGATGAATCACAACTGGAGATGGTCAAAAAACTTGAGTTGGATGAAACGGCGCATGTCAGGTTACAACAGCACTGCCGGCACAAAGGCATTCAGTTTCTGTCCGCCCCCTTTGACCTGGAAAGCATCGATCTGCTGAACCGTCTGGGGTTGGAAATCTTCAAGATTCCCTCCGGTGAAATCACAAATCTGCCCTATCTGAGAAAACTGGGGGCCTTGGGAAAACGACTGATCCTGTCTACCGGTATGGCCAATCTGGGTGATATCGAAGCGGCCTTGGGTATACTTGCCGAATCCGGTACGCCTTTGGAAAACATTACCGTTCTTCACTGCAACACCGAATACCCGACCCCGTTCGAGGATGTCAACCTGAGCGCCATGCTGACCATAGGGAACGCTTTCCCGGGAATCTCGGCAGGCTACTCGGATCATACGAGCGGTATCGAAGTTCCCATAGCCGCCGTTGCCATGGGGGCAACGGTAATTGAAAAACATTTTACACTGGATCGAAACCTGACCGGTCCCGACCACAAAGCCAGTCTGGTGCCTGATGAGCTGAAGGCGATGGTGCAGGCGATCCGCAATATCGAAAAAGCTCTCGGTGATGGCATCAAACGCCCGAGCCCTAGTGAAGTAAAAAACAAGGCCATTGCCCGCAAGTCGCTGGTGGCGATCAATCCAATCAAGACGGGCGAACTGTTCAGTTCTGATAACATTACCGCCAAGCGCCCCGGTACCGGCATCTCTCCCATGCGTTGGGATGAAGTCTTGGGGCAGGCCGCGCAAAAAGATTACGAAAAGGATGATCTGATATGAGCAGAAGAAAAAATGAGAAAAATCTGCATTTTTACCGGTAGCCGCGCCGAATACGGACTTCTGCGGTGGGTCATGCAGGGGATCAAGGATGCCCCGGAGCTGACCTTGCAGGTCGTTGCCACGGGCATGCACCTGTCACCTGAGTTTGGTATGACTGTCAATGAAATCCGGGCGGACGGTTTTGAACCGGACGAAACGATAGAAATACTCCTGTCCGGCGACACCCCAGCGGCCATCTGCAAATCCATGGGACTTGCCATGATCGGCTATGGCGAAGCGCTCCAGAGGCTGAAACCGGATATGGTGTTGCTTCTGGGCGACAGATTTGAAACATTCTGCATGGCAGCCGCGGCACAGGTTTGCCGGGTTCCTCTTGCCCATATTCATGGAGGAGAGACCACGGAAGGCGCTATTGACGAGGCATTTCGTCACTCGATCACAAAAATGTCGCACCTGCATTTTGCCAGTTGCGAAGAATACCGTCAGCGCATTATCCAACTGGGGGAAGCCCCGGACCGGGTATTCAATGTTGGCGCCCTTGGCGTTGAAAACATCCGACGTGTGCCGCTCATGGAACGCAACGAACTGGCGGAATCCATAGGATTCAATCTTGAGAAACCCTATTTCCTCGTGACATTTCACCCGGTGACCCTGGAAAAAGACTCATCTGAAGGACAATTCCAGGCCCTCCTGGATGCCCTGGATGCATTCCCCGAATACAATGTGATCTTTACGAAGGCCAATGCCGACACGGACGGCCGGATAATCAACCGCCTTATTGATGAATATGCAGAAAAGCGGCCGGAACGCTGTCTTGCGGTGACCTCACTGGGTGTACACCGGTATCTGTCAGCCATGAAGTATGCATCCGCAGTAATTGGCAACAGTTCCAGCGGCATTATCGAGGCGCCATCTTTAAACATTTCCACTGTGAATATAGGCGACCGGCAGAAAGGCCGGGTAAGGGCCGAAAGCGTTATCGATTGTGAACCGGTAACCATTTCAATCAACTCATCAATGCGAAAAGCTATGTCATCGGAATTCCATGAGATGTTAAAAGTCGTAAAGAACCCTTATGAACGGGCCGGTACGGTGGCCAGGATAGTCGAAAAGATCACGCTTCTTTGTCCTGCCGAGCTGATAAAGAAAAGCTTCTATAATGTGAGAGTGTCGGCATAAAAATGAAGGACTGGAAAAAAACGATTATACATGCAAGCCGCCCCATTTTGGAGGCCTTAAAGATTCTTGAGGACATTGCCCTGCAGATAGCCCTGGTAACTGACGATGATGGGCGTCTGATTGGCGTCGTCACGGATGGCGATATCAGACGTGCCATGCTCCAGGGCATCGCCCTGACGGGGGCGATTCAGGGCATTATGTTTCGAGATTTTACGGTCGTCAATCCTTCCACCTCCAGAGAAGATATCCTCGCCCTCATGAAAGCCCGGGATTTAAGGCAAATACCGGTAATTGATGACGCCGGAAGGGTAATTGATCTTAAAATCATGCTAGACTTGATTCGCCAGCCGGAAAAGGAGAACTGGGTGGTCCTCATGGCGGGAGGTTTGGGAACGAGGCTGCAACCCTTGACGGATGATTGCCCCAAGCCCCTGCTCAAAGTGGGCAACAAGCCTATTCTGGAGACGGCGGTAGAGAACTTTGTCCAGTTCGGTTTCCGCAACTTCTTTGTTTCCGTTAATTACAAGGCCCATATGATCGAGGCCTTGCTTGGCGACGGATCGCGTTGGGGAGTAAAGATAAGTTATCTTCGGGAATCGGAAAAGATGGGTACCGCCGGTTCCCTCAGTCTTTTAGAGGAAAAACCTTCAGATCCCTTAATTGTCATGAATGCCGATGTGCTGACAAGGGTCAATATTAACTACTTGCTTGATTTTCATCAAAGCCATTGCTCCGCCGCGACCATGTGCATTCGGAAGTATCATTTTCAGGTTCCTTATGGTGTGGTCAAGACCGATGAAAATAAGTTCTTGAGCGTTGACGAAAAACCTGAATTCAATTTTTTTGTCAATGCGGGGATTTATATCCTGGACCCGCAGATTTTAGATTTTATTCCCCAAAATCAATATTTCGATATGACCGGGTTATTTGAAAAAGTAGTTCACAACCGGCTTAATACGGCGGTTTTCCCTATTCATGAGTATTGGGTTGATATTGGACGTTATGAAGATTTCGAACGGGCAAACGATGATTATGAAAACAATTTTGGGAAATAAATAAGCAAGCGTGAAAGACGAGGGAGGTATGAAATATTTCATTATCGGTTTAGGCTCCATGGGAAAGAGGCGGATACGTTGTCTTAAGGCTCTCGGGTATGAGAACATCTATGGCTTTGACAAACGGGAAGACAGACGGAAAGAGGTAGAAGCTGCTTACCATATTAAAACATATACCGACGTAGAATTGGCATTCCGCGAGGTCAGTCCTGATGCCGTGATCATATCTGTTCCGCCTGACGTACATCATTTGTACATGGAAATGGCGATAGCGCGGGGATGCCATTTTTTTGTCGAGGCCAGTGTTGTTGATACCAATATGGAGACGATCAAAAAAAAGCTGGCGGGACTTAGCCTTGTTGCCGCCCCTTCGGCGACCATGTTGTTCCATCCTGCCATTCGAGAAATAGAGCATATCATCCAACAGGGAGTTTTAGGTAAGATTTCGAATGTCATTTATCATTCCGGTCAATATTTACCTGACTGGCACACTTATGAAAAAGTAAGTGATTACTACGTGTCAAATCCCTTAACAGGGGGAGCGCGGGAGATTGTACCTTTCGAATTGTCATGGCTGACGCAACTATTTGGATTTCCCCGCAAGGTCAGCGCCCAGGTGCGAAAGACCATCAACATCGAAGGCGCGGAAGATATTGATGATACATATAACATGCTCTTTGATTACGAGACTTTTCTGGCGACTATGACCATTGACGTCGTATCCAGATATGCCACGAGGCGTCTGGTCTTGAATGGCGATCAAAAACAACTGCTTTGGGATTGGAATGAAAAAGTGGTGAAGATCTACGACCCTGTAAAAGGGGAATGGAGTCGGGAAGAGTACAAGATGAATGAGGCGGCGTCCGGTTATAATCAGAATATCGGCGAGAATATGTATATTGAAGAATTGAAGTGCTTTATTGACGCTATTGAAGAAAATCGGCCATTTATCAATACTATGGAAAACGATCATCGGGTCTTGAAACTGCTCTATGCATGCGAAGAGGCCGACAGGAAATCAGAATATGTCGAATTCAGATAAGAAATCAGGAATATTTATCACTGCGCGCTTGGGTTCCAAGCGAGTTGAGCAGAAGCACCTCTTGCCCGTAAATGGTCAGCCCATTTTATTCTATCTGTTAGGGAGGATAAAAAAGGCATTTCAGGCAGAGATCGAGAAGGAAGATGTGTGTGTGGTCATTGCGACCTCTGATGAGCCGGAGAACCGAACCTTTGAAGAATTCGCAGGGGATGGTGTGACGGTTTACTACGGGGATGTGCATAATATTCCCTTACGACATCTTCAGACGGCAGAGGGCCTAAAGCTGGATGCCGTGATTGCCGTAGATGGAGATGACATCCTCTGTTCCGTGGAGGGAATGAAGGCCGTATATCATGCCCTCAAGGCGAACGCCCCTTATGTGCAGACTGCGGGACTTCCTTTGGGGATGAATGTCATGGGTTACACGACCCGGTTCCTGAAGGAATCCTTGGGACAAGGTCATGAAAAAATATTGGAAACGGGGTGGACACGCCTTTTTGATCAGGCGCAGTTACATCAGGTCCAAGTCTCATTGCCGGATTATTCTTACGAACAGCTCCGATTTACACTGGACTATCAGGAGGATCACCTTTTTTTTAAAGCGGTCATCGAGGATTTAGCTGAGCGCGTCTGGACGATTTCCGATGCGGAACTGATTAATCTTGTGACGGAAAAGCATTTTTATCGTCTCAATGATTCGGTCTCCAAAAAATACTGGGAGAACTTCCATCGGCAGAAAAGACAAGAGGAAACGGGGAGTTGCGACTAATGATCTTCAAGGCTGAAAAGAATGGCGGGGAAGGTCAGGTCTTATGGAACAGGGCTAAAAAGATCATTCCCGGCGGCGGCCAATTACTGTCCAAGAGAGCGGAACGTTTTCTCCCGGGACTGTGGCCTGCCTACTATGAAAAGGCGAAGGGCTGTGAAGTATGGGATCTGGATGGGAAGAAGTATTATGATTTTGCCCAAATGGGCGTGGGTTCGTGCATCCTCGGTTATGCCGATGCCGATGTTGACGGCGCCGTTACGGCCGCTATCCATAAAGGTTCCATGTCGTCTCTCAATTGTCCCGAAGAGGTAGCCCTGGCTGAGAAACTGGTTGACCTCCATCCTTGGGCGGATATGGCGAGATTTGCCCGTACGGGAGGCGAAGCCTGCACCGTGGCCGTGCGCATTGGCCGGGCGGCGTCAGGAAGAGGCAAGGTGGCTTTTTGCGGCTATCATGGCTGGCATGACTGGTAT
>Ga0172379_10010153_pt1 | contig 11464 bp, 10 predicted proteins | sample GrowelOW334metaG_FD_119756 | JGI IMG/M metagenome (GOLD analysis project Ga0172379, IMG submission 119756) | Groundwater microbial communities from an aquifer near a municipal landfill in Southern Ontario, Canada - Groundwater well OW334 metaG | ecosystem: Environmental > Aquatic > Deep... | reverse complement strand
CTGGGACCAAAGATCGTGGCCCTGGCCAATCGGCCTGTAACATCCCTTGACCCGGGATACCGCCTCAATCTCCACGCCCTGCACGGCATCGGCCTGTGGTTCGAGGTGGGGCCGCCAAAGGATATCCCCTGGGACGGCGCCATGTTCGGCGTGCATGGGGCGGATATCGACGTCCACGGCGTCGGACCGGCGGACGGGATTCCTGCCCGGACCGTCCTGGAGTATGCCATGAAGGGCATGAAGGTCCAACTTGGGGAAGAGGAGTTTAACACCTGGGCCGCCCAGAATCACCTCGACGGCGCCATGTCCTATTACGTTCGCGTTCAGGGCATCCCCGACAAACTGCTCTTTGGTCCTTATGCCGCCACCGCAGATGCGGAGGTCCACGTGGTATCCCTGTCTTAGCAAGGGATGTCTCCTACGCAGCCAGGCAAGGGGGAACGGGTGCGGATAACCGCTGTAAGGTCATGATCATGGGATGAATTATTTGTATAATCATGATGATGGTTCTTTTTAATTAGGAGGTTATATGGAACGGGACACATGGGACAATTTTACGGACAGCGCCGGCGAGGTCAGCAATTATTTCACCTTCAGCCTCATTTATAACGACAAGGATCCTGTCAAGCCGGAATTCGAGGTGATCAAGTTTACGGGGGATGAGAACCTTTCCTTTGTTTATGATTTTTACATAACCCTCCGCTCCACGACGGACAATATACCGGCCTCGCTCGGGGAGGTGCTGCTGCGACCGGCCGTATTATGCATGGTTGTTCAAAATCATTTTTCCTACTATCACGGCATCGTCACGGAGTTTCGTCAGATCCAGCGGGTGGGCGATTATACTCAGTATGAGCTCCGGCTCCGGGCGAAGATGTTCCTTCCTTATCTCAACACGCGCTCGGACATTTATGTCGGGAAGCCGTTTGGTGATATCATCGATGGCGTAATGAAGGACAACGGGTTTACTTCTCTCGACTATGAGCTGAAGTTGACGGGGACTCATTATGATCCTTTGCCATCGGGATACAATCGCTGGTCATATGTATGCCAGTACGAGGAGAACGACCTCAATTTTCTTCAGCGCCTGATGGAGAGGGAAGGGGTCTATTATTATTTTGAACAGGACCAGACCTGGCATGATAGTTTGCAGGATGTAAAACTGGAAAAGATTGTAATTACTGATACGAGAACAGCCCACCCCCCTGCGAAGAAGACATTGCAGTATAAACAGGTAGGCGCGCCAGGCCCCGGACCGGCGCCGGAGACGATATTTACCATGATCATGCACCAGGCGGCCTTTCCGGCGAAGGTGGTGTTGAGGAATTACAATTACAACACGGCGGGGATGGGGACCATGTCGGCAACGGCGGATGTAGGTCCCGCAACCAATGTCGCGGGCAGAGTGCAGACCATCTATGGCGAGAATTTCAGCACTACCGAGGAAGGTCAGGCCCTGGCCGGGATCAGGGCCGAAGAGATATTCTGCCAGACCAAGGTTTATTACGGGATGGCTTCGGGACCGGGCCTGATCCCCGGAACTTTGATCACCATTGACGATCCCGGTCAGACCTTCTCCGGTGATTACCTGATCATCCATGCTGCACATGAGGGCCAACAGCCGCTGACAGGGGTTGAGGAGGAATTTAAATATAACAATACCTTCACGATGATTCCAGCAGCGGTGCAGTTCCGATCCCAGCGCCTGACGCCCAAGCCAAAGTTACACGCGACTATGAATGCGGTTATTGACGGGGATCTGTCGACGGAGACGCCGGACATCGATCCGACCTTGGGCCGCTACAAGGTGAGGCTTCCTTTTGCGCCGGAGGAGGGTGGCGACGATTTCAGCAAGAAATGGGGAAAGAGTACGAGTAACTACCATGTGCGGATGGCGAGCCCTTACGCCGGGGCGGGTGACAAGACCCATGGCATGAACTTCCCCCTCCACAAGGGGGCGGAGGTTGTCCTCTCCTTCCGGGACGGCGACCCCGATCTGCCCGTCATCAGCGGCGCCGTCTTCAACTCCCAGAACTTCAACGTGGTTACGGATAACAATCCGAAACAGCACGTAATCAAGACTCCCGGGGGCAATCAATTTGTCATGGACGACACCCCGGGTAAGGAAAATATGTACCTTTTCAGCCCCTTTGGAAGCAAGGGCAACTGGATTTATCTGGGCCAGGGAGGAGAAGGAACTCCGGAAGGGACCTCAAAAGGGGATGATGGGGAAGCCGGCGCAAAAGGGGAGAAGGCCGAGTCGGGAGGGGGCGAATCAAGCGTCATGCACATCAAATCCTCGGGAGACAAACATGAACTGGTCTTGGGGCAAGAGGATTCATTCGTAATCGGTTCCGAGAACTACGTGACCATCGGCTCCAGGCTGGACGCCATACTGGGTGGAAGCTCGGAATTCGCTTTGGCCGTCAAAACTGCCTTTGAACTGGCCGGTAATCTTGAATTCAGAGGAGGCCATCATGTTGAGTTCGGAAAAACCAAGGATACCATCAAGGATGAAGATGAACTGATGGGCACGAATAAGATAACCATTTCCGCCGGCCTACCCGCAGCTGAGAAGGCTGTACTGTCTACCCTGGTCAAAACCCTGGTCTTTGGCGGTGCTGCGATAGGAGCGCTTCTGGCGGCGGCGGGCGGCGACATCGGCGGAATCTTCAATCCCGAAGGAGAAAGTGGACTTAAGGAGGTCGTAGGGCAGGCGGTGGGCACTTCCGCTCCTATTATCGTGGGAACAGGTCTGCAGGTAGCCGCCCTGGAGTATCTGATAAAAAAACTGAATACGGAAATCACCCATCCTATATCCCAGATTGAAATGGATGATACGGGAATCAAAATCCATGCCGGTACGACAGATTCCGAAATGATGCCCAATAAAGGGCTCAATATGGGTATCGGCGTCGATGAGGCATATAGCTCCCTTTTTAGTATTTTCCCGGATGGAAATTCAACAACCATTTTAATCAATAATGAGGATTCTTGCCTTATACGGATGGATAAGGGACAATCTGTTGTCATTGGAAAACAAGGGGGCGGCAGTCTGACCATTAACGCCGATGAGACCGTCCTGAAAAAGGAGGAGGACGGTGGCCAGCTAGTCTTGGACAGCCATGGCGCTACGCTGAAAATGCCGGATGGAGGTTCCATAGTTACGCAAGCACAACTTGTTAAGATAGGGCAGGGGGATTCCTCCGTGACCTGCACCCGTGGAATGGTGAAGCTCGCGTTTAGGGATATGGAGGCCGGACCCCTCAGAATAGATAGATCCGGATCAATTAAGTTAGGATAGAATTTCCTCAATGGAATGCCATGAAAATCATCAAGCCTGACAATCTGTCCCTGTTGTTCAAATCGTTTTTTTGGGCAGGGGAATGCCGTCTTTCCATAGGAAGCTGCGCCTGCTTCACCATGGATGAAGCCGCCCCAAACCGCCTCCTCGACGAGCAGGACATGTGGCCCGTCATTGAGGCAGCACTGGAAAAAGACGAGCTCTTCGATTTTGGCGTCCCCAAGGTCCGTGGGGAATATCTCGTGTACGGGAGCGCCTTCGCCCCTAAACCTGTTCAGGCCATCGAAGTATCCGTTCATGTCGGCGGTATGACAAAGACCTTGGCCGTCTTCGGCAATCACTACTGGGATCTCATGGATGCCGAGGATCCCGAACCCTTTACCAGAATGCCCGTCCATTACGCCAACGCCTTCGGCGGGTCCGATTTTCCGGAGAACCCCCTGGGAAAAGGGAATCTCCCCGACGCGACGGGGGAAACGCCCATCCCCAATGTCCAGGACCCTCGCCAGCTTGTCGGATCTCCTGACGAACAGGTTCAACCGGCGGGTTTTTCGGCCTACCCGATGATCTGGCCCCAGCGCCTGCGACACATGGGCATGGTCGATGACGAGTGGCTTCTGGACGACTGGCCCCATTTTCCCAGGGACACGAACTGGGAGTTATTCAACGCCGCCCCGGAGGATCAGCGCTTACCGGGATTCTTTGCCGGAGATGAAAAGATCGAAATCGGCAATATGCATCCTCGGAAGCCGTTGCTCAAGTCTTCCCTGCCCGCCTTGCGGGCTCGTGTCTTCGTACATCAAAAAGAGGGAGACAAGAAGATATTCAAGGAGGTCCCCTGCCAGGCCGAGACCCTCTGGCTCTTTCCGGACCGGGAAGTCGGCATCCTTCTCTATCGAGGCGCCGTCGCCGTGGCGGACGAGGAATATGAGGACATCCTCCACCTCTATTGCCAGTGTGAATCCATGCATAAACCCCCGAAATCCATCGAGGAATACGGCCGGATGTTTCAGGAAGAACTGTCGCCGACGGAAGCACCGCCAGACGCCGCTGCTGCGCCGCTACCGGAACCGGCCCCGGAGGCGGCGCCCGCAAAAGCACCGGATATCCACCCCAAATTGGCGGCTCTCCTCAAGGAAACCCGGAATTTCGAGACCAAAACCGCCGCGATGCTGAAGAAGGCCGGCCTCGATCCGGACAACGTAGTGAAGCAGTTTCTCCCCGGGGAAGAACGGGCGGCGGCAGGGTCCTTGGACGAATTGGGAACAGCCATGGCCGCCATGGAAAAGCAGACCACCGATTTTATGAAAAAATTCGGGATCACCGCTACCGACGTCGAGAAAATTATGATCCCGAAACCGGAGGCGCCACTGCCATCCGCCGACGAGATCATCGCCGGGCTACGGAAGGCGGGCATCCATAAACCGGAGATCGAGGCGCAGTTCAAGGAGACGGAAAAGCTCGTTCAGGAATCCCTGGCCGCCCTCGAAAACCTTGAGAAGCAGGCGGCAACTAAGGTTGAAAAATCAGCACTAGTACCTTCTCTCGCACCGGCGCCGGAACCGCAGCCTCCCCCAGCGGGCCTCGCCCTTACCGTGGATGAGGTTATGCTCCGCTACGGACGAGGGGAGCCCCTCGGCGGCCTGGATTTTTCCGGTCTCGATTTTACGGGCCGGAAAATGCCTGGGGCGGATTTCACCGCATCTGTATTGGCTGGGACGATCTTCGCAAATGGCTGGTTATCCAAGGCGATTTTTAAAGACGCAATCCTTAAAGACGCCAATTTCAGTGCTGCCGACCTCACCCATGCGAACTTTGAGAAGGCCGACGCCTCCGGAGGCCGTTTTGCGAAGGCCCGCTTACAAGGGGCCCAACTGTCGGGCGCTGATTTCACAGGCGCTGATTTCACCGACGCAGATCTTTCCGGGGCAAGCGCCGCAGCGGCAATATTTGAGGCGGCCGTTATGGAGGGAACCAGGGCGCAGAAGATCTCGGCCCCTAAGGCCCTTTTTGCCCAGGCGAACCTCACCGACGCCGACTTGACCGGCGCAGAGCTGGTGGATGGGGACTTCACCGGGGCCAAGCTCACCCATTGTTCTTTTAATGGAGCGAATGCCGCCGGCCTGTGTCTTGAAGGGGCCAAGGGAGAGCATACCATGTTCGGCCTCGCCCTCCTCACATCTTCACGGGCCGATGCCGATACCTTCCTTACAGACGCCCGCTTCTACTCCGCAGACCTAACCGACGCCTGTTGGGAGGGAGCCCGGCTCCCCCGCGCCCAGTTGATAGAGGCGACGCTTGACCGCGCCGATTTCAGCAAGTGCGAATTAACAGGCGCCATCATGGTCCTGGCGAAAGCGAAGGAGACGAAATTCATGAAGGCCGACTTGACCGACGCCAATCTCACGGCTGTCAATCTCTTCAAGGGCTCCCTGCGGAATGCCGTCCTCACCCACACGGACCTGAAGCTTTCCAACCTCTACGGCGTGGATTTTTATCAGGCCAAGATGAAAAGAACGAATCTTGATGGGGCCAACATCGAACGAACCTTATTGAAACTCAGGAACGGATCATGAACGCAGAAGAGATGCTTGCCGGAATAAGGAAGGGAGTCCGCCTGATCGGCGGGAACTTCGCGGGTGTGGACCTTTCCCGACAGGATCTATCGGGAATCATTCTCGAGGGGGTGCACCTTGCCAAAGCGAATCTCAATGGTGTAAAGCTCCGCGACAGTACCCTGATCAGGGTCAATCTCACCAGTGCCGGTCTGGCAGGGGCGGATTTGTCGGGTTGCCGGATCGAGGATGTCGATCTCACCGGTGCCAGAATGGGGAAGGCCGTCCTTGCCGACGCATCTCTGCAGAACGTTTCCCTGATCGGGACCGATCTTTCCGAGGCAGACCTCAGCAATATGTACGCAAGCAACTGCGATCTCAAGGGCGCAAAATGCCTGGGGGCCACCTTTATGAATGCCTCACTCCGTGAATGTAAATTCAACGCCGTGGACTTGACGGGGGCTAATCTAAGCCGCCTCACGGCCGGCGGCGGCGATTTCTCCGGTGCCGTCTTCAATAAGACGGATCTTACCAAGGCCTGTCTTGCGGATGGTAAATTTGAGAAACAGCGCTTTCCCGGCTGCACCCTCATGCTGACAAAATTTGATCAAGGGCATATCCAGGGAGCCGACTTCTCAGGTTTGGATCTTACCCAGACGAGCTTTTCCGGTGCTAACCTGGCTGCGGCAAAGTTTGTCCACAGTCGGGGAAAATATACGAACTTCGGGGGAATTATCGCCCCGGGGGCAGATTTCTCGGACGTAGATTTCTTTATGATCCGTTTCAGCAAGGCCCACCTGGCAGGGGCAATTTTTCGCCGCGCCCGCATCGAGCAATCCCTTTTTGACAACTCCCACATGGAAAAATGTGATTTTCGCCAGGCCGAGCTGTCTTACACCGATTTCTCCTACGCCGTCGCCACGGGGGCCGACTTCTCAGACGCCCGGCTGGATCGCTCTAATTTCCACGGCGTCCGGAGGAAAGAGGCCGTTTGGAGCGGGGCCGATACCGAGACAATTTACGATACAGACCACAAACTTTGGGAGGCGGAAAACTGGGTTCCCCTGACAAAAGAAGAAATAAGGAGAAACTTAAAAAATGAATAACGTCATTACTCTCAAACAAAATCCCCTCCCCCGGACAGCGGCTATTTTCTATGCCCGGGTGCTGGAGAAAAACGGTGACAGCTACAGTGTCTCTACCGACAACGGAGCCGCCCTTTCCGCCCAAAGAGCCTGCGGCTGCCTTCTGGCTCCAGAGGCGGGAGACGAGGTCCTTATCGCGGATAACTGCGAACGCGCCTTTATTCTGAGTGTGCTGACAAGTCCGGAAGACACGGGGAGGATCACCCTGCCGGATAAAAGTACCATCGAAGGGGGCGAGATCACCTTCACGGCAAGCCAGGGAGTTGCCATGGAGGCCCCCCGGATTTCTCTCACCGGCATCCTGGGGGAGGTGAGGTTTACCGGACTTTGTCTGCTATCCCAGTGGTGCGACGTCCGGATCAGGAAAATCGTCGCGGCGGTGGAAATCTGGGACCGCGTCATCGGACGTCTCACCGAACGGATCAGGGACAGCTACCGGTGGATCGAGGACACCGAACAGACGACGGCAGGAAGGATAAGGACCATCGTGAAAGGGCGCTTCTCCCTTTCGTCAAAAAACGCCGCCCTCACTGCGGAAGAAGAGGTCAAACTGGACGGCAAAAAAATCCATATCGGATAGAGGAGGAAGAACGATGTTTGCCGCCACGATAGAAAAAGGACAGGTCATGGCCATGCCCGATGTCTGCCTGACTCCGGCACCCCCGGCGCCGCCCGTACCGGTACCCTACCCCAACATCGGCATGACCCAGATGGGCAACCCGACAACGAAAAAAGTCCTGATCAACGGCGCCCCCGCTCTAACCAAGGCGTCCAAGATTCAACCGACCAACGGCGATCAGGCCGGGGTCAATCAGGGCGTCGTTTCCGGAAAAATCATGGGACCGGCGGAATTCATCATGGGCAGCACCAAAGTCAAACTGGAAGGCAACCCCGCGGTCTTCATGGGGAACCCCACCAAACAGAACGATGGCAACGCCGTAGGATCCCATATCCAGCCGAGTCAGAACAAGGTCATGATCATGAGCTGAAGGAAGGGGTTGTCAGCGGGGGGCTTTATGGTAACCTGCCCGGATCGCCGCCGCTTCGGAATCAAACTCGACGCGGTGATAAGCCTCGACCTTATGGTAATATTTCATCCCCGGCAAATGATAACGCATGCTGTCCCGGTTCCCGACAACCTTCTCCTTCCGGACAGCCGGAGCCGGAGATTTGACTGCCGCCCGCGGGGCTTCGGCCTTGATCCCCTCCGTTTTAACGGGCCTATCCCGGAGGGGATGGAAATAAAAAATAATGCCGGACAGAAACACAAAGAAGAGAACGAACGAGGCGACACCCGTGAAGAAAAGACGGTACTTCCGAAAAAAGCCGGCATCCTTGACAGAGGAGAGAACCGACGGGGGGAGGGTATATGAGGGGGCGACGACGGGTGGGGGCAGAGGATCTTCAATAACTTCGGGCAGACACGTTTCAATGGCTTCGGGCAGGCAGCGCCTGACGGGCTGCGACTCGAAACGTTTCAGGGCCTCTTCCTCATCGACAAGGAGATAACGGCAATAGATCTTGAGATAATCGGGGACGGCCTTTTTATCCGGGAAGGCAGTCTGGTCATCTGCTTCCAGTGCCACAAGGAGAGGCAAGCTGATCTTCGTAGCTTTGGAAATGGCTGTCAGCTTGATCTCCCGGGCTTCCCGCTCTCTGCGCAGATAGGCCCCCAGCGTCTCTCTCTCTTTCTTATCCATAGCCGTCATCCTTGATATTCCTCCATAACACACCCCCCGGTCCTTGACAATACGAATGTCTCTTCTTTCCTGCTGTCCTTTTTCCTTGACACCTGCTCATCCGTTCATTATCCTCATCCCTGGGGAATGATAAAATCATGGTTAAGCGTTCACTTCTATTATTAACAATTATGATCTGTTTCCTGGTGGGCTGTGGCCCGGGAAAGATTGTCGTCAAGACCGACGACAAACAATTATCCCGTGACTACAAGATCTATGACGAAATCATTCCCGCCGACCCCGGCGTTTTTCCCGGGAATCAGCCCTGGCAGATTGTAAACGCCAATCTGAAAAGAAAAGTATATTTCAACGACCGGCAGACCATCGTCCTCAATGAGGCAACCAAAACGAGCACGGGCAAGGATGTGAAGACCCAGTATCATTATCACGAACTTTCCGGATACGTACTCAGCGGCAATCTGCTGATCAGGATCGACAAGAACGTCCAGAATATCGGGCCGGGAGGTGTCTTTATCATCCCTTCCAATGTTCATTACGCCGTTCTTCCCCTCGACGGAAAGGTCTCCTACCTGGAGATATTCACACCCACCCGTGATGACCTTCGCAGCCCCCCAAATCTCCCGCGTTTCGACGAAAACGACGTGAAAAGCGTTATCTTCAAGTGGTACGCCTATCTGGACAAGCTGGCCAATGTGGACAATTACCTGCCTTTGCTGGCAAATAAAGGCCTGGTCATGCGTAATCCCGGAGCTGTCATTCGCAATCAAGAAGATTTCAAGACCTGGTATGCGGGTATACTCAAGAAGACTAAAACCAATACCAGCAAGGTTAAAAATGTTGCCGTCAAGCTCGACGAAAAAAGCTATTTTATTGCGGAATTCACTGTGTCCTGGGACGCCATCACCTCTCTTGATGAAAAAAGGACTTTTACCTCCCGTCAGAAATGGACCCTTGTTGATCAGGGCGGGGCAACTCCCGTCATTCTGGACACGGATTACCAAGAAACCAGCAACGTCGTGCCGTGACGGCGGCGCTGATCTCCCGAATTTAAGCTTCTGTCTTCAAAATACATGACAAATATGAACCAGTAAAACAAAGGGAGGATAAACAATGCAAGAAAAAGTGAAACGTGCCGTCATTTTATCTTTGGTTGGAATATTCACAATTTTCGCCCTGACCTATCTCTGTCCGACCGCAGTCAACGCCCATGCCCCGCAAAAGGTCCTGCCGGCCTACGATGAAGTGACCAAAACACTTAGTGTTACGGTCACCCACACGCGCTTCTCTGAGGGCCACTATATCGATAGGGTAGTGATCAAGAAGAACGGAACAGTCGTGGCTACGCAGGATTACAAAAGCCAGCCCTCGGAAACCTTTACCTATACCTACAAGATTGATGCGGTCAACGGCGACACCTTTGAAGTCAAAGCCTCGTGCAGCAGGTTCGGTTCCACATCCGAAACAATTACCGTTGGGAAGGATCCAAGCAAAGCCCCCAGATAAGCGAGCATACCGCTGACAAAAAGAGGGAACGGATATGTCTACCTTCTATATCCATGTCTTTTTCATGACCGCAGGATTGCTGGCAATGACCGCAGGGGTCAGCGTCGCCAGATTCCTGCGGCGGAAACAATGGTGGTTGAGGATTCATCGCACTGCGGGAATCACCGGGGCGGTGTGTCTAAGCGCCGGATTTGCGGCAGCTGTCGTCATGGTTTCCCAATCCGGAGACGGACAATTCAAGGTTCCCCATGCCTGGTTGGGTCTGGCAACCGTTCTTTGCGCAGTTGCCGCGCCCACCCTGGGGCATCTGCAATTTAAAATTCGCTCAAAAATCCAGCAACTCCGCCTCTGGCACCGACGGACCGGATATGCAGCCCTGATCCTGACCCTGCTGTCGGCGCTGTCGGGACTGGTTGTCGCCGGGATCATTTAAACATATGTGAAAAAATGATGTTATACGTCTATCCCTGCCTTCGGACCTTTCCTATCTGCGTTTGCTCCAGATGGTCATTCGGGAGTCGGCGCAGAAAATCGAGTTCACCGGTGATGATCTTTATCAAATCGACCTGGCCGCGGAAAAGGTTGCCCAGGCGCGGGTTCTTCTGACCCTTTTTCACGGTAAAACCGTGCATCGGGAAATCTGAACTGTTCCTATTGATGATGATGTCCAAAGGGTATTTTTGGCGATATTCGATTGACACAAAAAGATGTTCTCCTTATAGTACCGCAGCTCACAATTAGACATCCTATCAATCACTCAATCCGTAAGGAGGAAGGATTCCTATGACGACACAACCCTTGACGGCCGCAGATGTCCTTGCCAAATACCGCAACGGAGAAAAATTGACCGATCTGGACCTGACCGGTCTCGACTTTGCCGGCCAGAATCTGGGTGGCGCCGATTTTACCGGCGCAAACCTCACCCGGGCCGCCTTTCGGAAGGCCAAGCTGGCCAAGGCATCCCTGCAAAACGCCGACCTGACGGAAACAGATTTCACCGGCGCAGAACTGGCCGAGGCGACCCTGGTCGGCGCCCGGGCCGTATCCGCCCGGTTTATCCGCGCCAATCTTGCCCAGGCCGACCTGACCCAGGGGGACTTTACGGAAGCCGACTTTACGGAGGCCGACCTGAGCGGGGCGGCCCTGGCCGGCGCCGTTTTCGCCAGGGCCCGTTTCGTCGATGCCAAGGTCGTCAAGGCCAATGCCCCCCAGACCGTCTTTACCGGGGCCGACCTCACCGACGCGGACTTCACCGAG
>Ga0172379_10010152_pt1 | contig 11464 bp, 8 predicted proteins | sample GrowelOW334metaG_FD_119756 | JGI IMG/M metagenome (GOLD analysis project Ga0172379, IMG submission 119756) | Groundwater microbial communities from an aquifer near a municipal landfill in Southern Ontario, Canada - Groundwater well OW334 metaG | ecosystem: Environmental > Aquatic > Deep... | reverse complement strand
CTTTATAAATATTAAATAACAAATTAATTTTCATGTGAGCAAGAAGCCCGCGAACAATACGACGCGGGAGCACGGGGACGTGCTCCCCTACAACGTAACAACGTCGTCGAAATTCGAAATTCCACAACTATGCTAAAATAAATTCATGCCAACTCCCCAAGATCTGCGTCCTCGTCTTCCCGACCAACAAAAAAAGCGGCCGGGCGTGGCGCGATCAACACAAGATGAGTTTAAAAAAGGGAAAAAAGAACTTTCCGGAACTCTCAAAAAACTCCAACAAGACGAAGAAGAGACGTTGGCAATGCAAAAAGCCGAACGCCTTGGCATTCCCTACATCAACTTGCTTGGTTTTCCCATTAACACGGATAGTTTAGCGCTGATCCGTGAAGATGACGCCAAAGCGGCCAAGGCTGTGGCCTTCTGGCATCAGGGCAAAGATTTACGGCTTGCCGCCACGGATCCGTCTTCACGCGCCATCAAAGACATCGAGAACGAATTAATCGATCAGGGAGGTTATCATGTCCGCCGTTTTCTAATTTCGCCACGCAGTTTGGATATCGCCTTACAACTTTATTCTCGCGTAACCTATGCGGTCGAAGAACAAAAAGACCGTTATATGCAACTACCCGAAGAAGAATTGGAAATATTCGAACGGGAAATAAAAAATCTGCGCGACCTCGGCAAACGCATCATGGAACTGCCCACGACGGAAGTTTTAAACACCACCATTGCCGGCGCGGTAAAAACAAAAGCGTCCGATATTCACATTGAACCGAAAGAAGGCTACGCTCGCCTCCGTTACCGCATCGATGGCGTTCTGCAAGACATCACTAATTTTTCTTTGGAGGGTTACAAAAAAATTCTGTCCCGCATCAAAGTGCTGGCCTCATTAAAACTGAACATCCACGAAACACCACAAGACGGTTCTTACGTCATTCAATCCGCCGGCCTCGTGATCGACGTGCGTGTTTCCATTCTTCCGGGCGGTTTTGGCGAGAACATCGTCATGCGTTTGCTTGACCGCAACATGTCGGTAGTGAGCATCGAAGATTTGGGAATGAAGAAACGCGATATCGAACTGATCCGCGCGGTCTTGAAAAAACCGGATGGGATGATTCTCAATACCGGGCCAACCGGTTCCGGAAAGACCACGTCACTCGCGGCATTTGTTCAACACGTGAATTCGCCGGATCTCAAAATTATTACATTGGAAGATCCAATCGAATACCGTATTCCCGGCGTTGAACAAACCCAAGTTAATGAAGCGGAGGGTTATTCATTCAGCGCCGGTCTGCGTTCAATTTTGCGCCAAGACCCCGACATCATTATGGTCGGTGAAATCCGCGACACCGACACGGCGGAAACCGCCATGCACGCCGCCCTCACCGGTCACTTGGTTTTTTCCACCCTCCACACTAATGACGCTCCCGGTTCTATTCCCCGCCTCATCGATATGGGCGTACGACCATTTATTATCGCGCCTGCCATCAACGCCATTATCGCTCAACGTTTAGTTCGTCGCGTTTGTCCAAAATGCGGACAAGATTATGTTCCGGAACAAGCCGAACGCGATGCTTTAAAGAAAATAATGGTTGGCGTGCAACCATCGGTTTTCGATCCCGCGATTCTGGACAAGCCCGATCTGAAACTAAAAAAAGCGACGGGCTGTGAGGCTTGCAATAACAGCGGTTACCACGGCCGCATGGCGGTATTTGAAATTTTTTCCATGGAGGGAGAAGTGGAACAATTGACTATCGACGGCGCGGACACAAAACAAATTCGTGAAGCGGCATTGAAACAGGGCATGACCACGATCACCCAAGACGCGGTAATAAAAATGATTGACGGAATCACCACCTTTGACGAAGTGGGACGGGTGGGAACGGTGTAACGAGGGTGTGGGGTGTAGGGACGAATAAAATTAGGGATTTTCCTTTCGTAGGAGAATCCCTAATTTTTCAAGATTTTAGGGACAGTCCTTAAAGTAGAAACTTTCGGATAATAAATCAAAACTGCCAGCAACAAAGCACAGCCAAAACACACGACTCCAACGCTAGTTTTCCAGCGTCTGATAAACAATAGCAACCAACTTGAATTCGCCGTTTTTTGTTCACCACCTCCCAATTTATTTACTTCCGACGCGAAAATTCTTAACCCGTTTTTGTCCGCCGCTAAAACTCCGACAATGGAAACATTGTCGCCAATTTTTAAATCAGTCTTGCTTGCCCCCAACAAAATTTTGATTGTTTTCCCATCCGTCCCAAATTCAAAACTATTTGTTTCGTTTTTTGTTACCACACCTTCCATTTTTACCAGCCAGCCGATTTTTGAATCATCAAGGTCGTTAAAACCGATTAAGTGCGAATCGGGCAGTGCGCCGGAATCTTCTTGTGCGATATCATCACCCGATCGAACGCTTACAAACAATTCCCGCCCGGGCTTCGTCAAAAAACCCGTAACCGAAACGACATCACCAAGTTCCAAAGACGGATAATTTCCACTCGCCAGAAAAATACCGACGCCGGAACCGGCAAGATACATCAGGCGCGAATCAAAAGTGCCGGGCAAAAGTGAAACATTGCCTTTGGTCGTCACCAACGTCCCGATCTTTTCCTTATTCAAATCGGCAATCGCAACCGTTTTTGCCACAGAACTTGCCGCTAAAACTTTCCCGTTTGCGCGACGCACAGTGTAATTTTTCGTGGTCTGACTATCGATTGCCTTAACGCTTCCTTTGGGCGTTGCGGTTGGTTTTGGCGCCTTTGTTGGTTTTGGCGTGGCCGTGGCCTTTGGCGTCGCGGTTGGTTTCGGCGTTGCCGTGGCCTCAGGTTCCTCGGTCGGCGTCACAAATTCATTTTCCTCGCCCGGCGTCGGCTCGCTCGTCCAAGCGAACGATCCGTCTGTTTTGCGCGCATAGGAATAATCTTCATGCGAGCTTTTGTCGTAGGAAATACTTGATAACACTGCCTTGTCGGGATAAAGCAAACGCGCACTGTCATTGCTCGTATTATTTAAAGTAATTTTTGAATCACGTGAATAGAAAACCAAATAACCACCAGCCTCGATTGTCGTTCCGTCGGCAATTTTGTGCGGTGTGCTTCCCCCTTCCGTGTCATCAACATAAAACCCGGATAAATCTACAGCAACGCTACCTGGATTAAATATTTCGATAAATTCATTTTCACCGTCATTGCCGGAAGGATCCGGCAGCAATTCATTTACAACAAGGTTTTTTGCCATTGAATAATCCGGCGTTGCCGTGGATGTTGGTGTTGGTGTCGCAACAGGGGTCGCGGTTGGCGTTGGCGTAGGATCGGAAGTCGGCGTCGGTGTTGGCGTTGCCACAATAAAAATATTTTCCGCGTTTGGGGTAAGATTGTTTGTCCATTCGTAAGTTCCGTCCGTCTTTCTCGCGTAAGACGAACCTTCCGTCGACTCGCCAAAAATTATTTCCGTCAAAACCGTTTTGTCCGAATTTAAAATTCGCGCCCTTTCACCCGAATTGGTTAATCCCAATTTCGTGTCTTTCGAATAAAAGGCCAAATAGCCGCCGGCGGAAATTTTTGTGTCCGCCGGAAACAAATAAGCGGCGCTACCACCTTCCGCGTCATCCAAATAAAGACCCGTGAGGTCTTCTTCCACTAAACCCTGATTATATATTTCGATAAATTCATTTTGTGTGTCATCGCCCGCCGGATTGGGAAGCACTTCGTTGATTACAAGGTCGCTCGTGGCGGCACTGACATAAAAGCACGGAAATAACAGAAGTCCCACCAAAACACACACCCACTTGAACATATAAATAAAATACTAGAAATATGTTTTTCGAGCAAAATTGGGGATTCTCCTGCGAAAGGAAAATCCCTAATTTTACGCAGAGCAACACACACAACCTCGCGCGAAAACGTAGGGGCGGACGTCCCCGTCCGCCCGCGAACATGACCACGCGGGAGCACGGGGACGTGCTCCCCTACGATTTTCCAACCACCTCATTCAATAAACATCGCGTCCCCAAACGAGAAGAAGCGGTATTTTTGCTCAACGGCTTCGTTGTATAAAACCAGCGTTTGATCAACTGAACCGATAAACGCCGCTACCAGCGCCAACAAAGAAGATTTTGGCAAATGGAAATTTGTCAGCAGGGCGTCGACAACTTTAAACTGATACCCCGGGGTAATAAATAATCTTGTTTCGCCGGTAAAACTTTTGATTGTTCCGTCTTGGTTTGCCACGGACTCCAAAACACGCAACGTGGTTGTTCCCACGGCAATAATTCGTTTCCCTGATTTTTTTGCCGCGTTAATGTTTTTAGCAGTTTTCTCACTGACATAAATTTTTTCCGCGTGAATTTTGTGGTCTTCCAAGTTTTCCGTACGCACCGGTTGAAATGTTCCTAATCCGACATCCAAAACAACTTTTTCAACTTGCACGCCTTTCTGTTTAAGTTTTTCTAACAAAGAATTGGTTAAATGAAACCCCGCCGTCGGCGCCGCGGCTGATCTTCTCTCTTTTGGATCGGCATAAACCGTTTCATAATCTTCCGCTTTTGGTTCGGTGTGAATATATGGCGGTACCGGCACGTGTCCTTGTTCCGCTAAAAATGCGTCAAATTTTTCCGGATTGCTCGAAAAAGAAATATTAAAAGTCCCGTCGTTGTTGACCTTATCGATTGTCGCTGCGACGCCTTCGGCGAAAATAATTCGCTCGCCAAGTTTCACGCGTCCGCGAATTAAACACAGCCAAACAGGGTCCGACCCTGCGTCACAGGGTCGGACCCTGTTCTGCAGCAAAAACACTTCCCGTTTACTCCCTGTGTGTGTCAATTTTCCGTACAACCGCGCGCGCAAAACGCTCGTCACATTTAAGACAAGACAATCGTTGGCGGTAAAAAAGTTCGGCAAATCGGACACATGCAAATGTTGATGTGTTTTTTGAGAACGATTTACCGCCAAAAGTTTCGCCGACTCGCGCGGAACAGCCGGCGTTTGGGCAATTTGTTCTTCGGGAAGGAAATAGTCGAGATCTGATGTTTTCATGACAAGGAATTTGTACACTAATCACGCGGTCTTTGCGAGCCATCGCGAATTTTTTGAAATTCGCGAGGCGCGGCAATCTCCCGTTTGTATCGACGTATCGATACAAAACACCACACACCCTTCGACAAGCTCAGGGTTGTTTATATTATATTAGGGAGTATCCTTTCGCAGGATACTCCCTAATATAATATAAACAAAAAACCGCCGGTGTTACTCGACGGGTTCACTTTTTCGGTTCCGACTCGAGCGGCGCGACGCACTTTTCCCACATCTCACGCATTTTTTCCAGAGGAATCAAGTCCTTGAAATAGACATAATTGGAGCAGTCGCACTCGATCCGTCCGATTTTCACCCTAACGCGCAATCCACACTCCCGATAAAACGCATTGAAATTACCAAAGTTAGTGTCCCAATCTCGAAGAACCATACTCTCTCGAAGACTGGTTGGATAAGTAAGGAAAACGGTCACTTTTTTCGGAATCATTTCGAGAAACTGCAACCAAAACTTCTTCACTGCTTCCCGTGAAACCGAACCATTCAAAAAATCTTTGCTCACAACAATGTCGCGTTTAACCTTTATTGGGAAATACTCATCAAGGGAAGACGTTTCTCCTCCGAGAGTAACGAATCCCACGGGAAGCTGAAGACACGTGTGAGCAACATCCGAAACTTCAAGAAGCAAGCCACCAGCATCAAAATCGATAACCACGGGAAAACGCGCTTTCTCGAGATAAACAACGATCATTTTCAGCAGTTTTTTCGCTTTCGCATGTTTCACTACGAATCTCCTTGTTTTATAGAACAATCAGACACCTAGACACGCCAAATTCAGAACAGCGCATCGTACTGCCGTTACGTATTACAGTCAAATATTCTTTTTGGAGATTCCCCGCCACTAAAGCTACGGGGGATTGTTTTTCTTTGCGAAGAAAATCAAAAAAAACCGCAGATTAGAATCTGCGGGAAAACTATGGACATGTTGTGCTACTGGCTCCGCCTATTCACCTTCTTCCGGTGGGTCTGGTCTGTTTAGCCTTGGTTACAAGACGCTTAAGCGTGACCCTGTCAAAAACATCTCCAACGAAGACCCTAGTTTGGGAACTCGTCGTGAAGTCCCCAATGCTAACATCAAGATTCACCTGCACTTTTTCCAAATCACCCACTCCCCAAGGGGGAATGGGTAACATTTGTACAGAATTCGCAAAAGCAGTCTCATCTTTAAGGGCAAGAATCACCTTTCCTTTAACAACGCGTGATACCATCCCGTTCCAAAACGCCATGCGCTCATCCGCTTCCAGTTCGATATCAGCACTAAAGAAGATACCCGCCGGAACAGTGATTGATTGAGCTTCCAAAGGATACTTGTCCTTCAAGGTGATGTCGTTACCTTCAGAACCCCTCGCACCGACAATGTCCAAAACAAGACATAAACGACCATTTCTGACATCCAATTCCGACTCGGACTCGTTCCCGACAACTCTGTTTGTTCTCTTTTTCAGTTCTTTCGCAAACAGACGAACAAATATTTGGCCATCAAACGACATTGTTTTCTCCTTTGCAAGTGCGGAAACACGATTTTTACAAACAACAAGACATTCCTTTATACATCAACCATAATAAAAGTCAAACAAAAAGCCTCATACTGAAGATTGCTTCGCCCACGCACCATAAAGGTGCGGGGCTCGCAAAGACGGACGCCGCGTCCCTGACGTTCTGTTCCTTTACCGGTGCAACCGTCCTTCAAACAACGGCCCCTCGCCGTCGCGACGACTTTCCACGTCCAACGATTGCGCTTCGCCGTCAAAATCCTTCACCGCGTCTTCGTAGGCTTGAAAAATAATTTTCTTCACCCCTTCCGGATTAGGCACTTGCTCAAAAACAAACCGTTCTATTTCGCCGGCCGTTTGAATGTTCACGTTCCCATAATTAAGAAAAGTGGGGATAATCCCCGTTACCGAACTGGTTACGTCCTGTACCCGCACAATTCGTTGTTCCGCGACAACGTGCCGAAAAAGCGAAACCTGCTGGATATCGACAATCCGTTCATTCGTGACAATCCAAACGTCCAAATAATAGTCCACCAATGAAGCAAAAAAGAATAGCCACATCATTAAATAGTAGGCGCCAAAAAACATAATGATCACGCCTTCCCACGCCGTCCCCGCGACAAACGCCAGAAAAAGAGCCGGAACAAGTTTATAAATGCCAACCGGAATTAACATCAGCACCAAAAACAGCAACGCGTTGAGAAACATCACAAACCAGTGCCGACGCAAAAAAACCAACACCACTTCGTCTTCATGAAAACCACCTGGCATTTTAAAGAACTTTTTTTGAGACAAAAAACCGGTCATGTGAATGATTGTAAAAACGGAAACGCCGACGCGTTCCAGTTGATTTGCATTAAATAAATAAAAATCGTCGCCAGCAAAACCAACGAAACACCGACGAACACGCCGACCAATATTAACGTGCTGCCCATGTTCAACGAAAAATCGAACAAAATATAAACCAGAAAAAAACTATAAATCACAAAAAACAGAACAACAGCAGCGAAGAGGATGGAGAAGACAAGAAGAACTGGACTCATGAAGAAATTATATCACAATTATGCTATTTGTTTTTCTCACTGTTTAATTAACCTTCCAAAAATGCCTAATATCAAATTTCCAATTCCCAATGAAATTTCAAAATGCTAAATGAACGACGTTTTCGAGAATTGGGCATTTCATTGGAAATTATAAAAATACCCAACAAGGTCTCGAAAAAACAACACCCCTCTCACTAAATCAACTTGTTCTGCCCTGTTTTCTGTTCTCGTCCCAAATGCTTATAAGCCGCGTCTGTCGCAATCCGTCCCCGTGGTGTCCGTTGAATCATTCCCAATTGCATCAAATACGGTTCATAAACACCTTCCAGAGTTTCCACTTCTTCGTGCGCGGCGGCCGCCATTGTTTCTACTCCCACCGGCCCACCCTGAAAAACATCAATAATAATCGCCAAAATCTGCCGATCCGTTTGATCCATACCCAAATGGTCCACCTCCAACATATCCAATGTTTTTTGCACGACCGACACAGAAAGTTCTGTTTGATCCATCACTTGCGCCAAGTCGCGCGTCCGTTTCAAAAGACGATTCGCGATACGCGGCGTTCCCCGACTGCAATGCGCCAATTTATCCGCCGCATCGTTCCCCAAATTGACACCCAAAATCTTGGCCGAACGCTTGAGAATCGTCATCAAATGCGACGGTTCGTAAAATTGCAGACGATGCGCCACGCCAAACCGATCGCGGAGCGGAGCGGTGAGCGAACCAATTCGCGTTGTAGCACCGACAATCGTAAAATGCGGCAAAGTGAGACGCACGGTTTTCGCTGCCGGCCCTTGTCCCAAAACAACATCCAACACAAAATCCTCCATCGCCGAATAAAGCGTTTCTTCCACCGTCCGATGCAAACGATGAATTTCATCAATAAAAAGAATGTCGTTTTCTTCAAGGTTGGTAAGAATAGCACCCAAATCGCCGGCTTTTTCAATCGCCGGACCAGACGTAATCCGCAGGTTCACGCCCATTTCTTTGGCGAGAATCATTGCGAGTGTTGTTTTTCCAAGCCCCGGGGGTCCGGAAAACAAAACATGTTCCAATGGTTCGTTGCGCTTCTTGGCAGCCGCGATAAAAATATCCAGATGCTTTTTGATCCCGTCTTGCCCCACAAAATCACGCAAGGACTGCGGCCGTAAAGTGGCGTCCGCTTCGTCTTCCTCTCGCTCGGCTTCCGGAGCCAAAACAGGGGCTTCCAACTCTTGGGTTTCTTCTTGATCCATATACATCATATTACACCCAAAAGGTGAATAATGAATGATGATTTATGATTGATGAATAACGACGGCACGACGAAATCGGAGCAGTTTCATAAAACATTAATCATCACGCCACCCTTTATCAGTCCCCCGTAGCCTTGACGAAGGGGGTTCTGCCGCTTCACCGACATCGTTGTCAGCGCGTAAATACACCCGGCCGGAAAGCAGACAAGCCGTATTCGTCTTCAAACGGCTTCACGACTTTTTGTCGCGACAAAAAGCGTGCTTGAGCGAGATCAATGCCGCAGTTCGGCATTGATCGGAGTGTACGTTTGAAGACGAATACGGCTTGTTTTTCCCACACTTTCAATCCGGTGAGTAGACTTACGTCAACGCCACTTGACAAGATTTCCCTCATACTGTAAGATGATAAGTCAATAAGCTTTTGCTTTGAGGGAACTGGGCTTTTCGACCGCTTTTCCCGCTGTTTTATTGGGGAAATAGCGCTTTTCCAACCATTATTAACAATTCACAGCGTCGTTACTCCTGTAGACAATGCTTCGGGGGTTTCTACCCAGACCGGGTAAGTTGGCTTTTAGCGAACGTACTCCTCGGTGGTTACTCTCTGTTGTCTACAGTAATAACCACGCTTGTATCTCAAAACAACCGCCTGTAGGCGGTTGTTTTATTTTTCTTTGCTAACAAGCCCCTAAGGGCAGTAGAATTAGCGTAAAGATCATGCTCACAAAAAACGAATTGCGCAATTTGGAAACCGACGGAAGGTTACGCGCGCCGGTTTTGAGTCTTTATTTAAATCTCGATAAAAAAACACCCGAAGGTCAACACTATCTCGCGGAACTGCGTCGTATTTTAAGTATCGCCAATAAACAAATTGTCGCGCGTCACAACAAAGAAGCCGGGAAACTTCAAAAACAACTACACGAGTTAATTGTTCCACGGCTGCTCAATTTTATTGACGATGAAGTTCTGCCCTACGGGACAATCCGCGCCTTGGCCATGTTCGCGTCGCTTGATGAAAGACAAACACGCCGCAACCAAGACATTATTATTTACACTCTACCTCGTCCGGTGCGTTCCCAGACGCACGTGGAAGCCACTCCTTTTGTCCGTCCGCTCTTGTTTTTGTTGGACCAATACGAACAATACGCCATAGTCATTGCCAACAAAAACCTCGCGCATTTTTATTTGGTGGGGATGGGAGAAGTCGTACAATCAGCGGAATTCGTCAGCAATCTGCCGCACCGGTCGGATCAGGGCGGTTGGTCGCAAAAAAGATATGAACACCGCGTCGACAACGCCATTGAAAAACACATTCAACGCGTCTCCAAGCATTTGGTTAAACAACTCATCAACACCGATGTCCGCCGCATTATTTTGGGCGGTGACCCCGACATTCTTTATCTTTTCAAGAAAAATTTACCGGAGCGGGAACAAAAAATGGTGATCGGCCATATTCCGGCAAAAACCCATGAACCAACCCAAGAGACACTCGAACGAACTCTCCGCATCGCTTCGGAAGCGGAACGACAAAGCGAAAAACAAGCCGTTTTGGAACTCCAAAATGCTTTAGCCCATCCTGCCAAAGGCGTCGCCGGACTCGCCGATACCATCAAGGCAACTAATGAAAATCGCGTCGAAAAATTGCTTCTGATTCAGGATTTTCACGCTCCCGGTTCACTTTGTCCAAATTGTAACGCGCTGTCTCTCCCCCAAACACGGTGCGCTGTTTGTAAAAATGTCACAAAACCTTTGGAAGATGTTTTGGAACAGGTCGCCGAAAAAGTTTTTCTTGAAGATGGTACCGTGGAGTTTGTCGACGAAAACATTGATTTGGTTGCCATGGGTAACGTTGGGGCCATCTTGCGTTTTTAGGACCTTGGGTTAAGTTAGCTTTTCATGACGCGCCTCACAAAAAAAAGCTTAATCGCAACGGCCATTCTTCTGGCTCTGTTTTTAAGCGTCCTTTTAAGAAATGAGCCAAAATTGCAAAAACCGCTTATTAATATGGAAATCGAAGACAGTGCCCCCAAGAACGCGACACTGGTAAGCAACGTTCCGATTATTACCGGCGAAATTAAAAATAACATCCAAAAGGGAACATATATTCTCGCGGGAAACACGACTGTCCCCGCGGAAACAACCGTCAACATCGCTCCGGAAACCGTTTTTTACGCCAATCGTGACGCGAAAATTGTCGTCCACGGCAAACTCGCCGCGAACAATGTTACGTGGCAATCCAACCAAGTCTACAGTCAACGCCGCTATTGGTACGGCCTTACAGCGGAAAATGGCGGAGAAATTAATTTGTCCGATGTTCGCATCACCGATGCCACTGCCGGCATTACCATCACCGCACAAAGCAGAACAAAAATCGACAATGCCGACTTTTCCAACAATGTGGTGGGTGTAGTCACCTTCCCGGACAGCACGGTTAAAATTACGAATACCACCATCGCAAATGGCACCGTCGGCTTACAAATTCTCGGCGGGTCGCCACAAATCGATAAAATAACTTTAAAATCCTTGTTTGACGGGATGCGAATCACGCCATCCGCCACACCCCGAACAACAAATATTTCCTACAATTTTATCGCGCACGAAGAAAT
>Ga0172379_10010151_pt1 | contig 11465 bp, 11 predicted proteins | sample GrowelOW334metaG_FD_119756 | JGI IMG/M metagenome (GOLD analysis project Ga0172379, IMG submission 119756) | Groundwater microbial communities from an aquifer near a municipal landfill in Southern Ontario, Canada - Groundwater well OW334 metaG | ecosystem: Environmental > Aquatic > Deep... | reverse complement strand
GCGACATCGGTACGCGCATCGGAGCCGATGACTTTGGCTAGCAGTTCCCGGTGGTCGGATAATTTGACCACGATTTCATCGGCGTCTTTTACCACATGACTATTGGTTAACACGTAACCGTCCGGGGAAATAACAAAGCCTGATCCTAATGACGTGGTATCTCTGGGCACATAGCCGCCGCCCTGCTCATTTAAGAAGCGTTTAAAAAACTCTTCCATTTCGGGAGGCATGCCCTCCGGCAGCTGCTGCTCTTCTGGAGCATTTTCTGCCTCCGGTGATGCTTTTTGCGTGGTGCTGATATTGACCACGGCAACGCCATTGGTTTTCACCATTTCGGTAAAATCCGGCAATTGTGCAAATGCGTTTTGATTAAACAAAACGATCAGGAAAAAACACCACTTAATTTTATTGAACATATAAACCTCCATTTAATATCGTTAATGAAATAACTTATGTTGAAAATAACAACCCAGGTATTTGATATAAAATTGTGCTATCACACTAAAAGGCTTTATTATCCATCAAAATAACTAAGCGTGTTAGTACAATAATTTTTCCTCTTATTTTGTCCATTTGACTGTCTGCACCTAATGCCTCATTCTCAAAATTACGATGTCCTTATTATCGGTAGCGGCGGCGCTGGCCTAAGCTTGGCGCTTAAGCTGGCCGATCATTCTCTGCGTATTGCCGTGTTGTCAAAATTCGACTTGACCATGGGTAGTACCTATTATGCGCAAGGCGGCATATCCGCTGTTTTCGGTGCAGATGATTCCATCGAGTCGCACATTGAAGATACGCTGGATGCGGGTGCCGGGCTTTGCGATCCTGATATTGTCAGACTGACCGTGACGCATGGGAAAAGTTCTATCGATTGGTTGAGGCAACAGGGTGTGGTTTTTACCGAAGAGCAAACTCCATCCGGCGAAGTAAAGTTGCATTTAAATCAGGAAGGCGGGCATTCCCATCGCCGGATCGTGCATACCGCTGATGCAACGGGAAAGGCTGTGTCCTTATCACTGATTGAACGCGCTCAGGAACATGCCAATATCGATTTGTTCGAGCATCATAATGTGGTGGAGTTAATCACCAGTTCCAAGGATGCGGAAAAAAGGATTCTGGGCGCTTATGTGCTGGATTCAAAAAAGCAGGCGGTTAAAACCCTGGCTGCTCGGGTCGTAGTTCTTGCAACCGGCGGCGCAAGCAAGGCTTACCTTTACAGCACCAATCCGCACAGTTCTACCGGCGACGGCATAGCCTTGGCTTGGCGCGCAGGCTGCCGGGTCAGCAACATGGAGTTCATGCAATTTCACCCGACTTGTCTTTATCATCCTCATGCGCATTCTTTCCTGATCAGCGAGGCGGTAAGAGGCGAGGGCGGCAAGCTAATTTTGCCGGACGGCTCGCCTTTCATGCAGAATTTTGATGCTAGGGAGGAGTTGGCGCCTCGGGATATTGTCGCCCGAGCCATTGACCATGAAATGAAAAAACGCGGCATAGATTGCGTTTATCTGGATATTAGCCACAAACCGGAAGCGTTTATCCGCCAACACTTTCCGACCATCTACCAACAGTGTCTTGAGTTCGATATCGACATCACCAAGCAGCCTATCCCCGTCGTTCCGGCCGCGCACTATACCTGCGGCGGCGTATTAACCGACAGCTATGCCCGCACCGACATCGCTAATCTCTATGCGATAGGCGAGGTTGCCTGTACCGGCCTGCACGGCGCCAATCGCATGGCCAGCAACTCGTTACTGGAATGCCTGGTGTTTGCGGAGCGGGCCAGCGAGGATATTTTACAGAAACTGCCCGGTATTTTGCCGCCGCCGGCCATCCCGGATTGGGACGAATCGAAAGTCAGCGATTCCGATGAAGAGGTGGTTGTTTCTCACAACTGGGATGAATTGCGCCGTTTCATGTGGGACTATGTCGGCATCGTCAGGACCGATAAACGCTTAAACCGGGCTCTGAGCCGGGTGGACTTGCTTAAAAAGGAAATTGCCGAGTATTACAGTAACTTTCGCGTTACCAGTGATTTGCTGGAATTGCGTAATCTGGTTATCGTCGCTGAATTAATCATCCGCTGCGCGCAGTTGCGGAAAGAGAGCCGTGGCTTGCATTACACGTTGGATTACCCGGAAATCGATAACAGCAGGCCTGCGCAAAATTCCGTTTTGACGCCGTCGCCGACTGAACGTCGTTGATGCTAAGGATTCAGCAGCGGTTTGATCGCCAAGGCCGCCTGTTCACAGTCTATAGCTGATTGCTCGACGCGTCGGCTTAGAAAATAATCGATGCTTAAGCCATCAATATCACGGGAAGCATATTCGTTAAGATCGGCGCACACCTGTTGCATATGCTGCTCGGCCTGTAGCAAGGCCTGATATTTTTTGCCCTCGTCGCTTTCCAACAACATCATCACCTCGCTGGACATACGATTTTGTAAGCGGAATACCTCTTCTACGTGTTGTTCAAACTCTTCACGGGACTGACCGTTTGCGCCATATCCGCCAAATAATGGACCGGCACAGCCCGCTATTATCGAAGCCAGAGCAAACGTTGCCAAGCCCCGAAGAATAACCAAACCCTTACTCCATTTTATCATTTTACTTTTTAAACCACGCTTTACAAGGCTCGTTGACTAAGCCTCAATATACTATAAATTCGCCTTATTTGAGTACGAAAAGAACAATTTTTTTTCATTTTACAGCACTAAAACGCCTTCATTCTACCCTTGTTTTTTTGTATTACACACCCATTCTGGGTGTATACTTCGTTACCCCATATTCATAAAATTCAACAAATACGGTGTCAATCTGATGACTGAAAAGACAGCAAGCAAATACCTGCTTAACCTTGAAAAACACTTCGCCGCTGACAGTCCGGTATTACTGAAAGCATCAAAAGTTTTTCAGGAGCTCGATCAAATTGAATATGATCTGGGACTCATCGAAATGGATGAAACGACGGCCAGTAAAAATTCATGGTGGCCAATAATCAGCTTGATCGGCGGCAATTCAACGGCCAAATCCAGGTTTATTAACAATTATCTGGGTACGGACACGCTGTTTTCCGGCATTCAAACCTCCAGTCATAAATTTACAGTCCTTCTGCATAATAATCAGTCCAACCCGACGACCTTACCCGGCACTGCGCTGGACGTAGACCACCGGTTCCCGTTTTATCAAATCAGTCGCAAAATCGACCAGCAGCAACAAGGCGAAGGGGATCGCATTAATTCTTACCTGGAATTGAAAACACTCAACAGCGACCGCCTGAAAAACAAGCTTTTCATTGATGCACCCAACATTAGCGCCGCCCCGTCCAATCCGGTTATGTCGCTGTTAACAAAACATATCGTTGATAATTCCGATCTGGCTTTGGTTTTTACCGACGTTTTTGATTCAACATCACCATTGGTCGATGAGTTAATAGAAAACATCGCCCTGAACCAGGATTCCAACAAATTCGTTTATCTGATAGATAAACCGGCTGCAATGCTGAATCCATCGAGCAACAGTGAAATCATAGCTTCATGGCAAAGAAAACTTGGCGGATTGGGATTAAACACCGGGCAGTTTATTGTCCTGTCCAGCCAGGAAGGCGGCAGCTCTCAAAATTCGCCTGAATTTGCCCCGATAGACCAGCGCATAGCTAATGTAGGGAATGACCGCACTTACCGGGTGTTGAACTCATTGGAAAAGAATGTGCGTGAAGTTAATAGCGTGGTGATGCCGGAAGTAAAAAAAGCCATTGGAAACTGGAAAGATCGATCAACCTTTTCCAGTCTGATTGTTATGGGATTTATTGCTACTGTTGCCATTTTCGCTGAAATAGAAGCAGGCATTCTGGAGTTTCTGATAGATCCCATCATCGGGCCTGCAATAATCGTTACTCTGATAGTCATCATGACGCCGTTGCATATTATTTTCAGCCGGTTTCAGGCGAAAGTAATCATCAATCAACTTAACGCCCGGCAAAAAGAGCTCCACTTAATGGAAAATTTAGCCGGTATTTTCGAAAAAAACCTGACCTTCGCCCGCATGATGTTGCCGATTTCCGAGCCCGTTGGCTGGAATAAAAAAACAAAACTTCGTCTGACTCAAATATCCAATAAAGTAAAAGATTTGGTGCAGTTATTGAATGATAATTTCAGCACCTATGACGGGCCATCCTTAACCAGTCATTCAGATTCATCGGAGTTTAAATAGCATCTATCTGTCCACGGGGCTGGTTATGCCTCGGCGGTTATAACTGGTTTGCAAAATAAGGCTCTAGGTAATTATGGATATTTTAAAACAATACCTGCCGCTATGCTGGTTAAGAAATAACCCGCTTGAGCTGCCAAGATCAGTCTATTTTTTCAAACAAAACCTGTTGTTCTATTTTGTGTCAGAGTATTTCATGCAAGCCAACATGACCGACGACCCGATAGAATCATTTACCGAAGTCAGCATAGAGACATTATTAACGTTGGTATTTATAGGCGTCATGCTGTTCTTTAACAGGACGTTATACGCTTATGTGCAAGTGACTACAGCGATTATATTTTGCGCCAATATAATCGGTGTATTCGTGGTGCCGGTGTTGATCTGGCTAACCGTCAGTGAAGAGCCTTTAAGTTATTATTTCTTGGCTCTGCTTTTATTTTGGGATTATGTGGTGGTAGCCCACATTATCAAGCAGGTTTTGTCTATCAACTTTTTCGCCAGCCTAGTCTTATCTTTATTCTATTTTACGGCTACCTATTTTGCTGCTTTTGCGCTGGGGCAGATTTTGTAACTACCCCAACAGCAGATTCGCCTAAGCGTCGAGTTGGTTAGCAAGCGCCGCAGGCATCACAAAGAAATCCTGGAAATTCCGACCGCTTTGCGCAACTCCTGCATAAACGGCACACTGACTGCACGCGCTTTTTGTGCGCCTTCCTGCAACTGCTCTTCGATATGTTCGGGGGCCTGCAACAATGCTTCATAACGTTCCCTTGCTGGAATCAGGTGTTCGTTAATATGCTCAAACAACACCTGCTTCATCTCGCCCCAGCCGATGCCGTCGGCATAACGTTGGCGTATTTCGGCGACTTCTGCCGGGGTGGCAAAAGCCTGATAAATGCCGAACAAAGTGCAGCCTTCAGGGTCTTTCGGTTCACCCGGTTCCAAGGAATTGGTTTTAATCTTGTTGATGAGTTTCCGTAGCTTTTTCTCAGGCTCGAATAACGGGATGGTATTGTTATAACTCTTGCTCATCTTGCGGCCGTCCAGTCCTAACAATGTTGAGGCATGTTCTTCAATGACCGCCTCCGGCAGCACAAAATGCTCGCCGTAAATGTGATTGAAACGTCCGGCCATATCCCTGGCCATTTCAATATGCTGAATCTGGTCCTTGCCGACCGGAACTTTATGGGCATTAAACATCAGCATGTCGGCGGCCATTAAAATAGGGTAGCTGAACAAGCCCATGGTGATGCCTTTGTCGGCATCGTTCTCGCCGCCCTGTTCGTTTTCGGCGACCGCCGCCTTATAGGCATGCGCCCTGTTCATCAAGCCTTTTGCTGCGACACAGGTCAACATCCAGGAAAGCTCCAAGATTTCCGGTACGTCGGACTGTCGATAGAAAACCGCATTCGACGTATCCAGTCCTAAAGCCAGCCAGGTTGCGGCGATTTCAAGACTGGATTGCCTGACCCTTTCCGGTTCCTGGCATTTAATCAGCGCATGGTAATCGGCCAGGAAATAAAAGGGCGCCACATTCGCGTCCTTGCTCGCCGCAATGGCCGGTCTGATCGCGCCGACATAATTGCCCAAATGCGGCGTACCCGTAGTGGTGATTCCAGTTAAAACGATTGCTTTATTCATTAGATGACACTCAGAAAGATATAAAAGTTGGCAACATATTACCTAATTTCAGATGAATATCCAGCGGAATAGCACAATTCACAGTGCCGCTGCAAATCCTGCCCCTTTATTTGGTTTTTATAGTAAACTTCTTAGCCGAGGCCATGAAGTTCAAACATTGAGAGCAACAATTGTAAACTGGACCGGAGGAATAACATGCTGGGATATGATGAAAAGCGCAATTATATTCGAATGGAAATAGACTGCGACGTTACCTACAAGCTTGCGGATTCATCTGAATTGCACCATGGGCGATGTTCATCAATCAGCGGCGCTGGTGTTTCATTTATTGCCAACCGCGCTTTTGACGCAGGCAAGGCCATGGAAATAAATGTCATTCCCAAAAATACATTGACCCCCCCGATGACCGCTTTTATCGAGGTTATCCGAAGCACTCAACAAGACGACGGCAGCTACGAGGTTGCCGCCACCATAAAGAGTATAAAAGGGGACTAGTGTTCCTCATTTAAATTACAGAACAGCTTATTTTTATTATGTATACGATTACCAAAGAGGTGTATTTTTGTTACGGACACCGGCTAATGAATCACCCCGGAAAATGCCGTAACTTGCACGGGCATAGCGTCAAGGCCTCGATTTCGATCGAGCATGAGCAACTCAACGACCAAGGCATGGTCTGCGATTTTTCCGATATCAGGGACTGCGTTGAGGCCTATATCGATCAGCAGCTGGATCATAATTTCCTGCTGCATAAAGATGATCCGATCATTCCCATGCTCACAGCAAACAAGGAGCGCTTCCTTGTTCTCGACGAACATCCCACCGCAGAAGTCCTGAGTAAGATGATTTATCAGCATCTCAAACAATCCGGCTTTAACGTTGCCCAAGTAGTTTTATGGGAAACCGCCAGCGCTCACGCCTGTTACCGGGAAAACTGACGCGGTCATGAGCTTTGTAAATCCGGTCAACAAATCCATCTGCCTCGAACACGTCTGCGAATCGAACTATCAAAAGTTGTTAAAGTTAATCCCGGACTTAATGGCGTTTAAAGAAACCGCCATAGGCCTTGCACCTCACCACACCACGCTGCATCTTGAAATCATTGAGCGTACCCCGTACACCATGACTGTGGGACTTAGTCATTGTTTTAATAAAAACAATGAAGAATTCCTGGCGCCTGCCGTAAAAATACGCGTTTATCTGGATGCGCATCTGGCCGAGGTGTTAAGCGATCATGCCCGTGCCGGGGTAGCACAGGTTTTAAAAGACCCTGGATTAAGCCGCGAAATAATGAATTACAAATGGCGGTTAAATTATTTCCTGCAAAAATGGCTGGATCATTGTTTGAAGAAAGACTACTTATTCAGCCCTAATGCTGAAGCGTTGGCTTGAGTTCAGAGCAATTGATTTGTCCACGAAAGGCACGAAAAACAAAAAGCACGAAAGTATTCAAATGAGATGCCAAACTGCTGGGTGTTATCCTTAGCGTGTCAATACAATATCTTGATTTGTTTTGTGCCTTTCGTGTTTTTCGTGGACAAATAGCCGTTTTGTAAGTTAGTCCGCACGTGGTGAGTCTGGTCTACCCTTTTAAATAACCATTCGTTAATGCGCAAAAAATCATCCTCCCTAAGCCTGCTTAAATTATTGCCGGGATTATTCCGTCTAAGCTGCAAGCATCCTGTGTTGTTGCTGATCGTACTTGGCCTGGGTTTGGGCGGCTATGGCTATGAAGTTAAAGTCGCTCGCCCCGCCTTGCTTTATCAAGGCGCGCCGCAGGCCTGCGATGCCAAAAACAGTGACACCTGGTTTCGGATATTACGCAATCATGGTTTTATCTTGGGTTATTCGGATTTGCGCGGTAACCCGTTGTGGGTGGAGTACGCGCTGACCCCGGAAGCGAATACGCCGTCCTTAAAGCGCCCCAATCGCTTTGAAACCGACTGGCGCAGCATCAATCGCGTCAGTCATGACAGTTATCAAAACAGCGGTTACGACCGTGGGCACATGGCACCGAATTACGCGATCAGTCATCTATACGGTCGGGCAGGGCAGGCTGACAGTTTTTTGATGACCAATATCACGCCGCAAAAGCCTAAGCTCAATCAGCAATTGTGGCAGCATCTGGAGGAAACGGAAATCAAGCATTTTGCCCAAAACTTCGGCAAGGTTTGGGTGATCACCGGGCCGATTTTTAGCGGCAAGGTCGAGCGCTTAAGTTCGGATTGGAGGGTGGAAATACCGGACGCCTTTTACAAAATTTATATCACCGAAGCCGCCCCCGGCAAACCACCTGTTGCACTGGCCTTTTTAGTGGCGCAAACCGTCAACGGCAAAGAGTCGTTAGCGCAGTTCGTGACCAGTATCGACAATATAGAAATGCAAACCGGCATTGATTTTTTTGCTGAATTGGATGATCGCATTGAGGCGCATTTGGAAGCCGCTATAGAGCCGATGCCTTGGAATTTACAAGCCGTCAGCAAACTGCCGCCACATCATTAGACATTAGTAGGTTACTAATAAAACGATAAGCAAAATGTTGGGGCCCTGGCAACTGCCCCATGCGGTCGTTCGTACCTCGTCTCAATTCAACCTGTCTTTAATCTTTGGCTTACACGTCGGTAGAATCTCACAAAGAAACATTTGTTGATCTGGCTCAATTTTTTTATTCCAGATTTTGATTAAATAGCCCCGCGTTGATGCAAATCAATTGTCGTCCTTAATCAATTAGATGGAGAATTACTATGAGTGAAGCACAAGAAAAAGATAATTTCTGGATTATTGTAGCTGGGGTTGTTTTAGCCGTTATTGTTACAGTAGTTTTGGTCAAAGGCAGTGAGCATGACAAGTACGAATCCACAGCAAAAGCGATTGCTGAAGATGCCTCTAATTCAGCGTATAGAAATAATACAGCGATAGGAAAATAAAAGGCCATTCCTCTTAGCCGTTATTTTCGTTTTACCGCGGACAACACTTTTAGCCTGTTTTTAAGTTGTTGTGCGCGGAAGTTCAGCCAAATCATCCTCGCAAGTCTGGGCTGTTTAGTGATCAAGTTGTATGAAAGCTAAACAGCTCTTTTTTATTGGTTATTTTCAAGTGCTTGAATTTAACTGCTATCCGTTTTCGTATTTTCTTCCAGTGCCCCCGATCAGGCAAAACTTCAGCTTGGAGTAGTCTTACCCCTTAAGTAAGCAGCCCGAAATATGTAGAATGAAAATTCGCGTTATGCGGGCCGGCTATTTAACATCATCTTGCCATTTGAGGTGTTGCAGCTGAAAAGTTCAGTGTCTGGATTGCTTGGTAATCAGGTTGTGTGGAAGCTAAATAATTCTTTTTTATTTGTTATTTTCAATTGCTTAGATTTAACTTCTATCATTTTCCGTGCTTGCAGCAGATGAATGATTCGACTGACTGTTTCATGCGCGATGCCCAGATAATTGCCTATTTCTTCCCGAGACATGCTCAGGCGAAATTCCAGCTCGGAGTAGCCTCGTAATCTCAAGCGATCTGAAATATGCAGAATGAAGCAGGCCACGCGTTCTTCAGCAGATCGGCGACTTAGCATCATCTTTTGTACTTGGGCATCAAACTGGTTGCAGGATCTTTGCAGCAACACTTGGCTTAAGCCGGGGGTATTGATGGCCAATATCTCTATTTTATAGGCCGGCAAATGGCAATAATTCACTGTCTCTAATGCGATGGCGGTACAGTTATGGATTTGTGAGGACAAGCCGTCAAAGCCAAGTAATTCTCCCGGAAGAATAAAATCAACGACCAGTTCATTGCCATTCTGGTCGAAACTCAGTAATTTGGCGCTGCCGGAACGCAAGGCGATTATTCCCCTGAATGGGCTGCCTGCATGGTATATAGCCTCCCCCTTTTGACGTATATTGTTTCGATTAACCAATAAGGCGAGTTCACCCACTTCCGACCGAGGCAGTCCTTTAGGAATGCACAAATTATCCAGGTTACAGTTTGTGCAAGTGACTGCTGTTTTGGTTGTCGATAAGTTTGACGTCGTTGAATTGATCATTATTTTGAAAACGGGAAAGGGAGTATTTGGGTCTAAAGGGAAACAATCTATCAAAAACTTAACGGGGTCACAAGGAATCCCTGCGTACTTCCGAACGCCCCGCTTATTACTGAAAGGCAGTCTTTCAGCTAAAGGCATATAAATTAAGTGGTATTTCTCTTGTTCACTGTGGCAAGGCATATTTTTCTGCCGTTAAAAGGCAGCAAACATCATCAATAAATGTGACCGGATGCAATCTTTGCGTGTTTGAGATTAGCACCCAGGCATGGACTATTTCCACAGGCTATTTTTTCTTCATCGCCGCTTCAATTTGCCTGCACAAGGTTTTCAAAATCTTGATCCGCGCAAAGTTCTTGTCGTTGGCTTCCACCAGCGTCCATGGCGCAATTTCGGTGCTGGTGCGATCGACCATATCGCATACCGCATGCTCATATTCATCCCATTTGTTGCGATTGCGCCAGTCATCCTCGGTAATCTTGAAGCGTTTAAAACCGATTTTTTCGCGTGCATTAAAGCGCGCAAGTTGCTCTTCCTTGCTGATCGCAAGCCAGAATTTGACCACCACAATATTGTGGCGCACCAGTTGCGCCTCAAAATCGTTGATCTCGCTGTAAGCGCGCATCCAGTCCACTTTGGAGCAGAAACCTTCAACCCGTTCGACCAACACCCGGCCATACCAGGAGCGATCGAAAATCGTCACCCGTCCGCGCCGTGGAATGTGGCGCCAAAAGCGCCATAAATAAGGCTGGGCGCGTTCTTCCTCGGTCGGTGCGGCAACCGGAATGATGTTGTACCAGCGCGCATCCAGAGCCCCTGTGATGCGGCGGATTGCACCGCCCTTGCCGGCCGCATCATTGCCTTCGAACATCGCGATGACGGTGATGTCCTTAAACTTGGCTTCGCGGGTCAGCAAAGCGAGCTTGCCCTGATATTTTTCCAGTTCGGTTTTAAATTCTTTCTTGTCGATTTTCTGGGTCAGATCCAGTGTCTTCAGAATATCGAGTTGGTCTATCGAGGGCAGAGGAGGCGGCGCAACAATCTCCACTGTTTTCAGATTGGCCTCATCCAGACGTTTGCGGATCGCGTCAAGAATCACCTTGCCCACAGTTAAACTGCGGTAATGCGGATCGTAGCCCTCGACAATAGTCCACGGCGCTTCAGCGGTGCTGGTGTGCCGTATCACGCTTTCATGCACGGTGAGGAACTTGTCATATTGCTTGAAGTGCTTCCAATCGCGGCCGGTCACACGCCAGCGGGTTTGCGGGTTTTTCTCAAGCAGCTTCAGACGCTTTTCCTGTCTGCCTTTGGATAAATGCATCCAGAACTTGATAATCAGCGCGCCTTCGTCGGTCAGCATCTTTTCCAGGCGTCTGGCGCGTTCCATGCTCAGGTCAAGTTCGGCCGAATTGGAGTGACCATTGACACGGTTGATAATCGGCCAGGTATACCAGGAGCCTAAGAATACGCCGATTTTTCCTTTAGGCGGAAGCTCGCGCCAGAACCGCCACATCATGGGTCGGTCAAGTTCCTCATCCGAGGGTTCGCCCATGCCGTGAGTCTGGATAAAGGGCGGATCCATC
>Ga0172379_10010150_pt1 | contig 11466 bp, 7 predicted proteins | sample GrowelOW334metaG_FD_119756 | JGI IMG/M metagenome (GOLD analysis project Ga0172379, IMG submission 119756) | Groundwater microbial communities from an aquifer near a municipal landfill in Southern Ontario, Canada - Groundwater well OW334 metaG | ecosystem: Environmental > Aquatic > Deep... | reverse complement strand
TTACAATTTTAATATGATTAATCGCTACTTTATATCGGTTCGCCGTTTTATCAATGGTGAAAATGAAGAATTTGCCCTTGCCGTCCATCTTAGTAGTCGTATTCATAAATCCGATGACGTTGGCCGAGGTGGTTTCGGATGCCGGGGGCTGTCGGCGGAAAGACGGGCATACCCTAAGCGGTATGTCCCTTTCCGCCGACAGCACGCCCCCTCTGCCGTTGCTCCCGCCAGCGTCACCGTATTTATGAACACGACTACTTAGTCGAGCAAGTACAGCAAGGACGCTTCGCTTTTCGCAAAACTGCCGTTGATGTTAAAAGACGGCATTGCATTATTAACATGATAAGGTTTCATGTAAAAATAAATACAATTATTTTAGTTTTATGCATAGACACAGGATAATATTGAAGTTTTTCAAAACATGGCATTGACATTTAAAAACAACACTGTATAATTAAAGTAATACAGTTTTCTGCAATTAACGAAGACGGTGACTGATTCTAAGGGGGTAATGATGAAAAAAATCACACACTTGGAAATATCGGCGGATAACAATGACCCCCGCTTATCGCCTCCCGGACGGAATCGGAAGTTCACACTTATCGAGCTACTTGTGGTCATATCCATCATCTCACTTTTAGCCGCAATGCTGCTTCCGGCCCTGAAGATTGCCAAGGATAAGGCAAAACAAATCTCCTGTGTCAACCGCCAGAAGCAGGTTGGCGTTTTTATCAATATGTATGTGTCCGACTATGACGACGTGTTGGTCACCCACAGCGAAGATACGCCGTATTACTGGACTCTTTTTCTGGCGGACTACGCTAAACTCGACAGCACGTTCGTATGTCCTGCCGGAGTGCCGGAAAGCTATGTGCAATATGAAATGACCTTCGGAATAAACGCGTTTCCGCCGTACTACTGGAACTCCCGTCCGACTCTGCCATCCGGAAACAGGATTTATCTGGCCCTGCTAAAAAAACTGAAGAGTCCCTCCGACTACCTCATGGTAACCGATACCTCGTATGGTCTTCTCTACGGCAATTCATATTATGCGGGAAAACAATGCGCGAGCTACGCAACGGCCGCCAACAACGCTCTCCACGGCATTCACCTTCGCCATATGGAATCGGCCAATGCCCTCTTCGGCGATATGCATGTGGACGCTGTCAGCGCCAGCGGATTCAGTCAAATCATCAAAAAACCGGACATGAATGCAACTGTCACAACGCCGATTAGTGCGGTTTTCTCCCGAACATATAGGATAATGAACATCCAATGAAAATCTCTTCCCGGAGTTCAGTCCCGACGGCGGCAAAACGCCTGACCGTAGTTGGACATCAGACTGCGACTCGGCGGACAGGTTCAAAAAAAAACAAAAAACAATTTAGTAAATTATAAGGAGTCTATGATGAAAAGTTCATTCTTCGGTTTCTGTCAGTTCATGTGCAACCTTAAGCCAGCGCCCTCATTTCCCGTGTCGTTGCGTTCAATGCAACAACCCGGACGTGCCGTCACCGGGAGAACCCTGGTTTTTGTCATTGCCATGCTGTCTGGCATCCTGTTCCTGTCTTCCACAGCCCCGGCCTCTGACGGAAAAGAATTAGTATTATATTATAATTTTGACAATGACACTTTGCCGGCAATCACCGATCGCAGCACATTTGGCAACAACGGGGAAGCCTATGAGAAAGTTGTCCTGACCGAAGGCATATCCGGGAAAGGGGCTTATTTTGACGGGACGCTGGCCAGCAGAATCATAGTTCCGGCAAGCGAATCTTTAAATATAACCAAAGATTTAACGATAAGTTTTTGCATTAAGCCCAGTGAAGTAATCATTAAGCAGCCGGGCGAAAAGCAGAACACCCAGGATTTATTTTTCCGCGCATGGGACTGGCGATGTTTAATCAATCGTCGGGGGCAGATAGAAATAACAATGCCTGGCGCTACAGGGAAATCCGGCGAAAAACAGAATGGCAGAACCGGGGCTACTGCCGTGCTGGTAGATAATAAATGGACGCAGATTGCCTATGTTTTTAAAGGCGAAGCCGAATCCTTGAGTCTGTATATTGACGGAGAATTTGTCGCAGGACAGAGATGCGGCATGAATGCGTCAAGAAGGTCTGAAGCCTCAAAGATTCTTCTTGGCGGCGCTGATGGCGGCTGGAGTTTTAAAGGCGCCATGGATGAGATACGTGTGTACAATTACGCAATGGATGAAAAAGAGGTCAAAGCCATCGGGCTGCCGGTTGACTTGAAAAAGGCCAACGACATGCGGGATGAATTAAAAAAACTGCCTGGGAGTTTGAAAGAGTCAGTTGCTGCCGGTAAATGTTCTCTGCGGCTGGCGAACAGCCTCGGGGTTCTGGTTGATGCGTTAAAAGCCAGAATTGCCCAGTCGGAAAAATCAGGAAGCACGGACATCATTGACCAGAATAAAATCACGGAGGAATTATTTTTTTTAAACTCCACCGTTCTCGGATTGAAAAACAATACCATGGGTTTGGATAATATCTTATGCTATCAGGTAAAACCGATAAGCGATGTCATCCGCCTGCCTGGCGCCTTCCCGGCAGATGGCAGGATAAGCACAGATATTGAAATGACCGCGGCGCAAGGCGAGTTTGAACCGGCATCATTTGTACTAAGGTCTTTCGACAACATTGAAAATATGACATTCAAAGTCATGCCGTTGGAAAGCCCCGCAGGTACGATTAGCCCATCCGCCGTTGATCTGCGAGTGGTGAAATGCTGGTATCAGGCAGACTGTGCCTGGAAAAACGTCTGCAGGCTGAATCTTGATCAGCGGGTAATGGTGCCTGAACTACTACTGCATGACGAAAACATCATAACAATTGACGAAAAGAACAAAGACAATTACATCCGCCTGGATTTTCCTGGAGGAGCCAAATATGAGTGCATCAGCAAAGAAGGCAAACAGGCGGATGTCGGGAAGAGGTTGTATATTCCCGTCGGCGAATTTCCCGTCCGTGACAGCGACAAACTGCTGCCGGTAAAATTGATTCCTGGCCAACACAGGCAGTTTTGGGTTACGGTAAAAATTCCGGCAGCCGCCAAGGCCGGAAACTATTCGGGCAGGATCGTGCTGGAAAATGACGGCAGAAGCCTCGGCTCAATGAGTCTGAGAGTTCGCGTATTGCCGTTCGCCCTACCGCAGCCGCAGACCAGTTATGACCTCAGCAAAGAATTCTCCACCAGCATATACAACACCAGCGTCCTTAACCCGGGGAAAACAGGAATTGACTGTACTTACCGCAACGCAGCACAGCTCAAGGCGGAATTCATCAACCTGCGCGACCATGGAATTACCAGCCCGATGTGTTACCAGTTGCAATGGAATTATGACCTGGAGCTCCTGGACCAGGTGCTGTCATTGCGCGACGAGGCGGGACTGAGCAAATCAGCCCTTTACATGCTTGGCCCGGAAAGCTGCATGGGTTACATCTGGCCGGATGCGGCCAGAAAGCGTGATACTTCCTCCCCTGTCGTACAGAATGAGTTTGTAACCAAGGTGGTTGCGCTTAAAAAGCTGTCGGAGAAATGGAAATACCGTGACCTGTATATATACGGGCTTGATGAAAGCAGAGATTTGAAGATATTCGATATGATGCGAATCTATTTTGGATTAGCTCAGAAATCCGGGGTTAAAGGGTTTGTGTCAACAGCGGGGCTGAACAAGCCGAGCCGCTATGTTGATGCATTTCTTTTCATTGGGGACTTATTGGATCTTGCCGTAAACGGCGGAGATTCCAGCAGGGAGGAAGCAGCCCGCTGGCATAGTACGGGAAAGCGTGTGTGGATGTATAACGCCCCGACCGCCGGTCTTGAAAACCCGCTGATCTACCGGCAGAATTTCGGTCTGAAATTATGGCGGAACAATTATGACGGGTTTGCCACTTACCTGTATTACGGCAACTTCGGGAATCCCTGGAATGACTTCGACAATGAAATCTACCGCGACCATAACTTCGTATATCCGACGGTTGACGGCGTGGTTGATACCATTGCATGGGAAGGCAGCCGGGAAGCTGTTGACGATATCCGTTATGCCACGCTCTTAAAAACCCTCTGCTCGAAGGCGGCGGGAGATGAGAGCAAAGAGAAAATCTCATCCGAAGCCGAAGCCTGGTTCCAGAGCATTGACTTTGACAGCGCAGACTTGGATGCAGTACGGTTGAAAATGATCGATTATATTTTAAAACTCCAAGATTGAGAGTGTACCAACGAGGGAGCAAGAAGGTAGAATGAAGAAACCCGGGCGTCAAATCGACAAATCTGGGGGAAAATGTTTCTCTTCCAGTGGAAGTAACTTTCCAGGGCTGAACCTCTACGGTATCCGCGACTGTGCATTTTCTTTGAGTTCGCAAGCATGCGCCTTGCGGGTTGTGATGGCGCTAGTTCTCTGCACCGGCCTTGTTCCGCCATGTTACGCAGCCCCCTTAGACCCGGCTTATGAGCCGAAGAACTACAGACGGCCGCAATTTAATAACGCAGATAATCATATGCAAGTGCAGTTCCTGCCTGAGTCCCGCAAGTGGGAACGGATGGATATCTACGTGCCAAAGACCGAGGCGCCTCAATATGAAGGGCTGCCGTGCGTGATGTTAATCTACGGGGGGGGGTGGCGCGGCAAGGCAATGTTCAACAGGGAAAACATCCAGATATTGCTGGATAACGGCTACGTGGTGGCCGTTCCAGACTACGTCCTGTCAGCTCAGCAGCCAGTGCCAATTACGGTTTGGGACGTGGCGGCGTCCGTGCGTTTCCTGCGGGCCAATGCTCAGAAGTACTCCATTGATCCCGGACGGATAGGCGCCATGGGATCGTCTGCAGGAGGCATCCTGCTCCAACATCTCTGCACATCGGACTCGCGGACAGTGGTGCGACTGGAACAGCATGCCCAGGCGCCAGGGGCCGTACCTGTCCAGGAGCCACATCCGGCGAATGAACTGTTCTCGGCCAAATTGTCGGCCTTGGTCATTGACTGGGGCGCATATCAGATGGAAAGGCTTAACAGTTTGTCTCCTGACGATCCTCCGCTGTTTACCGTGCATAATGACAAGATGGGAACATGGTCCGCCGGAGCCAGGGCTTATGCCGACTCCGGCGCCACCGTCGAACTGGCCTACATCAACGTTAAAGACACTCACGCCGTCGTTGGTGTGCATGTGCCAAACATCACCGTCAATGATAAATCCGGCAGGGAATGTTCCTTGGGAGAACGGACACTCCAGTTCCTTGATGAGTATGTTAAGAATCCTGCAGTAGCCACGGCACCTGAAATACTGCCCCATGGCGGATCAATTCCGGGAACAACTCCGGTCATACTCCGCAGCGTGCATGACTTGGCGGAAATCCACTATACTACTGACGGTTCAGAACCGGATGCGGCCTCGCCGGCATACATGCCGCCTCTTAAAATCAACCCCGGACAGACACTCAGAGCCATCGCAATCAGACCGGGATTAAAACCTAGTCCGGTCGTAAGCGCCACCTTCATCCGCTGCAAGGAAAACTGGCCGATAATTACGACAACGCAATCAGCCTTCGAGGTTGAGGCAGGTCAACAGTTCTCCGCAGTCTTTGAAGCTCAAAGCCCGAAACCAGTTACCTGGCGAATTGACGGGAAAGTCTGCCCCGTCAGCGATACAGGCAGTCCTCCATTGCCTATGCCTGTCCTGAAGATCGATTCCACCAGTGGCAAACTCACCGGAATGTCACCGTCCCCGGGTACGGCGGTCTTCATCGTCAGCGCCAGTTTTAAAGACGGCGGGGAGATCCTTTACGACGCCCGCTCGGTCACAGTCACAGTGAAATGACAGAAGTCGTGGAATCATAAGTCAAAGGGGATTCTTATGCTACGGCTGCTCGGTGATTTGTTCAACAATACAGTCAAGGATTTACTATGATTTTTTCACCTCCTGGTCCAGAACAGTGGATAGATCAAGGCATCGCACTGAATATGCTGCCGGAAGAAGGGTTTATCCAGAATTTTACCTGCACTGCCGAATCAACCGATGGAATCAACTGGACATTGTGGTATTCGTCTCATGCTGAAGGTAAGATGAATATTGCTGTCGCAGAAGGCGTTCCGGGTCATGGAATGAAGCGTTTCCCAGCTGCGCTTTTCCCCGGAAAAGCATCCGATGCAAGACTGTCGATCGGCAATCTGCCTGAAGGCTGGTATCCGGTCCAGCCTGTTTATCTAAAACTGCCTGATGGTCGGCATCGAATCTATTTTTGGGCTCATTCCTGGGATCAGGGGGTTGTTCGTTATCTTTGTGCTGACAGCAGAGATGGCAGACGGTTTGAAGTACTCGACCCTTGCCGCCCCTGCCTGTATCATTACAATGATCGTGCGGTACCAGCCGCGTTGTTCGGACCGGCCGGTCTGACTTTCGGCAAGCGCGCCATGCCCCGCCCGGCAGGCGAGCCGGAGGCCAATCCTGAATTGCTGAGCAATGATGCGACTAATGTATATATGCTGCCAGACGGCACTTTCGAGATGTTCACCGTTCATATTTCCCATGTGGAAAAGGATGATCCCCGCTATATCGCCCATGACAACGCCGCCGGCTGGATTCGTGTGATTTATCGCAGAACCAGTAACGACGGGATTACCTGGTCGGCGGGAGAACAGGTGATCGCTCCAGATGCCGATGATCCGTCCTGCCTGCAGTTTTATTATCTTGCCGTTGCGCATTTACCGGAAGGCCGGGTTGGATTACTGGGCCATTACAACGTGCAGGCGCAGACAATGGATATTGAATGGTGTTTTTCCGCAGACGGCATCCACTGGGAACGCCCGGCCCGCGTGCCTTGGCTGCCACGCAACCCTGAACAATCAGGGGTTCACGGAATTTATGCCCCACATGCGCCGGTGAAAATTAACAGTAAATGGCATTTGTTTTACACAGCCTGCAATTTTACACATAATCATTCGCTAGTCAGCGGGAAGGAAAAGATTGCCGATATTCGACTGGCGGAAATCAACGCCTTGATTATCAGTCCAAAGAAAAATTAATTTAAATCACTAATTATTCAGGAGATATCCATGAGTAACATTTTAGAAGCCGGACAGTATCCTGTATTCACCATGTTGGCGCTTGATGACAGCGCCTTCAACTTCAGAAGCGGGTTAGGTTATCATATCACAAAACCAACTGTTATTAATAAGCCGGTGCTTACACCGGCGGCTAATAGGGATGCTCCGGATGCGGGTGCCGCGCATTTCTACGGCAGCATAATCTGTGACGAAGGGAAGTACCGTATGTGGTACTATGCCGTCCACTTCGGCAAAAATCCAGACTGGGACGAGGAGAAGGTCAAGGATCTGGAAGAATGGAAGAACGACCATATACAGGGACCGGTTTGTTATGCTGAAAGCGAAGATGGCATAAACTGGATGAAGCCTGCCCTCAGGCAAGTGAAATTTAAAGGAAGCTTTGAAAACAATGTTATTGACCTGCCTAATACATTTACCTCCTGCGTGAATGTCATTAAGGACGAAGGTGATCCAGATCCGGCCAGGCGCTACAAGATGGTCTATCAGTACTGGGTTTGGAATAAAAATGCCACTCGCGGGGAGCGTTGCGCCTGTATGCGGACTGCGACAAGTCACGATGGCATTCACTGGACAGCAGGGGTGCGCTCTCCCATTAATGAATTTGTCGAATGGTGCGGTTTTTACAAGTATAACGGTTACTACATAATTAACGCTCATACAGCCTCCCCGTTTCAATTTGGCTACGACGGCAAGAGCATGGGAAGGCAGGGAGTTGTCTGGATTTCTCCTGACTTTGATAATTGGATTAGTGAGAGCGCCTTCTCCTTTACTCTGTCGGAACCGGAGGCAATTCCCGAGCGGGGACAGAAGGGGTTATACGATCAAGTACACTTGGGAACAGCAGCTATGAATTACGGAAATGTGCTGGCCGGCATTTACTGTCGTTGGCGCAATGATCGAGACTTCAGCAAAATATCCGGTGATTTGTGTTTTGTCATAAGTAACGACGGAATACGATTCAGGGAGCCGGAAAAGGGATTGGTCTGGCTGAAGTCGGAAGAGTTTCCCGCAACTCCTGCCAGCAAAGTTCCCGGGAAAACAGTACTGTGTCAATCCAATGGATTCATCAATGTGGGGAACGAAACTAGAATATATCTGGGCAAGTGGTTTAATGCTGTTCATTTTAAAGACTACTATGCCGAGATAGGCTACGTAACCATCCCTCGTGACCGGTGGGGCTGTTATCAGCTATGGGATAAGTACAACGGTGGCTCAAAAGACATACTAATCCCCGAGTTAAAGGACATGCTGGATATTTCCGGCAAAGGAACCCTGTGGAGCGAGCCCGTAAGGCTTCCGAAGGAAAACTTTGAGGTGTTTTTTAACGCTGCGGGCGCCCTGGGGATAAGCTTGGAATTGCACACAGAGAGGTTCAGTCCTCTGGGTGGCTATACCGGCAGTATTCAAGATGACAATGGCTTCGAGCTGCCTCTCTCCATGAAGAAAGATATTGGTGGATTAAAAGGGCAAGTCGTAAGGTTCAAGTTCAACTTTAAAAGGTCTGCCGGAGTGGAGCCCAAACTTTATGCCATGTATATAAGGAAAGTGGGACATTGTCATCTTCTTCAGCAATCTTGTTGAGATGGGGAAACTACACCTTTGTCCTTGGTCTGCTTGATTTATCCAGAGCATCCGGCTACATTCCAGCCAGTATGAAAATCAAAATTCCCATCAGTCGGTTGATACAAAGTGTAAAGCAAATCCGGCGGCCCTCTTTGAGGCAGGGCGCGAGGTTAATGAAGAAGAAAAACGGAGGCATGAGAATTCATGAAGATCACTGATGTCAAGACACACCTGTTGACTGGGCCATGCACACTGGATCCCTATTTGTCGGAGGCGAGAAAATACCGCAGTGCGGCTTTTATCAGGATCGAGACCGATAAAGGGATGACAGGACTGGGAGAAACGTATGCCGGCTATTTTTTCCCAGAGGTCGTTCCTGAAATCGTCAATTTTTTCAAACCTATTCTGGTCGGCAACAGCGTTGAGGATATCCCGGAGCTGTGGCATCGGATGTATCATTGCGGCAACTTCTGGTGTCGTGTCGGCCTTGGAGCGATTGTGCTTGCCGGGATTGAAGCCGCTTTATGGGATCTGAAAGGCAAGGCGCTGGGATTGCCGGTCTATAAGCTGCTCGGCGAATCCTGGAAAAATCGATTTCCGGGGGCGAATGGATTTGACGGACATTCGCGGATTCCCTGTTACGCCACCGGCGGACCAAGCAACTATCCCCACGACAAACTGGCCGGGAAGATCGAATATTACCATTCACTGGGGTTTCGCGGAGTGAAGGTCGGCGCAGGTGCCTATTGGAAAGACAGAGGTTTTGAAATAGCCAATGAACCGGCGGCAGCAGCGGATTTCGAAGCAGAAAAAGCAGCCAATATCCGGCGGCGGTTCGGCAACGATCTGCGGCTGATGTTTGATGGGCACATGGGCAACAGCCCGACAAACACCTGGGGTTTGGAAACCGCGACCGCTGTCGCCAAGGCGCTCGAACCTTATAATCTGTTTTTCCTGGAAGAACCGCTTCCTTATACCAGGCCGGACCTGTACGCCGAACTCTGCCGCCGGACCAGAACCCCGATTGCCGGCGGCGAATGTCTTACCGCTGTATGCGAATGGCAGGTCTTCATTAATCAGGACGCTTTCCTGATTGGCCAGCCGGACGCATCATTCACCGCCGGACTGGACCAGTTCATGGAAGTGGCGTCAATGCTGGCCGGGCGCGGACGGAAAATAGCGCCGCATGCCTGGGGGGCGGGAACTTCGCAGATGCAGAATATCCACTGCGGGTTCGCATGTCCTAATACAGCAATCATCGAAGTCGCCCCAGCCTACGGCCCGTTGCACAGTGAAGTCATCGGAGACAGCCTGAGAATGAAGGATGGATACCTGCTACCCCCGGAAAAACCCGGGCTTGGAGTCGAACTGCGCGATGATACAATCCGCCGTTTTCCATTTGTGCCGGGCAGCGGAGAATACAATAGCGTTCCCGGCAAAATAATGCCGGAACAACAGTCATAAGGAAAGAAATAAAATGATCAAGATCCTGATCGATATGGAGATGAACGAAAGTGCCGTTCGAAAATTAAGGGGCATTCCCGATGTCGAGACCGCTTTTATAGAGCCTGATGAAAATAAAGCGAGAACGTTGCCGCCGGAATTGATAAAGGACAGGAATGTTTTGTTTTGCACGTTGCCGCCGGTAAACGTCAGTGCCATGTCTAATCTGAAATTGCTCCAGATTGCATCCTCCGGATATTCGCAGCTCTATAATCTTGGGCTGACAGAACGCGGAGTAAAATGCTGCAATGCGCGTGGAGTTTTTGACGTTCCCATCGCCGAATGGAATATTGCGATGATGATCAACCTGGTACGCGACCTGCGCGGCATGATCCGCAATCAGAATCAAGGAACCTGGGATCGCGATGCGCGGTTTCAACGTGAGATACGCGGTTCCGTGGTAGGTCTGTGGGGATACGGAGGGATCGGGCGGGAGACGGCACGCCAGGCCAAAGCAATGGGGATGGTGGTGCATGTGATGAGCCGTTCCGGCGTGAAAGCCCTGGAAAATATTTATGTGGTTGAAGGCACTGGCGATATTGCCGGTGTTCTGCCCGACAAGGTCTTTTCCGCAGACCGGCAAAAAGAATTTTTGTCCGGTCTCGACTTCCTCATCCTCTCCATACCGCTGGGCAAAAGAACCGAGGGAATTGTCGGCGAAGAAGAGCTCAAGTCGTTACCCAGGACCGCATATGTGCTGAATCCCGCGCGCGGACCGCTGATTAAAGAGGAAGCATTGCTGAAAGCGCTGAGGGAAGGCTGGATTGCGGGCGCCGCTCTCGACACTCATTACCACTACCCGATGCCTCCGGATCATCCGCTCTGGAACTTCCCTAACGTGATCATGACTCCGCACATCTCGGGGTCGTCACTGAGTACGCATTTCAACGAGCGCGTCTGCGATATTTTCATCCAAAACGTGAAACGGATGCAGTCCGGCGAACCTTTGCTGAACGAGCTGACACCGTTGCAACTGAACGGAAACTAATGAATAATGAGCCAATTTCAAAATTGACGAATTCAAGGTAGGGATGGCTCTACGAGCCGTCCGTTCTGAGGCGGCGGTTTCGGAGAAACCGCCCTACCTTCGGCAATTTTGAAATTACCTCAAGTGAACAGTATTTGGGCTAATTTTCCCCCAATCCCCTAATATCGATGAGAGAACATTTACCCTGATCGGCCCCTCCGGGGTAGAATCGATATCTTTTTTCCATGTCCTCTCTTGTGATCGGATGCCATTTGTCATCAGACGGCAGAAAGAAGACCTTCCAGGTCAGTCTGGCCAGTTCGACGTTTTTCCCGTTGAGGATGTCGAG
>Ga0172379_10010149_pt1 | contig 11467 bp, 12 predicted proteins | sample GrowelOW334metaG_FD_119756 | JGI IMG/M metagenome (GOLD analysis project Ga0172379, IMG submission 119756) | Groundwater microbial communities from an aquifer near a municipal landfill in Southern Ontario, Canada - Groundwater well OW334 metaG | ecosystem: Environmental > Aquatic > Deep... | reverse complement strand
GAACCATTTCTGCCCAGACGGTAAATAGTTATAAACTTATCATGACCGTCAAATTGTCCGCTCTTCCACCCACCAGCGCTCCTGTACTTACCCCATCCCCCACTTCCGCTACCTCTACCCCTTCCGCTACTATGAGCCCCTCCCCAACCTCAAAAGTTACACCCACTGCCAAAATCACACCAACTCCAAAACCCAGTCCGACACCGGCTTTACCCAGGCCATACGTTACCATCTTGGATACCCCCACAGGGTTCTTAAGAGTCAGAAACTCGCCTTCGTTAGGTGGAACCGAGGTTGGTCAGGTAAAACCAGGGGAGTCCTACCCACTGTTGGAAACCGCCTCATCCGGATGGTATCTCATCCAGGTCCAATTGGAAGCCACATCCTCAGGTTGGATTACCCCCCAATACTCCAAAGCTTACAAATAAAGTACGGCAATTACTATTAATCCCCACACCGCCACTGTCGTAAGCAGCGGATAGTCTGACAATATCACCCGCTCTGGTGTTTCCGCTCTTGACCCGTCATAAATTACTCTCAGATACCTCATGATTCCGAATACCACCACCGGGATGCTGACCATCAGCCACTTGTTAATTGTCAGGGTTCTGGATAAAAGTCCCAGGCTGATCGGGCTGGTCGCATCCGGAGATGCTTGCTCATAAAAATTAAAAGTAAAAAGCGCCCATGATAACCAGGCTGCGGTTGCAAACATCGACAAATAGGCGTCCAAAATATCAGAAGTATACTTACCCATCACTTTTCGGTGCTGTACTAAGCCTTGTTCTGTCAAAATTGCCATCTCTGCTCTTCTCTTGCCCACGGCTAAAAACAATGACACCGCTATCACACACAGCAAAAACCAAATTGACAAATGAGCATTTATTACCAGGGCTCCGGCAAACACCCTCAAAAAGAAACCCAGGGCGATTACAAACACATCTACCACCTCGATATTTTTAAGCCAAACCGAATATAAAAGCTGTAACAGCAGGTAAGCAAGTACTGCACTGAAAAATAAACCCGACAGATTAAACGACCAAACCAAACCTGATAGGGTTAGTAACACAATCATTACTATAGCTTCAGCCTTTGATACCTTCCCGGCGGCAATAGGTCTTTTTTTCTTAAAAGGATGTTGTTGGTCGGCTTTTATATCAATTAAATCATTGAGAAAGTATATAGCCGATGCGACCAGTGTAAAAGCCAAAACCGCGCTGGTTACAATTCCGAAATCCTTCCAAAACACCTCAGTGGAAAATAGGTATCCCGTGAATACCAGTGCTGCATACAGCGTCAGATTCTTTACCCATTGTCTCGGTCTGGCTGTTTTAACGATGCTGACCAGTTTTTCAACCATAATATTGCTCCACAAACAACTAAAGCTATTGCGGCCATTGTAAACAACTTAAAGGGCGGTTTCAATTGCCAAGCAAAAATTGCCAGAATTACTGAGACTCCCCAATAGAACCAGGCAATCTTCCGTTTGCTCCATTTGGCGTCAAGCAGGTAGTGATGCAAATGCTCCCTTCCGCCCCAGACCGGAGATCTGCCCTCCTTTAGTCTTTTGATAATTACCAGCACCGCATCAATTACCGGAAGTCCTAAGACCAAAAGCAGCGCCCCCACCTTGGCGGCGGATAATATTGCCAAGGTTCCCAACAAAAAACCGGCAATACTTTTTCCCCCATACCCGGGCATTATTTTTTGCGGCCACCAATTCCAAGGCAAAAAACCGGCATATGCTCCGGCGGTCAACCCGGCCAGTATCAACACCTGTGTTTGAGATATGTCAGTTCCAAATCTCATAGCCAAAAGCCCCATTGTCACCGCCGCGGTAATCACAAAACCGGACAATTGACCATCTACTCCACTGCTCCAGCCGACAATATTTTGCATAAAAACCAACCACATAAGTGCAAACAGATCCGCCAATATCCATATGCAATGATTTGCATTGGCGTACTCAAAACACCACTGAGGCTGGCTCAGATTAATTACCCCTCCCCAGGGGCTGGTAATGTACGCAATTCCGACCCCTACCCCAATTACACACAAAGCCGCTAATCCGTTTAAAAGCAGTCTTGTGTAGGGAGAAACTTTTTCAGAAAATCTATCATCTAAAAATCCGGTTAATACTAAAATTGTTGCCCCCGCTGCAACTCCCCATAGCTTAATATTTCCCGGGGCAAATAAAATTATTCCGAAAATTAAAGCTAACCATATCGGCCACCCGCCTCCCCTGGGAACCGTCCTGTCATGGACAACTTTAGGGTGGGCATGAATTTTTGGATCATCCAAAATGCGAAGCTTGCCGCCCCACTTTATTACCAAAGCAGTAGAAAGGTAAGATATCGCCAACGCTACTATGGCAGGAACAATAAACCCCCAAAAAAATACTTCCTGCATACTCAAACAATCAGCATTACACTTCTTAGCATCCCCATAATTAAAATAATACTCACCATCATCCCGCTAGCCAGTGTTATTACATTCAGTACCGGTTCGTCTTTCAACAGCTTAGACACAAACACGGAGCATATTGATATCACAACAGCTAAAAGCGGCGGAATAGCCAACCAGTAATTTGGTACCAATTGTTCTTCTCCCCAGGGTCTGCTGTAAAAAAGTGGCACGGATGGCGGTAGTGCCTTTCCGAAAAAAAGCCCCACACCCAACCCAACTGCCACAGCCGCCGCTGCCACAATTTCGCTACCCAATTTCAGTCGATTCACTGTTTCCTGCACCGCTCAATTATAATCTACTTATAACAAATGAGAGCTTTGTCCATCTGTAAATTTTTACATGCTCAATTTTTTTCTCCAAAACATAGTTGTCCCGTAACCATACAGACAACCCCGGCAATTCTTCTTCCTTTCCATAGCTCACCACAAACTTTGGCGGGTTTTTCTTCAACAATTCCATCACCAACCCTTCAGCTTTAAAATCCTTAATATGGTATTTCGTCGTATACTTACCAACGGGGAGTCTATGCGACAGGGCATACAAGGCCGGTTCGTCTCCCCACACAAAAATCTTTTCGTTCTCCAGGCTTTCCGATTTAATTATAGAAGCCAAGTCGTAATTAATATTTACTTTTGCATCAAACCAGGAATAATAGGCAGGGGTGGATTTTTGTCCCCAAACCCAGCTTATAAAATTCGTGTAGTAGGAAACAACCGGATATTTATAAAATCCAAATCCGACAAACGTTACAATTATTGCCAGAAGTGCACCTACGGATACGATTCTTTCTGCCGTTCTTTTTTCAAAAAACAAGGCCAGTGCAACACTTGCCACTCCGGACATTTGCATCAGGTAATGGGGATAAGGTCTGCCGGATAGTAGGGATGCAAACAAAGTTATTACTCCCCATATTCCCACTATCAGACCGGCTCTCCCGATTATTCTATGCAGTCCCCATATAAAAGCCAAAAGCACAACTGTCACAGCTGCTCTGCCCTTTATTGAAAACATCCCGCTAGCAGCACTTGCCGACTGCCAGCTGGATAAATAGGGAATATTCTGTAACCATGCAGCTGTAATATAGTCAGTAAATCCCCCTCTTATTGCAAAATATATTCCACTAAGGATAATCGGAAATGAAATCCCTGCAGCCAGCAATATCATGTTTTTAAATACACCTTTTTCCTTGCCCGTCATCCATACCAAAGGCCATATGCCGGCTTCCAAAATGGCCGGCATCTTAAATAGCGCCGCTACTCCGTACAGCACTCCTGCCCAAAAAACCACCTTGGTTCCTGTCTGTCTTTTCCAAAGCAAACCTGCTGCCAATACCGTTGGCAACAAAAAAAATAATTCAGCATTGGCAATGTTTCCCTCCCAAAATGGGATAGTGGTCAGTATCGAAAACCCAAACGTCGCCAAAATCACCTGTTTTTTTCTGTGCTCAAACACTTTTCCTGCCAATTTTACAAAGGCGCCCACTGTGGCCAAATTCCACGCCATAGCTAAAAACTTAAACCAAAATTGATTGCCTGAGGCGACCGCCGCGGCCATGTACAATAATGGAGGTTTATTATCATGGATCCCACTATAAAGGGGCACTTTCTGATTTATTGCTTGTCCCAGAGTCAGGTATATTGCCTCATCGCCGTACCAGTATGGTTCAAACAAGCTGGGAATCCGCAAAACTACTACCAATGCTAACACCACCACCAACCACTCTCTTTTATGAAGCCAGCCCACTACCCCTTTTAACATCCTGAAAATATTGTAGCATTACTTTACTTTCTCCGTTACTCTGTATTCCAAATACCTTCCCAGCATTAATCTGGTGTGTGCATCCAGGCTTGGCAGAGCAGAAAAGAAAAACCCGGCTATCGGCATAAGTAAAAATTCCAAAGGCGACAACAACACCTTTAGTCGGGACACATCGTCTGGTTTTTTAGGTCTCTGCCGAAACTCAATTATTAAAAGCACAGCCAAAAATAGAATGGTTATTGTCAGGATTCCGGATGAAATTCTGGGCAACATATACCCTAAAGCCGTTCTTTTGAAAACCGGGTTTACCAGGGTTACTATTGATACTCCGATTGTGATGATAAACCAGTTCACCGGCCACAAAATATGATCCTGTAGAAGCCTCAATGTTCGAAGGATTTTGTTAAAAAGTGATCCCTCCGGGTGTTTGAAAAACATTTCCACTACATAGGGAATATCTGATACACCCCATGCCCACCGTTTTTTTTGTTCATACTCGTTAACAAATGTTTTCCAGGTGGTGGTGGATTCAGCCGCATCGGCACAAGATGGCAGGAAGATCGGCTCCACCTCAACTTTTCCGTTTGTCTTAAAAAACGTCTTGAAAAACACTCTATAGTCCTCCGGAATAACGTCGGCATCCCAATAGCCGACTTTATCCATTAACACCATGGTGGTGGAATAGTTGGAAAAATTGACCAATCTGTCTCTTCGCATAAGTAGACCAGTCTGCCACATATTGGAAAAGGTGTTTATTACGCGATTTGGAGCCGGAATCCTCCAAATATTGTTATAAAAAACTATCGCTGGCTGCCAAAATCGTTCATATCGTCCGGGATCGTCCAAAAATTTAAAAGTTAAATAAGCAAAATATTGTTTATGTAAAATTGCATCCGCATCGTTAGATGTAATCGTCAGGTAATTAATATCCCACCCCTCTTCGTCTACCAATATTCGTTTGGCTTCACGGCTCGCCCAAGCTTCATTTGAAGATTTCCCTTTTACCTCTCCGGCTATATCAGCCGGATGAACAGTAACTAAGAATTTTCCGAATTTTCCTAAAAACTTGTTTTTTAATCTCTCAGCCTCAATCTTAGCCTGGGGAAATCTCTCTTCTGTCGCCACCACAACCACAATTTGTTCCAAGGGAAACGTCTGTTTTACTAGCTCATCCAGTGTCTTTTCGTAAGTTTGAGATGACTCGTTTGCAATCAGAATCATTATTATGTGGCGAACTTTTTTATAGTCACCGAATTCCACTACTTCCTTCATCCAATCCAGTCTTTGCGCCGCCAATATCCTAATATGGGAAAGGATCGCGGCCAAAGTCATCGACAATCCTTTGTAGACCCAGTAGACGTCAAATGCCAGAATAAAATATGCCGTAAAAACCGGGAAAAAATACCCTCCCCAAACCAAAAACAATATTAAGTTCCAGCTCAAAAAACCAGGCATTATTTCCAGCAAACGTCGTATTTTAATACTCACAATTCTATTTTGTCATTTTAGTAAATAACATTCTAGTGTTAAGATCTGTAGCTTCTTCAATTTGATTAATTGAAGTATTTCTTATTCCAGCAACCCACTCAGCCACAATTTTAACATTTACAGGGGTATTTATCGTTCCCCTCATGGGTTCAGGAGCCAAATATGGTGCGTCTGTCTCAATCAAAATATTTTCATTGGGAATATCTTTCACAATTTCCCTTAAATATCCGCTTTTTTTAAAAGTAATTATTCCTCCAAAACTTAAGTACCAACCTCTTTTAATTGCTTCGAGTGCATACGGCATCTTTTCTACAAAACAGTGCAGCTGAACTCCACCTGAAAAATTCTTTAGATACTCCAGAATTTCCTCATCTGCATCTCGATTATGAACGACTAATGGCAAACCTGTTTCAGTAGCTAACTGAATATGCATCTCAAATAATTTTCTTTGCATGTTTTTTTGTTCATCGGTTATGCCCTCAAAAAAATCCAACGCAGCTTCCCCAATAGCTACAACCTTGGAATGTTTAGCCAAATCCAATAATTCATTGATCTTCGGTAGCTCATTGTTGATTATTTCATCCGGATGTACTCCTACAGTCGCCCACACTTCGGGGAATTTTTCTGCCAATTCAATGGTCTGTTTCACATTCTCAATACTGGTGCCATTGCTTATAATTGCAGTAATTCCTATTTCCCGCGCTTTTTTTGCCAGATTTTCCGGTATCAAATCGCCATATTTACTGTCAATCAGGTGACAATGAGCGTCCGTCATATCCGGGGAAAAAGCGGTTGTTCAATTTTAATGTCTCTTCCCGGCGGTAAATTTGTCCAGGAATCTTTACTATTTGGATTATCCACTGTTAATGCTTCCACGCCCAAAATCTTACCAATCTTTATAGCTGTTTCTGGTAAATATGGATAAATTTGCCAGGCAACCTGGTGCAAACTATCAACTAGTCCGTACAATACCCAATTCAATTTTTTCATGTCAGATTTAACCAATTCCCAAGGTTTGTTTTCATCCACGTATCTGTCAGCTTCTTTAATAAATTTCCACACCGATCCCATCGCCTGGTCAAATTGGAATATCGGTGTAAATTTATCAATATCTTTCCATACTTTCTTCCAGTTGTGAATATTTTCATCGCTTCGTAGTGGATGACTATCGGCCACGGACTCAATTTGTGGTATTTTTCCGTCACAATATTTTTCAATCATACCAACCACCCTGGAAACCAAATTTCCAATCCCATTTGCCAAATCAGAATTATATGCTTCTTCTAGTTTACTAATTGAAAAATCAGAATCATCACATGGATGTATATGTGCCAGTAAGAAATATCTAACTGGATCCGTTCCATATTTTTCAACCAATTCAATCGGATTTATCGTATTCCCCAGACTTTTGCTTATTTTTTGTCCGTCCACGGTCAAAAAACCATGAATAAACACTTGTTTAGAATTTGGCAGTCCGGCGGACATCAGCATTGCTTGCCATATAGCAGTTTGTTGTCTCAAGTTGTCTTTACCGGCCACCTGCAACCCTGGCCAAAAATTTCTGAAATTCTCTTCATTTTCCGGCCATTTCAGTGTTGAAATATAATTTATCAAGGCGTCAAACCAAACAAACATTATGTGGTCGGGGTCGTTTGGAACATCAATGCCCCAGGGCATCTTGGTTCTCAGTCTGGAAACACTAAAATCATCCAACCCTCCGGCTACAAAAGTCTTTATTTCGTTAAATTTCCCTTCCGGCTTCACAAAATCTGGGTTCGCTTCATAAAAATCCAGAAGGGGTTTTTGATACTTGGAAAATCGGAAAAAATAGTTCTCTTCTTCTATTAGCTCCAATTCCCGATTGGGATGAAGCGGACACTTTCCCCCAACCAATTCCGAATCGGTCTTTTCTAATTCACAACCTACGCAATATTTAGTTTTATACAATTTTTTATAAATATCTCCGTTTGCTAGGCATTTTTTCCAAAACTCCTGCGCGGCATTTATATGGTGTTCGTCGGTTGTTCTTATAAAATTCGTGTAACTTAAATTCAAAGCCTTTTTCAAATCGTCAAACTTAGCCGCATACTCATCGCAATATACCTTTACATCCATTTCTTGTTCCTGAGCTTTTTCAAAGATTTTCTTTCCATGCTCATCGGTACCAAAATTAAAAATAACCTCTTTCCCCAGCGTTCTTTGATATCTGGCTATTACATCTGCCTGAATAATTTCCAGCGCAAACCCGATATGTGGTGGCGCGTTAACGTATGGAAGGGTAGTGGTAATATAAAACTTATTATCCATGTCCCAATTTTACCTCAACTTGTTATAATTCGCCCATGACCGATTCTTATCACCCTCCTCGGGAAATTTTGGAAAACTATGCCAAAGTTTTGGTTAATTTTGCCCTCAATTCAGGCAAAGGCATCAAAAAAGGTGAAGTTGTGAGACTCATGGTCAACGAATCGGCCAAACCCTTATACGTGGCCTTGAGAAACCAAATTCTTAGATCAGGGGGTCATGTTATAACGTCTTTTATTCCTGAGAGTACCGACAGGGATTTTTTTGAATTGGCCAATGATTCTCAGTTGAAATTTTTTCCCCAAAAATATTTACACGGTCTGGCTGACGACATAGATCATTCCATCGGCATTATTTCCGAATCGGATAAACATGAATTGGAGGGAATTGATCCGCAAAAGATTATGTTGGCCCAAAAATCCAAAAAACCATTTCGCGATTGGCTGGATACGAAAGAAAATTCCGGTAAGTTTACCTGGACCCTTGCCCTGTATGGAACTCCCGCCATGGCCAAAGAGGCTGGCATGTCTGAAACTGAATATTGGGATCAAATAATTAAAGCCTGTTTTCTCGATGAACGGGATCCTATCGCCAAATGGAAGGAAGTCTTTAGACAAAATTCGCAAATACTTAAGCAAATAAATTTATTACCAATAGATAAATTGCATATTCTGGGGGAAGATGTTGACCTCTGGGTAACTATTGGTAAAAACCGTAAATGGCTGGGCGGGTCCGGTAGAAACATTCCCAGCTTTGAGGTTTTTACTTCTCCCGACTGGCGGGGGACAAACGGCTGGATCAATTTCAACCAGCCGCTCTATCGCTACGGAAATTTAATTACGGATATTAAGTTGAGATTCAAGAATGGTTTAGTTGTAGAAAGCTCTGCCTCCAAAAACTATTCCGTATTAAAATCCATGTTAGAAGTAGAAAATGCTGATAAGATTGGCGAATTTTCCTTAACCGATAAACGTCTCTCTCGTATAGACAAATTCATGGCGGAAACTTTATTTGATGAAAACATCAGCGGCCCCTACGGCAATACTCATTTGGCTCTGGGAACTGCTTATGACGATACTTACACCGGAAATCTAAAAAAATTAACAAAGAATCTGAAAACAAAATTAGGCTTTAATAATTCTGCTATTCATACGGATATTATCTCGACAACCGAGAGAACTGTTACGGCGTTCATGTCAGACGGAAGTCAAAAGATCATCTATCAGGGCGGAACCTTTACTCTTTAAATGTGCAAATGATCAAATGTCAAACGGTTAAATAGCTACTTTTTTATTTTAAATAAATTATTGATTTTAGCTTCCCATTTAGTAGCCCACTCTTCTGCTTCAATCTTTAAAATTGCCGCTTTCCAGCCGGGTTTTTTAAGATCCTGTTGCACTGTGGCGATAGTCGCACTGGAAACTTTCAGATTTTCTTTAATAACCTCATAACTTCTGTTTTTTTTCAACCAATATCCCACCGCCAATCTTTTGGTAATTGCAGACAGCTCAGTATCAGTCAAAATCCCCCCCATAATTTTTTCCGCCTCCTCAGGATTTTTTATATCCGATATTAACTGCCACATCATTCCCTTTACCTGTTTTTCCAAAATTTGGTTAACTTTCTTTTTTGAAACTTGCATTGCGCTATACTAATTCAATTAATTAAATTTTTCAAGCCCAAATTGCAATCAGTCCGACTAATACCAGCCAAATTCCGAATACCATCCAATTAAACAACCCGAACCTTCTCAATAGTAGCAGCGCAATTATTGCGACTGATACCCAGAGTCCGAGTCTTCTTTTTTTAAAAATCATACTTGTCAGCCACCACCCGCCCAGCCATACGGTAATTATCATCATTGTCTCAGTCCACCATTTTTCCGGAGGCAGAAAGTAAGCAATTGCTGCGGATCCCGTAAAACAAGCGATAGCCATGTATAATTTTCTCATGTCGGACATATATCTGATTTTAGCAGTAATCGTCGTAGGCTTTGTTCTTACTCTGTATTTTATTCGGCTTTGGACCAAGCCGGATACCGCCGTTTCCAAATGGCTTCAATCTTCAACCCACGACTTAAACCAGCGACTCGATTACTCAGCGCAACTTATGGCTTCTGTCCAAAAAAATCTCGGGGAAATGTCCGAAATTGGTCGGGGCATGAAAACTCTTCAGGATTTTTTACAATCACCCAAGCTGAGAGGCGGACTGGGTGAAGAAGTATTAAAAGAAATGATCGGACAAACTTTTCCTAAAAACGCTTTTCACCTCCAATATTCCTTTAAGTCCGGAGTCAAAGTAGATGCTGTTCTGAAAACCGAAGCCGGTTTGTTGTGTATTGATTCCAAGTTTCCCATGGAAAATTTTAAAGCCATGGTCAATGGAGAAACCGGGTCAAAAACTGCTTTTGTTTCAGATGTCAAAAAACACATTACTGATATTTCTAAAAAATATATTCTTCCCGACGAGGGGACGCTTGATTTTGCTCTGATGTATATTCCCTCAGAGACTGTGTATTACGAAATCGTCAATATTCCGGATCTGTCTGATTTTGCCAGGAAAAATCGGGTTTATCCGGTATCCCCTAATACTCTTTACGCCCATTTGCAGGTACTGCTTTTATCGTTTCAGGGAAAAGAGTTGGAATCAAAAACCAAAGAAGTTTGGGAAATCCTTAGAGCTATCCAAAAAGATTATTCCAAAGTAGAAGACAACCTGGCTGTTTTGTCCCGCCATGTTACCAATGCCTCAAATCAAATGATAAACGTCTCTCAGTCTTTTGGTACCCTGGGTCAAAAAATCAGTAAAACCCACCATTTATCCTCTGATCGGGAAACCAAAGAAATAACAAGTTAATCACCTCACCCCAGCCCCTCTCCTTATTTTAGGAGAGGGGAAGGATTTTAATATGGAAATCAGACATAAAGTTCTGAATGCAAACAAAATGTTGTGGAGAAGAAGAGACTTGAGAAGTAAGTCGACTGTAAGCGAAAGAATTCTTTGGAACGAATTACGAAATAATCAACTCGGAGAAAAATTCAAAAGACAATACAGTATTATGAATTATGTCGTTGACTTCTATTGCCACAAGGCCAAGCTGGCAATTGAAATTGATGGCGATATACACAAACTCTTTTCCAGTCAAATGTACGACAAATACCGCACTGAATATCTAAAATCATTGGGGATTAGAGAAAGTGGATTTAATAATTCAGAAATTCAACAAGATATTTCTAAGGTACTTTATAAAATTAAGACACATATTCCCTCTCCTAAAATAAGGAGAGGGAATTAAAGGGTGAGGTTAAATTCTGATTTCCTCAACGTCCTCCACGCTTACCCATGCCGAACTCCCATACTACCACATAAACCTAAAATTTTGCAGACTTTGAAAAATATTTTGTTTACGTATAAATAAACTTAATATGCCGTTTATTAAAAATAGAAAGGG
>Ga0172379_10010148_pt1 | contig 11468 bp, 12 predicted proteins | sample GrowelOW334metaG_FD_119756 | JGI IMG/M metagenome (GOLD analysis project Ga0172379, IMG submission 119756) | Groundwater microbial communities from an aquifer near a municipal landfill in Southern Ontario, Canada - Groundwater well OW334 metaG | ecosystem: Environmental > Aquatic > Deep... | reverse complement strand
TGCAGCGCTTTTGCGGCGGACGCGCGCGCTTCGCGCTGCTCGACCAGGCGCATCCTTCGGTTTCCCTGGCCGCCTGAGCCGGCCGGATCAGCTTTTTTCCGCTTGGCCCAGATTCGGTGCGGAGAGCAGCGAGTCGAAAGTCGAGGTTTCTGCCGAATAGGCGAGCAGTTCTCCGGAGTCGATATCGAAGTGCCAGCCGTGCAGCGCGAGCCGGCCCTGGTCGACGGCCTCGCCGATCCACGGAAACGACAGCAGGTTCTCCAGCGAAACCAGGATCGCGGCCTGCTCGCAGGCCCGGCATTGCAAAGCGGGCGATTTCTGCGGCAGCTCGCGCAGGACCCGTTCCCGCGCGCGCATTGCGATACTGATCCAGGCGCCGACGAATTCGTAGCGGTGCTGCGTAACGCCCTCGCCCTCCATCAGGGCCTGGATGCCGCCGCAGCCTGAATGCCCCAGCACGATGATGTGCCCCACCTCCAGCGTTTTCACCGCGAACTCGATCGCAGCGCGGATGCCGGGCGCTTCGGCTTCATGGCGGTAGGGCGGAACCAGGTTCGCCACATTGCGCACGACGAACAAGTCGCCGGGATCGGCGCCGGTGAGCATGGCCGGATCGACGCGCGAATCGCTGCAGGAAATCACCAGGGCGCGCGGCTCCTGGCCCTGGCGCAGGCGCGAGAACAGGCCGCGCTCGTCGCGGAAGTACTTGGTCTGAAAACGCTCGAAGCCGGCGATGAACTCGGCGATGTCTTTCATGGATGCTGCAAGCCTGCTCTTCGCAGGATTCGGTCGTCGACAAACCCTAGTTTATTCTGAATCCGCCAACTGCGGCGCAGTCAACTCCTTGTGCAGCCGCAGCGGCTGGCGCCGGCGCAGCCTCAGGTTGAGCATTTCGACGGCGACGGAGAAGGCCATGGCGAAGTAGATATAGCCTTGGGGATATGCATCGCGAAACCTTCGCCGATCAGCGCCACGCCCACCAGGATGAGGAAGGCGAGGGCCAGCATCTTGACGGTCGGATGCGCATCGACGAAATCGCCTATGGGCTTGGCCGCAAACATCATCACCCCCACCGCGATCACGATCGCGAGCACCATGACCGCAACCTGATCGACCATGCCGACTGCGGTGATCACCGAATCGAGCGAGAACACGATGTCGATGATGGCGATCTGGACCAGCGTGGCGACAAAGCCCGCATGCGCGGATTGGCCGGAGGGCTGTTCTTGCGCGCCTTCCAGCGCGTTGTGAATTTCGGTGACCGCCTTCGCGAGCAGGAACAAGCCTCCGCCGAGCAGGATCAGGTCGCGGCCGGAGACCTCATGGCCCAGGAGCGAAAACAGCGGGTCGGTGAGGCGCATCATCCAGGCGAGCGACAACAGCAGCGCGATGCGCGTGAACATGGCGAGGCCGAGCCCGATCACGCGCGCGCGCTGGCGCTCTTTCGGCGGCAGGCGTCCGACGAGGATGGATATGAAAATGATGTTGTCCACCCCGAGCACGATTTCCAGCGTGGTCAGGGTGGCGAGCGCGATCCAGGCCTCGGGCGAGGCGAGCCATTCCATGGGCGTATTGTAAGGGTTGCGCGGTTCAGTCGTCGCGGCCGGCGAAACCGAGCAGCTGCAACAGGCTGGTGAACAGGTTGAATATCGACACGTACAGCGTCACCGTGGCCATGATGTAGTTGGTCTCGCCGCCGCGGATGATGTTGCTGGTCTCATACAGGATCAGACCGGACATGAGCAGCACGAACATGGCCGATACCGCGAGAGACAGCCCTTGCAGTTCGAAAAACATGGCGCCGAGTCCGGCAAGGAAGGCGACCAGGATGCCGACGCTGAGGAAGCCGCCGATGAAGCTGAAATCCCTGCCGCTGGCGAGCGCATAAGCCGACAGGCCGAGGAAGATCGCCGCGGTTCCCCCCATGGCCGTCATCACCAGCTGGGTGCCGTTGGGCAGCGCCAGATAAGCGTTGAGTACGGGTCCCAGCGTATAGCCCATGAAGCCGGTGAGCGCGAATACGAAGGCCAGGCCGAGGGCGCTGTCGCGGAACCTGGTCGTGAGGAACAGCAGGCCGAAATAGCCGACCAGGGTCAGGATCAGACCCGGATGGGGCAGCTTCAGCGCGAGCGAGGCCGCGGCAGTGACGGCGCTGAAGGCCAGCGTCATCGACAGCAGCAGGTAGGTGTTGCGGACAACCTTGTTGGCGGCCGGGGCAGCGGCAATCGTGCGCTCGACTCCGGCCACGGCGACGGCAGGGGACTGATGCGGCAAGTTCATGAGTCGTTCTCCTCTAGGGGTCAGGGGTGCGCCCGGGCTCGGGGCAGCGCCGCACAATCGGCAGGAGCACCGCGGCCGGTTCCGCACACGCCGCGAATACTAGCGGCGACCGGATATCATGAAAAGTCGAATATAATGCATCTATTGTTCGTAAAAGACGAAGAGAGGCGAGACGATGCCCCGGCTCAACTACAAGCACTTGCGCTATTTCTGGACCGTGGCCAAGGCCGGCGGCATTGCGCGCGCCTGCGAGCGCCTGCACCTTACGCCGCAGACCATCAGCGGACAATTGAGCGCGTTCGAGGACGCTCTGGGGCACAAGCTGTTCGCGCGCGCCGGCCGCCGCCTGGAACTGACCGAGGCCGGGCGCATGGTGCTCGGCTACGCCGACGAGATGTTCACGGTCGGCGAGGAACTCGAGGAAGCGCTGCGCCACAGGGGCGGCAGCCTGCCGCAACTATTCAAAGTTGGCGTGGCCGATTCGGTGTCGAAATCGGTAGCCTACCGCCTGCTGGAGCCCGCGGTCTTCCTGCCCGAAGCGCTGCGCATCGTCTGCCGCGAAGGCAAGCTCGCCAGCCTGATGGCCGACCTTGCGATCCACCGGCTGGATTTGGTGATTGCGGATGCTCCCATGCCTGCCAGCATGAGCGTGCGCGGCTTCAACCACCTGCTGGGCGAGTGCGGACTCACTTTTTTCGCCACGCCGGCGCTGGCGCGCCGGCACCGGGGGAGATTTCCCCATTGCCTGGACGGCGCGCCGCTGCTGCTGCCGGGCGAGGAGGCCGCGGTCCGCACCGGTGTGATGCAATGGTTCGAAAGCATCGCCGTGCGGCCGAAGATAGTCGGCGAATTCGATGACGGCGCGCTGATGACGGCCTTCGGCAAGGCCGGAACCGGCATATTCGCGGTGCCCTCGGCGATCGCCGACGAGGTGCAGCGGCAGTACCACGTGCGGGCCTTGGGCAGCACCGACGCCGTGAGCGAGCGCTTTTACGCGATCTCGGTGGAGCGCCGGCTGACGCATCCGGCGGTGGTCGCGATCAGTTCCGCGGCGCGTACCGAGTTGTTCGGCAAGCGCCCGGGGAACTGAGCCGTCGGGCAGTGCGCGCCGGTTGCAGCAGATCGAAGGCCGGAGCGGTAGTGGAGTTCACCGTCCGGCTGCCGGCGCCGCGCTTGAGCCGCGCACGATCAGCTCCGGGCGCAGCCTGATCTCCTGTTCCGGCGCGCGCGGGTCTGCGATCTGCGCCAGCAGCAGCCGCGCCGCCTCTGCGCCCAGCAGGCGCTGCGGAATGCGTACCGAGGTGAGCGGCGGAGCGAAACGGTCGGCGAAGGCCATGTCGTTGAATCCGGTCACCGAGACTTCGCGCGGGCAGGCGAGGCCACGCTGTCTGAGCTCATCGTAGCAGCCCAGCGCGAGCAGGTCGTTGGCGGCGACAATGGCGCTGATGCGCCGCCCCTTGTCGAGCAGCTGCGCGCAGGCGCGCTCGCCCGCGGCGATCGAGTAGCTCTCGGCCAGGGCGACGGGTGGCGCGGGCAGGCCGTGCGCCGCGATCGCGGCGAGGAAGCCCGCACGCCGCGCCGCGCCGGTGGAAATATTGCCGGGGCCGGCGACATGGCCGATCGCGCGGTGGCCCAGCGCGACGAGGTGGTCGACCGCAAGCGCGATGCCGGCGCGGTCGTCGTTGATCACTGCGGACACCTTGTGGCCGTCGGCGGCGCGGTTGACCAGCACCGCCGGCAAGCCGAGGCTGCGGCATTGTACGATCAGCGCATCGCGCCGGGTGGCGGTGGCGATGATGATGCCGTCGATGCGCCGCGCCGCGAGGCGCTCGAGCGCGGCGCGCGCGCGTGCGGCATCGTTGTCGGTGTTGGCGATGATCGCGGTGTAGCCGGCCGCGGCGAGCGCGGTTTCGATGCCGCGCAGGATCAGCGGGAATACCGGATTGGCGATGTCCGGAATCAGCACGCCTATCGTGGCCGAGCGCCGCGTGCGCAGGCCCGAGGCGGTCGGGTCCGGGCTGTAGCCGAGCTTGCGCGCGAGCGCCTCGATGCGTTCAGCCACAGCCTGGCTCACCAGGCCGCGGGTGCGCGGATTGAGCACGCGCGAAACGGTCGAGGCGTGCACGCCGGCGAGGCGGGCGACATCCTGGATCCTGGTTCGCGATTTTTTCATGAGCTGGCACAAGTCTGCGTTCCCTTCGATTTTAGCCTGTTGCGGCCTGCGCTTGCTGCGATTGCAGATATCGTCTATCGTTATGCAATCGATTGCATACATGGCCGCAGCAGCAGCGGCTGCGGCCAGTTGCCGCATGCGGCCCGAAAGGATGGTAGCGATGGCGAAGAAGCAAACCAGGGAACCGAAAATCGTCAAGCCTGACGATATCGATCCGCATTTCAAGTGGGACCGGCCGATCGGGGCGCCGGGGCATACCCAGGTCGATTTCGAGGAGCGCATCGATTTCCGCCGGCTGCACGACTACCGCCTCGCGCGCACGCGCGCGGCGCTCGCGAATTCCGGGCTGGGCGCGCTGCTGTCTTTCGATCAGCACAACATCCGCTACACCACCAGCACCGTGATCGGCGAATGGGCGCGCGACAAGCTCACGCGCTATTCGCTGCTGACCGGGAACGGCGACCCTTACATCTGGGATTTCGGCTCGGCCGCCCGGCACCATAAGCTGCATGCGCCCTGGCTGCACCACGACCATTGCCGCGCCGGCATGCTCGGGCTGCGCGGCGCGACCGGCGCCGACATCACCCTGTTCCGCAACGCGGCGAAGGAAATCAAATCCATCCTCGATGCCGAGGGCGTGGGCGACATGCCGCTCGGCGTGGATATGGTCGAGCTGCCGATGATTTTCGAACTGCAGCGCGCCGGCATCGAGGTGCGCGACGGGCAGCAGACCATGCTGCAGGCGCGCGAGGTCAAAAACATCGACGAGCTGACGCTGCTCAACATGGCCTCGGCGATGGTCGACGGGGTGTACCAGGACATCGCCGAGGCCTTGAAGCCCGGCGTGCGCGAGTCCGACATCGTCGCGCTCGCCACCAAGCGTCTGTACGAAATGGGCTCCGATTGCGTCGAGGCAATCAACTCGATCGCGGGCGAGCGCTGTTCGCCGCATCCGCACAACTTCACCGACCGGCTGATCCGCCCGGGCGACCAGGCCTTCTTCGACATCATCCAGTCGTTCATGGGCTATCGCACCTGCTATTACCGCACGTTCAACGTCGGGCGCGCGACGCCGGCGCAGCGCAGCGCCTACAAGAAGGCGCGCGAGTGGATGGACGTGGCCATCGACCTGTTGCGCCCCGGCGTCGGCAGCGACCGCATCGCGGCCGCGCTGCCGAAGGCGGAGCAGGCCGGCTTCGCCAGCGAGATGGACGCCTTCGGCCTCAATTTTTGCCACGGCCTCGGCCTCGGCCTGCACGAACGGCCGCTGATCTCGCGCCTCACCTCGTTCAAGGAGCCGATCGAGCTCAAAGTCGGCATGGTGTTCGCGGTGGAGACTTACTGCCCGGCGTCGGACGGGGTGTCGGCGGCGCGCATCGAGGAGGAAGTGATCCTCACGCCCAAGGGTCCGCAGATCATTTCGCTGTATCCGGCGGAAGAGCTGCCGATCGCAAATCCATACTAAGAGGCCGTTTCAGAATGAGGGAATCGGGTTGTTCGTTCGCGCTGCTAGAACCTTGCGCGCTACGCGCGCCAACCGTGATTTCTGTACGGATAGAAAGCATCCGTACAGAAATCACGGTTATGGGTAAGAACAGGGAAGGCGTCGGGTTTAATACAAGATCGTCGATTGCATGCGGATAGTTTTATTACCCGCATGCAATCGACGATCCGCACGGACGGATTCATCGTCCGTGCAAGGTCTTATCCGGTCATTTCGCAACCGTTTGTAAGGCGAAATACATCATGACAACCAAGAAGCCGAAAATCGGCTGGATCGGCGCCGGCCGCATGGGCTTTGAGATGGCGCTGCGCCTGGCCAAAGGTGGCTGCGACATTACCGTTTGGAACCGCACGCGCGCCAAGGCAGAGCCGCTGGCGCAGTACGGCGCGAAAATCGCGCAGCGCGTGAGCGAGCTTGCCGGCTGCGACGTGGTGTTCTGCATGGTTTCGACCTATGCCGACGTGAAGGAAGTCGTCGCCGGTAAAGACGGCCTGATGTCGCAGGCCAAAAAGACGGCGAAGGGCAAGCACGCCGCGCCGCGCATCCTCGTCGAATGCTCGTCGATTTCGCTGGAAGGCTCGGCCGAGCTGCGCGGCATCCTGGCCCAGCACGGCAGCAAAATGCTGGCGGCGCCGGTGTCGGGCAATGCCAAGGTGATCAAGGCGGGCAAGCTGTCCTTCGTCTGTTCCGGGCCCAGGGCCGTGTTCGACGAGGTGTCGCCGCTGCTGAAGCTGATCGCGCCGGCGGCGAGCTACGTCGGCGAGGGCGAACTCGCGCGCATCGTCAAGATCTGCCACAACGTGTTCCTCGGCGTCGTGATTCAGTCGCTGTGCGAGATCACCGTTCTCGCGCAGAAGGCGGGCGTGCCGCGCCACGCCTTTCTCGAATTCATCAATCAGAGCGTGATGGGCTCGGTGTTCTCGCGCTACAAGACGCCGGCGTTGGTGAACCTCGATTTCAAGGTTACGTTCACGCCGACCCTGCTGCGCAAGGATCTCGACCTCGGCCTGGACGCCGGGCGCAAGTTCGAGGTGCCGCTGCCGTTGGCCTCGGTCACGCGCGATCTGATCCAGAGCATGATGGGCAGCAGCCTGAGCGAGCAGGATTTCGCTACGCTGCTGTTGCAGCAGGCGCGCGCCTCCGGAATCGAACTCCAGCCGGAGAAGGTGGCAGTGGGCGACGGCTTGGCCTGAGCAGCGGGATAGTCAAAAGAAAAAAGAAGGGTGTTGGTTGATCTGATAACAACAGGAGGAGGTTGCAATGAACTTAATTAGGAGATTCGCTACAGTCGTCTGCAGCATGCTCGTGTGCGCCCTGCCGGGCGCGGTCTGGGCACAAGCCTATCCGAGCAAGCCGGTGCACATGATCATATCGTTCCCGCCGGGCAGCGCGACCGACATCGTGGGTCGCGTCGTGGCGCAGAAGCTGTCCGAATACTGGGGCCAGCCGGTGCTTCCGGAAAACCGCGGCGGCGCGGGTGGCACCATCGCCGCTGGGATCGTAGCCAAGGCGGTGCCCGACGGCTACACGCTGCTGATCGATTCCTCCGGGCACGCGGCTTCGCCGGCCATGTATGCCAAGCTTTCCTACGATACGCTCAAGGACTTCGTCGACATCGCGCCGTTCGCGGGACAGCCCAACGTGCTGGTGGCGCTGCCGAGTTCGAAGACCAGGACCGTGGCCGACCTGATCGCCGAGGCCAAGGCCAACCCGGGCAAGATCAACTTCGCTTCGGCGGGCATAGGCAGCGGCACGCATCTGAACCTGGAAAAGTTCAAGCTCGTGACCGGCGTGAATGTCACGCATATACCCTACAAGGGCACGCAGGAGGTGATCACCGATCTGCTCGGCGGGCGCGTCGAATATTATTTCGGGCCGATCTCGGCGGTGCTGTCCAATATCAACGACGGCAAGCTGCGCGCGATCGCGGTGACCAGCGCCAAGCGCTCGAGCTCGCTGCCGAATGTGCCGACGATCGCGGAGTCGGGGGTTCCGGGTTTTGAATTCACGCTCTGGTTCGGGCTCTGGGGGCCGGCCGGCGTGCCCGCGAATATCGTCGACAAGATCTCGAAGGATGTGAACCGGGCGCTGGCCGATCCCGGCGTGCGCGAGCGCCTGGCCAAGCTCGGCAACGACCCGATGGACATGACGCCGGCGCAGTTCAGCCAGTTCGTGCACCAGGAAGTCGAGGATTACGCGCGCGTGATCAAGGCGGCGGGGATCAAGCCGCAGTAAGCGTACCCAAGCCTGGCCGGTCGAGGCTGCGGGGTTTCAATACAAGATTGCCGATCGTGCGCGGATGCGTTTTTCATCCGTGCACGATCGGCAATCCGCGCGGACCGGCCGCCGTCCGCGCAAGTCCGATCACGACAGCTCGCTGTTCCTCGTTGTGTCTGGCGCATTCGGCGGTCGTCCATTGAGCGCGAGCGGCCTTCCGACCGCGCGATAGCCCGGGCCGCTAGGCGCGGTAGCCCAGTCCGCGCGAAACCTTCTCTGCGGTTTCCTTCACTAGGGCGGCCCAGCCCGGCTTCATGCGTTCGGCCGGCGCCGATACCGACAGGCCGGCGACCATGGCTCCGTCGTCGTCGCGTATGCCGGCGCCGATGCAGCGCACTCCCAGTTCGGCTTCCTCCTGGTCCACGGCGTAACCTAGGCGGCGGGCCTTGTCCAGGTCCTTTTCCAGCGCGGGTAGCGTGCTCAGGCTGTTGCGCGTGTGGGCGCGCAGGCCGGTGCGCGCGGCGTATTCGCGCACGCCGGCAGGCCCCTCTTCCAGCAGGAACAGCTTGCCGACCGCGGTGATGTGCAGCGGCGCGCGTCCGCCGATCACGTTGACCACGCGCATCATCGAGCGTCCGCTGGAGGTACGCTCGATGTACACGATTTCGTCTTCGCGCCGCACCGACAGGTTGACCGCCTCGCCGGTGGCCGCGTGCAGTTCGCGCATGAAGGGCAGCGCGAGCTCGCGCACGCTCACCCTGGATTTGGCCAGATTGCCGAGCTCGATCAGGCGCATGCCGAGACGGTAGTTCCCTTGTTCGGCGCGCTCGACCATGCGCTCGTTGACCATGGCGGTAAGGATGCGGTGCGCGGTTGACGGATGCAGGCCCGCGGCCTGCCCCAATTGCTTCAGGCTTGCCGGGATCGGCGACTCGGCAAGCGCGTCGAGGAGGCGCGTCATGCGTGCAATCACCTGGATTGAATTCTTGGATTCGGATGGCGTCATGGTCGGTGCCGATTTATCGAATCGCGGGATTTTATACCACAATGCGAATTCTGCGACCTCGCCGCCGTGGTATGATTTCATGCACAAATTCCAACATTCCGGCAGCTCCAGGGCGCACAGGAAAATCCGATTTCCGCGCTGGGAGCGCTCCTTCTTTTAAGGACAGCAGCATGAATCTCCCCACGGAAAAGGCAGTGAGCCAACCCATGATGTCCCTGTGGATCAACGGCGCGGCGGTCCAGCCTTCCGGCCCGCGCTCGGGCGTGGTGACCAATCCCGCAACTGGCCAGGTGACCCGGCGCGTACCTTTTGCCGATGCTCAGGACATCGATGCCGCGGTCAAGGCGGCGAGCGCCGCGCTACCCGCATGGCGCAACGCACCGCCGCTGCGGCGCGCGCGCGTGATGCAAAAGTTCCTTGCGCTGATGCAGGCCAATCAGAAGGAGCTGGCGCGGCTCGCCTCGGAAGAGCACGGCAAGACCCTGCCCGATGCGATGGGCAGCGTGCAGCGCGGCATCGAGGTGATCGAGTTCGCCTGCGGCATTCCCCATCTGCTGAAGGGCGAGTAAACCGAGAACGCGGGCTCCGGCGTGGACTGCCATACGCTGCGCCAGCCGGTGGGCGTATGCGCCGGCATCACGCCGTTCAATTTCCCGGTGATGGTGCCCTTGTGGATGTTCCCGGTGGCGATCGCCTGCGGCAACACTTTCATCCTCAAGCCTTCGGAAAAAGTGCCCTCGGCCAGCATGAAAATGGCCGAGCTGTTCAAGGAGGCGGGGCTGCCCGACGGCGTATTCAACGTGGTGCACGGCGACAAGGAGGCGGTCGACGCGATCCTCAATCATCCGGGCATCCATGCGGTTTCCTTCGTCGGCTCGACGCCGATCGCGAAGTACATCTACGAAACCTGCGCCAGGAACGGCAAAAGAGTGCAGGCGCTGGGCGGGGCCAAGAACCATGCGGTGGTGCTGCCTGATGCGGATCTGGAATTCACTGCCGATGCGCTGATCGGCGCCGCCTACGGCTCCGCAGGCGAGCGCTGCATGGCGATTTCGGCGGTGGTCGCGGTGGGCGCCATCGGCGATCCGCTGGTGAAGATGCTCGCGGACAAGGCGCGAAAAATCAAAGTCGGCCCCGGCGACGGCGAGGGCGTGGAAATGGGGCCGCTGGTGACGAGCGTGCATCGCGACAAAGTCGCCGGCTATATCGATACCGGCGTGGCCGAAGGCGCGCAGCTGGTGCTGGACGGACGCAACAAGAAAGTCGCCGGCCACGAGAACGGCTTTTTCCTGGGGACCACGCTGTTCGACCGGGTCAAGCCGGAAATGAAAATCTACAAGGATGAAATTTTCGGTCCGGTGCTGGTGGTGCTGCGCGCCGATTCGATCGAAGAGGCGATCGCGCTGGTCAATGCCAATCCCTACGGCAACGGTACCGCAATCTTCACCAACTCGGGCGGCGCGGCGCGCCGCTTCGAGGAGGAAATCCAGGTGGGCATGGTCGGCGTGAACGTGCCGATTCCGGTGCCGGTCGCGTTCTATTCTTTCGGCGGCTGGAAGAACTCGCTCTTCGGCGACCTGCACGTGCATGGCGTCGAAGGCGTGAAGTTCTATACCCGTACCAAGGTGGTGACCACGCGCTGGCCGCATGAAGACACGCCCGCGGCCGGTCTCAATATGCCGACGCTGGGCTGACGCAGCGCGGGTGCCGGCAGCCCGCGATTCCAACCCGCCCGATTACCGCAGCATCTGGAGGACTTCGATGAACGCCACGCCACAGCCGTCGCAAGCGCTCGATCTCGAGCACTACTGGATGCCGTACACGAACAATCGCGCGTTCAAGCGCTCGCCGCGCATGATCGCGTCGGCCGAGGGCATGTACTACACCACGGTAGAAGGCAAGAAAGTGCTCGACGGGCTGGCCACGCTGTGGTGCGTCAATGCCGGGCATTGCCGGCCGAAGATCGTCGAAGCGATACGCAAGCAGGCGGGCATCCTCGATTTCTCCTCCTCGTTCTCGCTCGGCCATCCGCTGCCGTTCGAAGTGGCGCGCCGCATCGCGGCGCTCGCGCCCGAGGGCATGGAGCATGTGTTTTTCGTCAATTCCGGCTCCGAGGCGGTGGACACGGCGCTGAAAATCGCGCTCGCCTACCACCGCCTCAAAGGCGAGGGTACGCGCACGCGCTTCATCGGCCGCGAGCGTGGCTATCACGGCGTGAATCTGGCCGGCATATCGGTCGGCGGCGTGCCCGCGAACCGCAAAGCCTACGGCCTGATGATTCCCGGCGT
>Ga0172379_10010147_pt1 | contig 11468 bp, 9 predicted proteins | sample GrowelOW334metaG_FD_119756 | JGI IMG/M metagenome (GOLD analysis project Ga0172379, IMG submission 119756) | Groundwater microbial communities from an aquifer near a municipal landfill in Southern Ontario, Canada - Groundwater well OW334 metaG | ecosystem: Environmental > Aquatic > Deep... | reverse complement strand
GTGAATGCGTATGATGCAAATTATTATAAATATCAGACGGATAGTGCCAAGACGGCTATTAATCCTTCAACACCAAATGTTGATCTCATGAATTATGTCCGTAGTCCATCCGAGATATTTAATGGAGGAAATTGGCGTGGTTTCAATGCTTTTTTTACTAATCCGGCTAACAATCCCGCTGGATATTCTTTGATGGCAAAAGATGTTTATCAAACTCAAGTTGCACAAGAACAACGTAAGGCGGATGTGCAAGCTGTTGCGTATCAGGGATTCAAAGCAACTGTCGGAGCGGACGGCGTGACTGTCAAGACGCCTGGTATCACTATTGGACAACTCGTCGATAAGGTACAGGGGTTTAGTTTGGATAGCATATCGAGTGCTCAAGGCGTGGGAGCAATTATACAATCAATGGCAACGACTGTTATTAATGCGGTTGTTACAAAGGGTCTTAATACTGCCAATGAAGTTATAGCGCAAAATACGGGCGTAAATCTTGGCTTGAATACAAGTTCACTTGCCAATATCGATTGGAATAATTCTGGATCCGGGCAATCAGCCGAATTTAATAATGGTATGAATAATTTCAATACCGATGTTCAAAGCGGTCTTTCGAGCGGTAGTCAAGAATGGGGAAATATGAATTTTGCCAGCGGAAACACCAATACCACAAGTGCCTCTGGTCAGGACAGTTTTTCTTCTCTCGATTCATTCAATTTTCAAAGTCAACAAACTACCACTCCTGTGAATTCAGGCACGTCGACGTTTATACCAGATACGACATGGTCAGCACCTACAACACCACAATCAAAGGATCCTTTATGGGTTCCTCAAAGTGGTAACTAAAAAAAGCGAAAAGGATTTTTTACAGTCTATAGTATAGATAGAGAGCCCCATCAATCATAAAACACACCCGCAAGATATTTTGCCGGTGTGTTTTATTGTGGAGATATGAGTTGTGTGGGTGTATCCTGACTCGAACAGGAGACCTCTACAATGTCAATGTAGCGCTCTAACCAACTGAGCTATACACCCTAACTTTTCCTAGTATATACACATCTGTTTTAAAAATCAATACTTACTTTGAATGCATTTCCAATGAGAAAGATTTTTTCAAAAGCCATTGGCGTACTCGACTCGGCTGTGAAAAATTACTTTCTCATTGGAAATGCCGGCTACAGAAAAATATAACCGGTATTTAGAGGGAATATAATACTAGATAATTTTAAGTGGAGCTATTCCCACAATCGCGTCAAACTCATCCTTTTCAAGAATTTCTTTTTCAAGAAGCGCCTCCGCTATTTTTTTGAGAACATCTTTTTTCTCCACTAAAATGCTTCGTGCGCGATCATACGCTTCACTAACGAATCGAGATACCTCTTGGTCGATTTCTTGTGCCGTTTTTTCAGAATAATTGCGTTCCTCGTGCATTTCACGTCCCAAAAATACAAGCTCTTCTTTTTTTCCAAAAGTTCGCGGACCGAGTGTACTCATACCGTATCGAGTGACAATACTGCGAGCCATCTGTGTAGCCCTTTCAAGATCACTTGATGGCCCGGTAGTCACGTCACTGAAAATGAGTTTTTCACTGGCGTACCCACCAAGAAATGTTGCCAGTTCATCCAAAAAGTATCGATAAGAGTGAAGGCTTCTATCCTCGGTTGGCACGGAAAGTGTGTATCCGCCGGCATGTCCGCGGGAAATGATGGATACTTTCTGTACCGGATCGGCATAAGGAAGACTGGCGGCCACAAGCGCGTGTCCACCCTCGTGATAGGCAATAATCTCTTTTTCTTTCGGACTGATAACTTTACTTTTTCGTTCCGGACCGAGAATAACTTTTTCGATTGATTCGGTCAGCTCAGCGATACCGATTGTTTTTTTATTACGACGCGCGGCGAGAATAGCGGCTTCATTGACGAGATTTGCGAGATCGGCACCGGAAAATCCCGGTGTGCGTTCGGCGAGCGTTCGCAGACGGATGTCTTTTTCCAAAGGCTTGTTTTTGACATGAATAGTAAGGATAGCTTCACGTTCATTGATATCCGGCAAATCCATAGTGACGCGACGATCGAATCGTCCCGGTCGCAAAAGAGCGGGATCCAAAACATCCGGACGATTGGTTGCGGCAATGACGATAATATTGGTATCTGTTTCGAAACCATCCATTTCAACAAGAATTTGATTGAGCGTCTGTTCTCGTTCATCATGTCCGCCACCCAAACCAGCTCCACGATGACGACCAACCGCATCAATTTCATCAATAAACACAATAGCGGGAGCGTTTTTCATGGCTTGTTTAAAGAGATCTCGTACGCGACTCGCACCAACTCCCACAAACATCTCCACGAATTCCGAACCGCTTATGTTGAAGAAAGGGACACCTGCTTCACCAGCAACAGCACGAGCCATAAGCGTTTTTCCCGTTCCCGGCTGACCCAAAAGCAAAACACCTTTGGGTATTTTTGCTCCCATATCTTTGAATTTTTTCGGATGTTTCAGAAATTCCACAATTTCTTGTAGTTCCACTTTTGCTTCTTCCGCACCGGCAACATCAGAAAATCGCACCTTCTTTTTCTTGTCATTAGGATCAACCATACGGGCGCGACTCATACCAAAAGAAAGAGCTTGAGAATTTCCTCGTTGAGCTTGACGCAACATAAACCATAACAATGCGCCAATAAGAAGAAATGGCAAAAGGAAAGGAAGAATGGCAGCCACCCAAAAAGAAGCTCCGGATTCACCTTCAATAGTGATATTGACTTCCTTTAACTTGTCTTTATCGACACCGTAATTACTCAACGTGTCCGTCAAGGAAGTCTCAGATTCCTTAGTGGCCTTCTCTTTCTTACCATCTTTCAGATCGATAGTGAGCTCATTTTTGTTCACAGTAATTTGTTTTACTTGAGCGTTATTGAGTTGATCGGTAAGCTGGCTCAATGAAACATCGAGAGACTTTTGAGCGGGTGATTGGTAGAGTATTATTATTCCTGAAACAAGGAGGAAAAGTAATATAATACCACTGATATTTTTTACGAGAGTATTCATGGTTTTTTGGTCAAAGTTTAAGGATTTTTTTAAAAAAGCTCTATTATAAGCAAGAGCTTTTGTCATTGTAACACCGTTTCATATTTTTTTCAATCTTTCAGTGGTTATTTTTTCAAAGTCTTTGCAAGAGTGATTGTTGCTCGTGTGCCGACAGAGGTAATAATGAGTTTTGCAAAAGAGAGTGTTTTTATTTTACTTTTTTCACTTCGGAACATATCCAAAACAACATATGTATGTTTACTGGTTATGCCTTTGAGGTGTCCGCGTACAAGTTTGAAAAAGTCCCTAAGAAGTATCTGTTGCCGACCCTGATTGAGTGCGAGTAAATCTTTGATTTGAAATGTTAGTGTGTGATCGGTGTGTTGAAATGGTATCGAGCTTTGTTCTTGTGTCAAAAAAAACATATCGTATTCTTCCGCTACTACACGAGCAGTATGTGCTAGAACATCCCTAATGTTCGGGTTAAAGTTCTTTTGAAGATAAGGAATGAGACGGTGTCGAATGTTGTTGCGAAGGAATTTTGTATCCGTATTGGAGTCATCAGTTCGGTACGTGAGGTGTTGTTCTCCAATATATCGCATAATATCCTTTCGGGTTATTTCGAGCAAAGGACGGATGATAAAACCATTTTTTACTTGCATAGCGCGAAGACCGGAGAGTCCTGAACCACGAATGAGTCGCATCAAAACGGTTTCGGCTTGATCATCAAGCGTGTGCGCTACCGCGATTGAGTCGAACTTATATTTTGTGCGTAGTTTTTCGAAAAAAATATAACGAATGTTACGTAGATATTCTTCAAGATTGGTTTGCTTGGTAATTTTTGGCTTCAACACAGAGCAGGGAAGTTTGTATTGTTTCGCTAATTTTTTTACAAACAATGCATCTGCATCCGAGTCATTATCACGCAGACCGTAATTGACGTGTGCGATGCGAAGTTGCCACTCATACTTCTTACTTAAGAATACCAAAACATCAAGGAGACAAATACTATCCGGACCACCGGAAACACCCACGATAATTTTCGATCCTCGTGACCAAAGATTGTGTTTGTGAGCGGTATTTTGAACGGTTTTGATAAACGCGGACATGATCATTATTTTTTGCTGCGTATTATTGAACAAACCTTTTCAATAGTCTCTTTTAGTTTTCCGTCTTCATTTTCAATTTTAAAATCATATACGCTTTTTGGAAGCCATTCGCGGATGTGATTTAATCGTGTTTGGAGGTATTCTTCTGTCGGATTGTCTCGCTTACGGATTCGTCTTTCGATAGCTGAGAGAGGTGCATTGATACAAATAACGGTAAGTTCTGGAAATCGTTGTTTTAAATCGATCGCTCCAGCGAAATCAACTTTCCAAATACCGGTTTTATCGCTTTGTGCGACACGTTCAACCTCCGTTTTTGTTACGCCGTAATAGCCACCCTCGTATTTTTTCAGGTATTCGAGGAGTTCTCCATTTTTAATCTTTTCCTCAAAATCCTCTTTAGTAACGAAATAATAAGGATGTCGTTGTGATTCTGTCGGTCGCATGGGACGTGTGACGGTTGTGATAACCCGCTCAATCGGTATTTGTTTTTGAATACCTTCAATAACAGAATCTTGCCCGGATCCGGACGGACCATAAATAACAAAGATGTTTGAATACATACGATCGGATATGTTACGAATTAATGGATAGCTTATTATAGTATTTGTGGATAAAAAAGGCAATTGCTAAAACAAAAAACGAGACCATTATCTCGTTTTTTGTTTGCCTAAAGGATAAGCGATCCTTATTTGACCGGAAGCAATCCCATACGATGAGTTTTTGGCTCAATAGAAAGGATTTTCCATTTGTAGACCTCACCTGTTTTGAAGATATCTTCCATCTTCTTGCCAACGTAGACATCTTGGAACTCGCTGACGTGTGCTAATCCGTGAATATCTTTGTCGAGGTAAACGAAAGATCCGAAGTGATTGATCTTGTCCACTTTTCCGTCAACGATATCACCGACATTGTATTTCTCTTTCACACGGCTCCATGGATCTTCTCGTAAAGTTTTCATAGAGAGTGAAATACGCGTGTCTTCGATGCCGATGATTTGAGCTTGCACAATATCACCCATCTTGACGATTTCACGAGGATCATCGATAAGTTGCCATGCCAATTCAGAGATATGCACCAGTCCTTCGAGTTTCTCACCTTTCTTTCCGCTTGGTGAAGGGAATTTCACAAAAGCTCCAAAGTCGACGACGCCGCTGACCTCACCCTCTATTTTGTCACCGACTTTAAGATTTGAGATAACCTCTCGTTCTTTTTCGCTTTGTGCCGCTTTTTCACTACCAATCAATTTCTCCGCTTCACGATCGGCATCCAAAATGCGAACAGTAAGTTCTTGACCGATCAATTTACGCAAAAGCTCGAGAATCTTGTTTTTGTCACCATCTTCAACACGAGGGTAGTGTTCGCTTGAAAGTTGCGAAACCGGCAAGAATCCGACGATGCCGTTTATTTCAATCATTAAACCTCCCTTATTAGCTTCCAGTACTTTTGTGGTAACAACATCTTTATTGTCACGCTTAGATTCGATATCATCCCAGGATTTTTCGTAAGAAGCCTCACGGATGGATAGTTCAATATAACCATCTTCATTTTCAAGGTCGGTGAGTGTGGCTGTAACAATATCACCGATTTTGAGTTTTGCATTTGAACCGAGACCATCTTTCATTTCTTTTCCCAAAACAACACCTGTTCCCAGTGGTCCTAAATCAAGAAGGGCGGAATTTGAAGAAACATCAATCACGGTTCCTACGAGTACATCTCCCACCATCGGGATATCGAAAGGGTGCGCGTTCATCAGAGCATCCATAACCGATAGTGGTGATTCAGCTGTTAAACCAGCATTTTTTGTTGTCGCATGCGTTTTTGCTGTAGTTGCTATGCCCGATTCATCAATCAGGTCTTTCAAAGTCTTTTTTGTCATATAATTAAACGTCTTGTCGGTAATCGCATGTATTACCTTTTAAAAATTATAATGCGCAGAAAACCAAAACTCCTTCTTTTTAAAGTCTTCAGTTTATTGTAGCGCATCTTTTTTCTTTTGGCAATACCCATTTTGAGTATAGTTCTTGTGTTCCAAGATAGTTCTCGACAAGGGACTTTTCCTATAGTATACTGGTAAAGAAATGAGCATATCGATCCTTGCGATGATTCGGCTTTTTTTCTTTACTTATTACATCGAAATAATTATGAATATCCAATATTACGGGGATTATTGTTTCAAGATAACAACAAAACCTTTTGGTCGTGCAACGGAAGATATTGTCATTTGGACGGATCCATGCGAAAAATCAACGGGATTACGCGCTCCGCAAGGACAATCTGATATTATATTTCTTTCCCACACGAATGGTGTGGATGCGGAGGCTGTTGGATTGAAAGGCGAAAAAATATGGGTGAATTGTCCCGGTGAATATGCCGTCAAAGGTGTCAATGCTTTCGGTATCGCATCGTATCAGGATGAGGAGAATGGCGCTCTGCGTGGGGAAAATACCATTTTCATTTTTCAAGCAGAGTCTATGAACATATGTTTTTTGGGAGCACTCGGTCATGATTTGACTCCGCAACAGATTGAAAAAATAGCCACTGTGGATATTTTATTCATTCCTGTTGGTAATCATGGTACACTGCCTATCAAACAGCTCGATGAAGTTATTCGAAAGATTGAGCCTGTTATGGTTATTCCTATGCATTACAAGATGGACGGCATGACGCTGGATATTGATGATGAGAAAGCTTTTTGCGCAGAAATTGGCAATTGCCCAAGCGAGAAAATTGCAAAATTCACGATAAAAAAGAAAGATTTGGAGAATAAGAGTATGGAGATCGTTCTTTTTGATAAAGCATAACCGCGTTGCTAAAAGCATATGAGTATACATACAAAAATAGAAGAGATTCGCGGTAAACCGGAGCATATTCGTATGCGTTACTTGCTTGGGAGTGTCGCCTTTTCCATGTTGATTATTATAGTGTTGTGGGTTTTCTCTATCACAACCTCTTTTCAAAAACAACAGGAAACTGCACCTATTCCAACACAAACAAACGATCAGACACAACAAAATATACCCGATAACAACATATCAAACACAACACCGTCGCTTAATGAATGGATCAAAAAGTAAAGAATTTATTGTAATGCTATGGCGAAAAAGAATCACGTTTTTAAAGAATATAAAGAAGGTGTCGTCAATCCGCGAACCATTACTGATGAAGTCAAGCAGTCTTACCTTGACTACGCTATGAGCGTGATCGTATCTCGAGCGTTGCCGGATGTGCGCGATGGTTTGAAACCGGTGCATAGGCGCATTTTGTATTCTATGTGGTCGACAGGATTGAAATCAACAGCGAAGTTTCGAAAGTCGGCAACCGTAGTCGGTGAAGTGCTTGGAAAATGGCATCCGCACGGCGATACGGCGGTGTATGACTCGATGGTGCGTATGGCGCAGGATTTTTCATTGCGCTATCCGCTTATATGGGGACAAGGAAACTTCGGTTCTATGGATGGTGACAGCCCTGCTGCGTATCGTTATACCGAAGCGAAACTCAAGGCGATCGCTGAAGAGATGCTTTTGGATATTGAAAAAGATACGGTGGATTTTATTCCAAACTATGATGGTGTCCATCAAGAGCCGGTTGTGCTTCCTTCCAAACTCCCGCAACTCTTGTTGAATGGCGTTATGGGTATCGCGGTTGGAATGGCGACCAATATCCCTCCACATAATCTCAATGAACTGATCGATGCGATCGTGTGCTTGATTGACAATTCGGAAGCGACGATTGATGACTTATTGCAATTTATAAAAGGCCCGGACTTTCCAACGGGAGGCACGATCTATAATGTTGCCGATATTCGCAATGCCTATGCAACCGGAAGGGGACGTGTTGTGACTCGCGCCAAAGCGGAAATTGAAGAAACGAAATCCGGTATGTTTCAGATCGTGGTGACAGAAATCACCTATGCTACCAATAAAGCCACAATGATTGAAAAGATGGCTGATTTGGTGAAGGAATCGAAAATTATGGGTATTCGAGACTTGCGTGATGAGTCTGATAAAGATGGTGTGCGTATCGTGATTGAGCTTAAAAAAGAAGCCTATCCGCAAAAAGTTCTCAACCAGCTGTATTCACATACGGATCTTCAAAAGAACTTTAACTTCAATATGTTGGCATTGGTCGATGGTATCGATCCGCAGATTCTCAATCTCAAGTCCATTCTCGAACACTACATCAAACATCGTGAAAATGTTGTCGTGCGACGAACGCAGTTTGAACTTCAAAAAGCCAAAGACAGAGCACATATTTTGGAAGGATTAAAAACAGCGCTTGATCATATTGACGAAGTGATCGCAGTGATCAAAAAATCTTCGACACGCGAAATTGCGCACGGAAGTTTGATGGCTAAATTTAAACTTTCCGAGAAACAGGCGACCGCTATTTTGGAAATGCGCTTGCAGACATTGGCTGGATTGGAACGTAAAAAAATCGAAGACGAACTGGCTGAAAAATTGAAATTCATTGCCAAATGTGAAGATATCTTGGCTCACCGACACAAAATCTTCGGGATTATCAAGGAAGAACTCGCGGAATTGAAGGAAAAATATGGTGATGTTCGCAAAACACGAGTTAATAAATCGGGTGTTGGTGAATTTAGTCAAGAAGATCTTATTCCCAATGAAGAAGCGATTATTACACTGAGCGAAGATGGCTATATCAAACGTATGAATCCGGATGTGTACCGTGTCCAAAAACGCGGAGGTAAGGGTGTAATTGGCGCCACCACGAAGGAAGGTGACTCTATAGCGCAAGTGACGAGTATTATGGCGCACGATGATCTTATGTTTTTTACTAATACGGGTAAGGTGTTTCGTACCAAGGCGTATGAAATACCTGAATCATCCCGTACATCCAAAGGACAGGCGGTGGTGAACTTCCTTCAACTTGCCCAAGGTGAGAAAATTACGGTGATGATTTCTTTGAATGGGAAAGAAGATGGGTACAAGTATCTTTTTATGACGACGACAAACGGAACGGTGAAAAAAACCAAGATTGAGGATTTTGCCAATGTGCGTCGTAGCGGATTGATCGCAATCACACTTGAGAAGGGTGATATGCTTGGTTGGGTACGGCCAACCACCGGTACTGATCAAGCTATTATTACCACATCCGACGGGCAGGCTATCCGATTCAAAGAAACTGATGCACGTTCGATGGGGCGCAATGCTTCCGGCGTGCACGGCATTAAATTAAAAGAGAAAGATCTGGTGGTCGGTATGGATGTCATTCCTCAAGATCAAAAAGATTCGCAATTGTTTATACTTACTGCCAATGGCTACGGAAAACGCAGTGAAATCAGACATTATAAAATACAAAAGCGCGGTGGTTCCGGTATTCGTACCGTCAAGGTAACATCGAAAACAGGTAAGCTCATCGGAGCCCGTGTTATGCGTAAGGGTGAGGAAGATGACGCTGACATTATGTCAACCTCTGACAAGGGCACTATCATTCGCGTGCCACTTAAGAGCGTGCCGTTGCTTTCCCGTGTGACGCAAGGTGTGCGTGTGATGCGCCCGCAAGCAGGGGATAAAGTTGGTTCATTTACGTTTCTTTAGGGAATGAATAGAGGTGAGTTAATTAAAAAAAGCAGTCCTTTTTAAGAGGGCTGTTTTTTATTGCAAAAATTGTGTTCGGTTGCCTGAATTTTATTTTGATGCTATAGTGAAATATCGTTTTGTTAATAATAGAATATCTGAAAAGCCTTTGTAGTTCAATGGATAGAACGGGCCCGTCCTAAGGGTTAGATGTAGGTTCGATTCCTACCAAGGGCACAAAGTAATAAGAGAAAAATATGGCGGGATTACGTTTGGAAAAGATTAATGAGTTGTTGCAACACAAGATAAGCGCCATTCTGACGAAAGAGGTGAGTTTCAAGCTGGGAGTGTTTGTGACGGTTGCTCGTGTCAGCACGTCTCCTGATTTGCGTCAGTGCAAGGTGTTGGTGAGTGTGTTTCCGGCAAATGAAGGGCGATATGTGACGGAAACACTCAAAAAGGAATTGTATTTTTTACAAGGCGCTTTGAATACGCAGTTGCATATGCGACCATTGCCGAGGATTCATTTTGAACTTGATACAACCGAAGAGGAGGCACAAAAAGTAGAAGACATTTTGAAAGAGCTTAGATAACTGATATGAAAAATCGATTTGTTGTTGAATTTCGAAATCTAAAATATATTATCGAGAATGCAGAGCGTATTCTTTTGGTAGCGCATACTCGTCCCGATGCCGATACGGTCGGTGCGAATCTTGCGCTTCGCGAGTATATTCAATCACTTGGCAAGACCGTTGATATTGCGTGCTTTGATTCTTTTCCAAAAAACTTGGAAGAATTGTTTTCAGCTGATTTTATCGATCTTGAAACAATAGATCTTTCGCAGTATTCGACTATTATCGCTTGCGATAGCGTGGATAGAGGATTTGACAGAGTAGCGAGCACCCTATCCAATGATCAGATGATTGTGCTCATTGATCATCACCCAAATATCTTCCTCAAAGGAGACGTGGTTATTATCGATACCGACTATTCGTCAAGTTCGGAACTCATCTATTTTTTCTTTCAACAACATGCTATTAAGATCACTCCTACTATAGCGACCATGCTTCTTACTGGTATCATTTTCGATACGGGAGGGTTTCAGCACAGAAGTGTTTCTTCCGACGTTATGGACGCCGCTTCCGATCTTGTGAAAAAAGGTGGTCGCCTTGCAACTATATCAAAAGTTTTGTTTTCTCATAATAGCCTTTCCGCACTTAAATTATGGGGAAAAGCTTTTTGTAAGGCAAAACTCAATTCGAAGAGCGGTATGATTGTTACCGCTGTCACACAAGCGGATATTGATGAATGCCAAGCGTCCGCCGAGGATATTTATCAAGTAGCATCCATTTTGAGTACCGTTCCAAATGCAAAATTTTCACTTGTCCTTTCAGAAAGACCCGACAATATCATTCGGGCAAGCCTGCGATCGATCAGTGATCATAATATCGATGTGTCTGCCATTGCGAAACAATTCGGCGGGGGAGGACATCGATTGGCAAGTGGATTTGAAATTCCTGGAAAGATACATGAAACATTGGATGGCTGGGTGGTAGTTTGAAAAAAATAAACATACAAATTTTACAATGGAAAAGAATGTCAAACAAAAACAACTCGAAGATTTGAATGAAAAAATGACAAATGAATGTCGATGTACTTTGAAATTCACAGCGATCAATGTAGTTTCGGGCGAAGGAAATGCCGATGCGAAGATTTTGTTTATCGGTGAAGCACCTGGGAAAAAGGAAGATGAGCAAGGCAAACCTTTTATCGGTGCTGCCGGAAAGTTTTTGAG
>Ga0172379_10010146_pt1 | contig 11470 bp, 11 predicted proteins | sample GrowelOW334metaG_FD_119756 | JGI IMG/M metagenome (GOLD analysis project Ga0172379, IMG submission 119756) | Groundwater microbial communities from an aquifer near a municipal landfill in Southern Ontario, Canada - Groundwater well OW334 metaG | ecosystem: Environmental > Aquatic > Deep... | reverse complement strand
GCCTATGTGCTTGGCTAGGATAATTGTTTGAAGAAAAATTTACTTTTGCAAAGAATCGCGGACAACCGCGTGATTTTGCCGTGTTTTAAAAATATTGGTTAAGGAGAGTTTTGTAATTCAAAGATATATACGGTGCTGTTATGTCAATCACCGTTCGAAGAAAAGTAAGAACCTTTTCCTCGTCAGAGTTTTTTTCCTTCATAATCTCTAACGGGATCTTACTTATGTCTGGGTCAAGACCACAACACAATAATGTGTTGTAAGTTTTCATTCGTGTGAATATTTGATCAATCACTTTCATCGTTTTACCTCTTTTTTATGAGCCCCTTGTGTCCAAGGTGTTCCTGTTTTGCTTTAAGGTGAATTTCGGTGTGTTCATTTGGATCAATAACTATCGGTGTATATTCTATAATTGTGTAGCCATTTTCAGCAAACACTCTCGCTTTCTGCGGGTTATTCGTAGTCAAATTGATCTTGGAATTTTTTAGTATTCCAAAAAATTCCAAGATACAGATAACGCCCGAGTATGTTCTGATATCAATGACCCCGCCTGGAGCCAATAATGTTGCTGACTCAACGGTATTTAACCCAAGAGTATCTTGAAGCCAAAGAGTGGCAAGCTTGAATGTTAGACCCATTCCACGGCCGTCTTGATGGGGAATGTTGATGATCATTCCTTCACCAACATCCTCGATTGTTTTTAGTGCAAGATGTAACTGTTCGTGACATTCACAAGTCAAATCACCAAAAACCTGTCCTGTTTCACAACCTGAATCTATACGAAGAATAAGTTGATCTGTTCTTTTGAATACAGGAATGAGACGATTTTGGTCAAGTTCAGCTTTAACAATAACTGAGTATTTTACCCAATTGTCGTCAATTACGAAACTATATTGCCAGAATTTTCCACAATTAGTCTTTAGAACACCGAGACCGCGTCTCTCGACCGTGTAGTAACGTACGATGCCATTTTCTATAACACTGATTCGTTTAGATAATGGCTCCATAGAACGTTTGAGCAGGATGAGAAAACTATTTACTTCTTCATCTGGCATTTTAGATTTTTTACAAATGTCAGATCTGTCTGGAGGTTTGTTTTTTACTGTCATTATTTATTCCTTCCTTTGTGTTTTTATGGTTTAGATTTTTTGTGAAGGATGGTAAACACCGTTACTCTTCTTTTTTACAAACGAACCATGTAAAAGGCGAAACGCCAATCTTCTCTCGGGTTCATACACCATTGGTGTGGCGATGAGTAAACCACATTTTTGACATTTAAGATTTTGAATATCTTTTTTACTTCTACTTTTGAATTGTAATTCGGATAATTCTTTCGGTTCAAATATCCTGTCAAGATAAGCCCTTAACAAGGAACCACGGCCATCTTTCTGGTAAAGAAATAGATGCTGTCCACACTTACTGCAATAAATATTAAGAAAGTGTGAATTACCGCCACGGGCGTTTACGTATTTATCTCTCTTGAACGTGTGTTGTGTGCTCTTTTGTTCGGTCATAGTCGTATCCTTTTTAGTTGTCAAAGAGCTCTTTGACTAATTAATACTATACAGTAAATTTCATTTTTAAGCAAGTAAATCTTGATTTTTTGTTTTTTACAGATTGAATCTGTTTTTAAAATAATCTGAGGTATGCACTGCATAATCAAAAACTTCATTTGCCTCATTGTTCAAACGATCAACATATTCAAAAAATTGTTCACGGTTAAAAACCTCGAGTCCGAGTTCCTCGCAGGTTTTTCTGATATCAAGAATTATTTTTTCGGCGTCGTCATTTTTACTTGCCATTTTTTCTGCTTCATAATAATAGCTATGGCCTGGTACTTCCACCAAAGAAAATTCAACGCCGTTGTGTTCGTACACTTTACTTTTTCTTATACCTAAAATCCCTTTGGAAAAACCAAGAACAGCAAAAATTTCAACTAGCTTATCAAACTCGCCTGGTTTTGCAAAAACCGAAAGTTCTTTTCGATGTTCAGTACCTCCCCACTTACCAAGTTTTACCATAATTTCAGGAATGCCATTGGTTACACGCAGGCGTATGTCTTTTTGCCTATCTTTTATTCCATCCTCCAAAAAAGTGGAGTAATCAATCATAATTCTATTTTTTTCTATTGTTTTTTTTCCGCAAGTTTCAAAAAAACTAACTAAATTTTCAAACTTTTCTTTTGACAACGGCCCACGTATTTCAATTTCAATATTTTTATCCATAGATTTATTTGTTCTTAATCTTAAAAAATTTGTTTAATTATTATCGTAGCACACATAACAATGAAGCGACAATGATAAAAAGTTATCCATATTTTGGTTTTGAAGGGGGGAGGGAACGGGTGTATAATTTGACTATGGTCGGGCAACTGAATAATGAAGAATCCGGCTCTTTTTCAAGAGCCTGCTTATTTTAATCAAGGCGAGAAAGATTCTCGTTAAGTTTTTTATATACCAAAGTGTTTATTCTATGTTAGACACAAAATTTTGGAAAAAATATTTTCAAGTTTACGATTTATTGAACGTTGTTCAGCCATATGACAGTCTTTTGTCTGTTTTGTGCGATTCTGTAGAACCAAAAAATGGAAAAATAATTTTAGATGCTGGCGCTGGTACGGGCAATTTGGCGGTTAAAATGGTAAATAGAGGGGCGGAAGTCGTAGGGTTAGATTTTTCTACGGAAGGTTTGGAAATTTTTAAGAAAAAACTGCCGAATTCCAAAACGATAATTCATGATCTGAACAAATCTTTGCCGTTCCCCGACAATTATTTTGACGGTTTGGTATCAAATAACACTATTTATACTCTTCCGGAAAACAATAGACCAGCGATTTTCAAAGAGTTTTACAGAGTTTTAAAACCGGGTGGCAAGATTGCCATTGCAAACGTTCATAAAGGATTCAAGCCGTTTAAAATCTACACTGAGCATATAAAATGGAGTGTGAAAAACAAGGGAATTTTCAGTACTATAGCGCAAATGTTTGAGCTTGCCATTCCGACCATAAAAATTTTTTACTACAACTATCTTATCAAAAAAGAAAACAAAAACAGCCAATATTCTTTTGTGGAAATTGGCGAGCAGAAAAAACTTTTAGAATCTGCCGGCTTCAACAATGTATCCGAAGACAGATATGTTTACGCCGGGCAGGGGATATTGAATGTTGCTGCTAAATTTTAAGTTATCCAGAATTCGATTTGGTGAGTTTAGGATATAATAAATTCGCTTTACAAAAATTTTTATTATGATTACATCATTATGTGGAGTTCCTCAGTATGTTTAGAGGGGCGAAAATAATAATGTTGTAAAATTACGGAAGGGGGTGAATTAGAGATGAAAACTTGTTCGAATAACTCCAAGAAACCGAAGAAATTTTCTTGGAGAGTTGTAGTTAAGTCAAAGGAAACGCTGGTGGATAATTCTGCTAGCAAATCCGATGATTGCAGTAATTCCGAGAGCGCTTGCATCGATTGCGATGTTTCCGCACCTTGCGGGGACTGAAACATGACTAGTTCATGTTAAATCATGCACACAATGAGGCATAATGATTTAATTCGTTATGTCTCTTTTTTCGTTTATTTTTTGTTTCTTCATTTGATTTTTCACAAAAGACGATTTATTAAAAATAATCCGCGGTGCAATTTTCATAAGTGCTTCCCATGATATATCTGAATATTCTTTACGGAACGCTTTCACAATGTAATAGCCAACTGAATAACCTGTCCATCTTTTAAATCTACCGCCTCCAAAAAAGATATTTTTATAATCACTGCCGTCTTCCCAATTTACATTGATGTCGAGAATACTATATATTTGATTAAATGCTTTTTTCGATTCATCTTCAGTTAAAGTTTGCGATACAATGGATTTTTTCTTTGTAATTTGCTCTTTAAAATTTTCAGCGAGTCCTTCAAAGATAAGAGCTTCACGAATTGTCTGTGATTTGCTTCTGTGACAGTTAAAAAAGAAAGAATGGTTAAATTCATGTGCTATAGTTCCGTTTAGTGAATGAATATTAAATTTTCTAGACGCAATATAAATATGAATAACAAAAGAACGGGGGGTGTATCCGCTTATTCTACCCATTTTTTCTGAATATGAATTGAATATTTGTACTCTAGGAAATACAAAAACTGAAAACTGTGGCATTGGCAAAAACTTTAGGCATTTCTGTATTGTTGATTTGATTACTTTTATAATTTTCTTTTTGTCATTAATAGTTAGCTGCTTATATGTTTTGACGGAGTTTTCAGATATCCACCCGGATATCCTATTATATAAACCTCGTGCGCCGTTTTTTCTCAAAAATCCGGCATAACCAGTTTTTTTGTCACGGTAAATAGTACTTAATATTTCATTGACCAAAGCTTTCTTGCCCGCATTTGCTATTTGGATATCAGGGAAATGCATATTAATTTTTACAGGTATATTTCTTATCATGAATACAATATTAGCTAATAAAAAAGGCGGGTGCAATCGCACTACCGCCTTTGCAATTTTCTAACATCAAGGAAAAGGATGTGGAAATTTTGTCATATATCGGTATGAGACCGATACCCCAAACTTTTCGTTCGCTATTTGATTTATTCGCTCTAATCCGCATGGTTCTTGTCGATAGCCGAAGCTAATCGGCACCATACCAGGTACAATAGAACGAATAATGTGTAAGCTCTCATTCCCGCCAAATTTTTCAGATAGGTAGAGCGGAATTGTAACAATTGACCATCTTTTTGCTACAATGCGGTCAAGTAATTCTTGCCATGTTTTAGCCATACTAAGCCCAACTTCACGGAACTTAATCGTGTTTCGAGTCTGTATCAAGAAGTCAGCTTTTTGGAAAAACTTTTTCTGTTGGTAAAGTACCTTATGGTCTTTTGCTGTATAGACGCCAGATAAATTACCCATCTTTTCTGGTGGCCCATTCTTCATACGAGACCACACAATAGACTCAATTTCCATAAGAGCATGGTCGAGTGCTTCCTCTATGTTAAAGTTGGAACACGAGGCACAAGTGGTAAATGCAATATCTTTGTTTTGAGCAAAGATGAATATTGATGGGGCAAGATCAATAGAATGATTTTTGACCCACAAAATAAAACCATTTTCCCGAAGATTTTTTATGCGTTTTTGGATATCTTCAGGAAGGGTTTTTGTAGACACCTTTGGGCAATTAAGTCTTGTCAGATAAGCGATCATAAACGAGTCTCTTTCGACAAGCTCAAGAATACCGTTTTTGATAGCTTCCATCTTTTGCGGATGCGCCGCAACCCCTGATGAATTAGCGTTACAATATCGCGGTGTTTTTGGGTTGTAAGGAAAATATACAAAATCTGCTAGAACATATACTTTCGATCCAAGCATTTCGTTCTTTCCCTCAACCCATGAATATTTTGTTTCTGTGTTGAAAGGTTGAAATGGAAATTTTCTCAAACGATACTGTTCTTGGTGAAATTTGATAATCTTTCGCGGGTCAATTGCCGCCTCAAGATCAACAAACTTAGCTTGAATGAGTGTGTCAGAAATGCATCCACAAGCTGCCCACTCTCTAGCTTCGGCAACAGCTTTAGTATATGCAAGTTGCGGATCGACTGCTTTACCTCCAGACCAACTCCTATTGATTCCAGGAGATATTCTTGCAGACACCATTGAGAACGGTAGTTCATAAGAACCTGCAACTGGAAACATCCACTTCATTTTCACATTTGTATTTTTTGCATTTTCTGTTTTAATACTCAATTTTTCCTGACAACCAAAAAGGATTGTTGTAAGTGGCCAAAAGCTGACAGGCAACTCAAGAGCTCTTTTCATAGGTTCTTCCAAAAAGCCCCCCACTTCCACTGTTCCAATCCTGTTTTCTATGGCTGATAGGTGAATATTTTGGGCTATATGTCCCGCTTCAAGCGAAACATACAGGACAGATCTATTCCCATATTTTTCTCCTGATATTTGAAATGAACCACTGACAACAATGACTCCTTGAGCATTATTACATATTCTCTGGTCGGCAAATGAACGCAATATAGGGTAAAAATCTCTTTTTACCAACAGAAACTCTACTGTATTGCATTTCCTGTAGAGAATATCATAAATACCAGCTTCATACTCTCCTGAAGAACGAAGTAGTATGAGTGACAGTTTTGTCGGATAAAGCGCTCCCGCCGAAGGTACAGTATGTCTTGCAAATTTGTGCGCTTGCCAGACTTTAATCCGCTGGGGATTGTTTTTGTCGATCTTGTAACGACTTTCAACAATACCGTACCCTGCCCATAGTATCTGCGCTATGGCGTCTATTTCTACCGTATCATGAGAGAAAGTGCGAATTGAGCACCTCTGCTCAATAAGACCGTTTAGAGGACTTGGCTTAATTGGAATTTGAGTTCCAACCGGACCAATCGCATTTCTTTTACTAGCCTTATATACAAGCGATAATATTTTTCTATCACTTAATTGGCGAGCAAATGGTGACGGGTTATTCATGAAATACCAGAAATAATCGCCAACCGATGTAACATTGCAAATGACATGTTCTTGTGTTAATGATTTAATCAGTTCCACAATAGATGTTCTGTTCCAGTTCTTACTTAGAGTTTTTATTACATTTTCCCATGTGTGATTTCCATCGCATAATTGCACCAACTGGTTTAAAATCGAAAATGGTGCGGTAACCTCGACAATTTTTTCGTTACAACGAAAGTAGGTCGATTCTCCTTTTTGCCAGTATGAATTTAAAACAATAGGTTTTATCTCGTTTGTTTTCATCATTTGTTCCTTTTTTCAAAGTTCTTTACTACTCCTATAGTATATAATCACAAATAGTAAATTTAAGCAAGCCAGATTCAATTTTGCTTTAATAATGTCCTGAACGCAAACATTCGGGACATTATTATTACAAAAGTTATCCATATTTTGGTTTTGAAGGGGGAAGGGAACGGGTGTATAATTTGACTATGGTCGGGCAACTGAATAATGAAGAATCCGGCTCTTTTTCAAGAGTCTGCTTATTATAGTCTAGGCGAGAAAAATTCTCGTTAAGTTTTTTTATGCAAAAAATTCTGTATCTTAGTTAGCTTTTTATATAAATGTTATCATTTAAATTTACTAATGAGACACAGACTTTTAAAAAGAATAGTCCGACATATTTTTCTTAGGCATAATTATAAGATAGTTGTGGTTACTGATAGGGAAACTATGGACAAGATATATCAGTTTAGATACAGGATGTATTGTCTGGAGCATAAGTTTTTAAATCCCACGCAATTTCCTGAAGGACGTGAGTCAGATGAGTATGACAAACACTCAACACATATAGCAGCAATAAACAGGAACGGTGATATTATTGGTTTAGTTAGATTAATTCATGCTTACGTTACAACATTACCAACAGAAAAATCTCATAATTTGGCAGAGATAATTTCACATATAAAAAAAAGTGGGGTTGTTGAAATTTCAAGACTGATTATAGATTCTAAGTACAGAAAAACTTTTTTGTTTTTGGATTTGCTCAAATTTGTATTTAATTATTCAAAGTCACATGATATTAATTACTGGATAGGCTCTATAGAAGAAGGATTTTATAATTATTTGAAAAAAGCTTTCGGTTTTTTTCCTCTATTTGAAGAGCGTAAGTTTATTTATAATACATGGAATTATTCATTTCTGATTGATCTGGTAAAGTTTGAGGAAACATTTAAGCATGATAATAGAATTTTATACTACATTTTTAAAAATCGTTTAGTGGACAAATTTTTCTAAATTTAAAATGCCTGACAAAATAAATTTTGAATACAGTACTCTCATTAATCGCAACTGGGCATTTGTTAGTAAGACCGATCAAGCCAGCATAAAAAATTCCAGAATACTTTTTGCGGGTTGCGGGTTGGGAAGTGTTATTGCTTTAGCCGCGGCTCGAATAGGTTTTTGTAATTTTATTCTCATCGATGGAGATACGATAGAATTATCTAATTTAAATAGGCAAGCTTTTGCAATGTCCAGTTTGGGAATGAACAAAGCTGATGTTACTGCACGTTTAATAAAAGATATTAATCCTGATGCTCAAGTTAAAGTTATAAGTAAATATATAGAGGATACACAACCATTTCATGATGATTTTTTAAAGTCTGATATTATTATTAATACTGTAGATTTTGGAAAAATATATTTTGATTTGGTCAATTTGGGACAGGAGTGTGGAAAACACGTTATATTGCCATTAAATATTGGTTTTGGAAGTTTCGTTTTTATTTTTAATCGCGATACAAAAACCCTAGGTGAAATAATGGGGACTCCAATTATTGAAGATGATATTACTTTCTGCAAGAAACTTGTTTCTCAACTTAACATAAAACTTCCAGATTATATTTCTTGTAATATAGATGTCTTATTTGAGACCATAAAAAGTATGAAGAGTAGCCCGCAAATAGTGGTTGGAGCTCAATTAGCCAGCGCTATAGTGATAACTTCTATGATTAAAATAGCCTCCGGGATCAAGGTGTCAATTGCTCCAGAATTTATCTATCAAGATTTGTTTTAAATAACATGATTGAATCAATTCAGGCCTTAATAACACCAGTAACATCTGTATCTACTTTAATATCAATAACGGTAGTCGGTATTGTTTTTCTGTTAGGATTTTTTGTCTATATCAATGATAGAAAAGCTTTAGTTAACAAAATATTTTTTTTACTGACCATCGCAATTAATATATGGATTGTTTCGGTAATTATAGTTTTTTCATTTCCCCAAGGTTACATTGGTTTGTTCAGTGCTAGAACAGCCTTTGGTGGTGCAACTTGGATTGCCTTTTTTGCTTATTGTTTTGCCTATTACTTTCCAGTAAAAAACCGAAATTATAAGTTATCAATTTCTTGGACATTGTGTTTTTCCATTGGAATATTTTTGTTTAGTACCTTTACACCATTTGTTATTAAAAATTTAAGTGTTGTTTCTGGATTACAAATTAACACATATGGTCCAGGCTACTATTTATTTCTTACATATTTTGTCGGCTACATTTCAGGCGCGATCTTTAATTTAGTTTCCAAACGAAAAATACTTACGGACTCACAAATAACACAAACTAATTATATATTGCTTGGTTTTGCGGTTTCCTCTGGATTGGGTTTGATTACCAATCTAATTATCCCTGCTATTACGGAAAATACTTACGTGTCTCAGTACGGGCCTCTTATGACAGTTTTTTTAGTTATAATTTCTTCATACGCAATAATTAAACGTCGATTATTTAGTATTAAAATAATTGCTACAGAATTCCTCATCTTTGCTATATGGATATTCCTGTTAATTCAAACTCTTTTTGCAGTTTCTTTTATAGAAATGATCATAAATGGTGTACTTTTTATCCTAGTTGTGCTGTTTGGTATTTTGTTAATTCAAAGTGTGTCCCGTGAAGTAGAACAGCGAGAGAAGATTGAACTACTAAACAAGGATTTGGGGGAGGCGAATCGGAAGCAGGAGGGGTTGATTCATTTTATAACGCATGAGATTAAAGGGTTTTTGGCGAAGTCCAGGAATATTTTTTCAATGATTAGCGAAGGCGATTATGGTCAAATGCCGGAAGGTTTCAGGGTTCCGGTGGAAGAAGGGTTTAAGTCGGGGACAAACGGGGTGGCGATGGTTCAAGAAATATTAAGCGCTTCCGATTTAAAAACCGGCGCGGTTGCGTATGATATGAAGCCGTTTGATTTAAAACCGCTGGTTATTGAAATTATCTCCGAGCATAAAAAAAGCGCCGAGGCGAAAAATTTGACTGTTGAAACGAATATAAATGATGGAGAAAAGTATGAAATAGTCGGAGATATTATGCAGATGAAGCACGTGTTTAAAAATTTGATAGATAATTCTATCAAGTATACTTTGAAAGGCGGTTTGAAAATCAGTTTGTTAAAAAAAGGAGACAAAATTTTGTTTTCGGTCAAAGATACCGGCGTTGGAATAAAACCGGAAGACAAAGCTCGTCTGTTTACCGAAGGAGGAAAGGGCAAAGATTCCGTCAAAGTGAATGTTGATTCCACCGGCTACGGACTTTATATCGCCAAAAAAATTACCGAAGCCCATCACGGCCGGGTGTGGGCGGAGTCGGAAGGCGAGGGGAAAGGGGCGGAGTTTTTTGTGGAGTTGCAGGCGAAATAGATTAAAGATTTAAGATTAAAACTATTTCGTTTTGTTTTTTAAATTGAGATAAAATTGGTCAATTTCTCCCGCAGTCATATTTTCCATATGAAAAATTTGGATGCTTATTGATAACACTAAGTCATGTCCCCACACGCTTCCTATACCGAAATGCCTCTCCTGGAGCTTTCATGAATGAAAGACATTAGACATTTTTGAAATACCTTCTAGCGCGTCATTAGCGGCCAGTCTCAGTCCGTTTTTTTTGACTTATTTGGTATAAAGATGTAATGTTTACCTATATTAAATTCGGGTTTTATTAATTTATTTATAAAAAACCGTGAATACCAAGAAAATTTTGCCACCAAGATTTGATAAGAGTAAACTAATAGGGATTATCGCCCCAGCTGATCCCGTTGCCGGCGTTTGTTCAAAAGAATCAATTAAACAAGCCTATTCATATTTAAAAAAAAAGGGTTTTTCTGTTATTGAAAGTCGTTCGGTTAAACTACACACTGAGAAACACACAGCCGGGACAGTTCAATTTAGGGTTGAGGACATTCATGACTTAGTTAAAAGGGAAGATGTTGGATGTATTATGGCTTTTTGGGGAGGTTTTAATTCAAATCAGCTGTTGGATAAATTAGACTATAATTTAATTAAAAATAATCCAAAGATTTTTATCGGTTATTCAGATGTGACCGCTTTAACTACTGCTATTACCACAAAAACAGGGTTAATAACTTTTTCAGGCCCGGGGATAATTTCTTTTGCTAAACCAGAACCATTTGACTATACATGGAGTTATTTTGAAAAAATGTGCATTAATCCGCAAAAAAGATTAACCATTGAACCATCTACAAAATATGCCGATGACCTATTTTTCTTAAGAGAAGATAATAATCATAGGATTATAAAGGTAAATGAAGGGATTAAAATTTTTAATTCTGGAAAAGCCAAAGGAGAAGTTGTTGCCGGTAATTTACAAACACTGTTGTTGTTAAATGATACCGAATATTTACCTGATATGATGGGCAAAATTTTGTTTGTGGAGGAAGATGAAACAAGCACTCCAGCACATGTAGATAGATTCTTGTGTCAGTGCAAACAACTCGGGTGGTTTAAGAAAATTTCTGGTTTGGTGATTGGGAGATTTACAGAACAATCAAGTTTCTCATCTGAGGATTCTCTGGAAGATATATTGAAGGATTATTTTGTTGATGTTAAATTTCCTGTGCTTTATAACGTCGATTTTGGACACTCGGATCCTTTGATCACTATCCCTAATGGAGGTGTTGTTATTATCGATGCAGAAAAAAAACAAATAGTGTTTGAACAAGCT
>Ga0172379_10010145_pt1 | contig 11471 bp, 11 predicted proteins | sample GrowelOW334metaG_FD_119756 | JGI IMG/M metagenome (GOLD analysis project Ga0172379, IMG submission 119756) | Groundwater microbial communities from an aquifer near a municipal landfill in Southern Ontario, Canada - Groundwater well OW334 metaG | ecosystem: Environmental > Aquatic > Deep... | reverse complement strand
GCTTCGGTTTTTGCAAAAAAAAAATCTGCATCAAATAGTTTTGAAATATTATTTGTGTCTTTTTTGGTAATGGTCGGCCTGTTTAAAGGAATTTTTACGTTCTTATCCATAATTGTGCTTTTTAATTTAATAAATGATCCCACTGAAGACCCGTATGCTTTTTAACTGGTTTTATAATCTTTTTTCCCAAAACTAAATCAAAAAATCTTGGATGGATCCCCGGTTTTAAATATCTTTCAGCCCTTAAAACGATCATGTTTTTTTTATTCAGTTTTTCTCCCTTTTTTAAATCTTTAACTATAAAAATACTTCTTTTATCCGATGGATAAATTTCTTGTTCTGAAGGAGTGATTGTCTTTTTGCCGGTTCCTAAAATTTTTTTATAAAGGGGTTTGCTTTCCAAAAAATCATTTTTTTGTTTTTCGCTCCACTTTTCTGTTTTTCTCACCTCTTTAACTAATAATTTAAGTTCTTGGGGATCTAAGGCAAAATGGTGGTCTGCCCCCGATAGTTTTTTATTTAAAGTAAAATGTTTTTCAATTATATCGGCTCCCAAAGCCACAGCTAACTTTGGAATAATAACCGGGTCTAAAGAATGATCGGAAATTCCTACCGGAATATTAAAAACAGCCTTTAGGGTTTTTATTATTTTTAAATTAAATTCTTCAAGCGGAGCCGGATAGCTGCTGACGCAATGCATTAAAATAACTTTTTTATTTTTTTCTTTATAAATGATTTCTATCGCCTCCTCGACTTCCGCCAACTTGCTAAATCCCGTAGAAAGAATTATGGCTTTTTGTTTTTTGGCTATGTGTTTTATCAAAGGAAGATGCGTTATTTCAGGAGAAGCGATTTTATAAATATCTATATTATTTTTTTCAAGTTCGTCTGCCGCCGATTCGTCAAAGGGGGCTGCGAAAAAAATCAATCCGCGATCCTTGGCATATTTTTTTAATACAGGAAGCCATTGAAAGGGCAGTTCTGTTTGCTGGAGGAATTTATATAAATCAATTTTTTTTCCGCTCTTGCCCGGAATTTTTCCGCAATTCGGGGGATAAATTTTGTCAGCCCTAAATAATTGGAATTTTACGGCATCAGCCCCGGCCTCAGCCGCTATGTCTATTAACTTTTTTGCCTGCTCAAAATTTCCATCATGATTTGAGCCTGCTTCAGCAACAATAAAAACAGGCCCCCCCCCGCCTATCCATTTTTTGTCAGAAATTTTAATTTTATCCATTTTATTTTTGAACCATTATTATCCAATCTGAGTTTTTCTTTTCTAAATTAGAAAATGTAGTCTCTGCTTTCTCAATGGTTATTTTTTCAAATTTACCAAAAACTTTTTTAATATCCTCTTTATCTAAAAAATGCTGAGCCATTCCTTTTTCATTTGTATCTTCAATATCTAAGACAAAAGTGTTCTTTTCTGTTTCTTTTCCCTTTTTAAATCTGTAATCATCTGTTGTTCTTGTAAAAATAAATGCCCGGCCTCCTTTTTTTAAAATTCTATAAAGTTCTGAAACTGCTTTTTGATACCCTGCCCCGTTGTTGTAATAAAAAACGCCGAATGAAATAATCCCGTCAAAAAAATTATCTTCAAACGGCTGTTTTTCCATGCTGGCATTTTTTAAGACGGCTTTTAAGCTGTTTTCTTTAAGGCGTTTTTTTGTAACCTTTAAACCCGGCTCTGAGATATCCGTGGCGTAAACCGAAAATCCTTCTTTCACTAAAAAAACCGTGTGGCATCCGGCTCCGCAGCCCAGGTCTAATATTTTTATTCTTTTTCTTTCGTTCAAATTGCGGGAAAAGTTAGCAAACACAAATCTCACCACGTGGTCTGACGGGTATTTTGGCTGAAATCTTTCTTTTGAATGCAGATCCTCCCATCCTTTTTTCATTGCAACGCTTAAATTATTGTTTCGCATATTTTATCGGGTTAAATAATTTTCTGCAAAGCAGAAAATTAAATTTTTTATCTAAATAAGATAAAAAATTTATTTAACCCGATGAATTTTTTATTAATCAAAGCCCTTGCCAATTCATAAGCTCCAAAAAATGCAGATATATAAAATATGTCTCCTAATAAAGTATTTCTAAAAAACGGCAAAGCCATAAGATAGCATTGTAAAAATCCTGAAAACGTTTTTGCATACCATGGAGTAAAAGCGAAAACAGCAAAGTTTGTAACAAAGAAAAATATAAAAGCGGTTAAAAAAGAACTGCCTAAAATTGAGCTCCAATTTTTGTTCTTTTTAAGCCAAATTCCTAAAACAACGCAAAGAAAGAAGCTTCCGTAAACAGCAGCCATTACTTTTGGCTCATAAAAACCTAAAAATATATCAGAAACGAACATTGCAGCTAGTGGCAGAACAAAAGCTATTTTTTTTGAAAAATAAACCCCTCCGAATAGGGCGATAGCGGCTATCGGAGTAAAGTTGGGAGCATGCGGAATAACCCTAAAACCGATGCCAATTAAAACAAATAAAAGGGCTATTATAAATTCTAAAATTTTTATTTTTTTAAATTTTTCCATAAATTTATTATTTGGGTTTAAAAGGGTGATTTTTCAAATTTAAATTCAACCTTATCGCCCGGGCTTAATTCTTTTTTATCTGCTGAGACCTGGGGCATCTCCCCGTTTACATAATATAGCCAATACTTATCATCTTTACCGTTTTCTTTATCGCCGATAGCTTTAATAAAAGCCCCCGTAGAGCTATTAGTTGTTGTTACTAGTTTTGATTTAAGCTCTGTTATTTTATCTTCCAGCAAGCTTAAAGCACTCATTCCTTCAACAAATTCCGCCGGGGAAACATAGTTATTGCCGTCGCCGTAATTAATTTCTAAAACTACCTCTCCTTTTATTTCTTTTATTTCTTTTATTTCTTCCTGCGTTTCTTTTTGGAAAACATCAGCGCTCATCAAGCTGGCTAATCCCAGCTTAGTAAAACCCGTCAGTTGTTCTCCAAAAAAAACTAACCCTATGGCTATAATTGATATGACATAAATGCTTTTTTTCACCCCGTTAGAAGTTTGTTCTTATAAAGCTTTAAGCTAATTTCAAACAAACCTTATTAAAATTATTTACCCCGCTATGCGATGTAAGAAAAAAATATTCTTATTTTTTTCCGCTAACTTCTACGGGGTTTATATCTACTTTTTATCTAATATTTTTTTAACTGAATTAATAACAAATTGAACTTCTTTATCGGTCATTTTTGGAAAAAGGGGTATAGTAATGGCTCTCTCATAATATTTTTCAGCTTCGGGAAAATCTTCTTTTTTGTATCCGAATTTATTTTTATAAAAAGGGTGCAGGTGCAAAGGCATATAATGAACTTGGCAGCCAATACCCGTTTTTTGCAGTTTTTCAAAAATCTTTTTCCTATCAGATGCTTTTACCTGAATAGGATATATATGCCAGGCCGATTTTACATATTTTTTTTCTTTCGGAATTATAATTTCTTTAATATCTTTAAATGCTTTATTATATTTTTCCGCAATATTCCTTCTTATTTTTAAAAATTTATCTATTTTTTTTAATTGGCTTAAACCTAAGGCGCACTGGATGTCTGTAATCCTATAATTAAAAGATGGCTCTTTTATTTCATAATACCATTTGCTTTTTTTAGGATTTCTAATTATACCGTGATTTCTTAATGTTTTAAGTTTTTCGTAAAAATTTTTATTATTTGTTAAAACCATTCCGCCCTCGCCCGTTGCAATATGTTTTACGGGATGAAAGCTTAAAATTGTCATATCTGCTATGCCTCCAATTTTTCTATTTTTATATTTTGCCCCCAAAGCGTGCGAGGCGTCTTCAATAACCAGCAGTTTATGTTTTTTTGCAATTTTTAAAATTTTGTCGTAGTTGCAAGGATGTCCGGCAAAATCAACCGAGGCTATTGCTTTCGTTTTTTTGGTTATTAACCTTTCAATAAGTTCAGGATTAATATTGAGGCTGTCTGGATCAATATCGACAAAAACCGGTTTTGCTCCGCAAAAAACAATCGTGTTGGCAGTAGCTGCAAAAGTTAACGGCGTTGTTATAACTTCGTCTCCTGGTTTTATTCCGGCCGCTTTATAAGCCGAATAAAGAGCGGCTGTCCCCGAGGAAACAGCAACTCCATATTTTGCCCCGCAATATTTGGCCACTGCTTTTTCGAATTCTTCAATTTTCGGGCCCTGAGTCAGCCAATCTGATTTTAAAACCTTAACGACCTCTTTAATATCGCTTGAATCTATCCACTGATGGCCGTAAGGAATAATCTTTTTCATGTATTATATTTTTAAATTTCTTTAAATTGGTTTTTATCTAGCCACTTTGTATTTTTATCTGAAGAATAAACAAAATTGTTTAAAACCGACTTTCCATCTTTATAATTACCACTGTCCCAAAAAGAAAATTCAGGTTCTATTATATAACAATCATCTGTTTCTTTGGCGTGCTTTGATTCTTCTGCAGTAATTAAGGTTTCGTGTAGTTTTTCTCCGGGCCTTGCGCCTATAATCTTTTTAACGGAATTAGGAGCTATGGCCTCTGCCAAATCAATAATCTTCATGCTGGGAATTTTAGGAACAAATATTTCTCCTCCCTTCATCTCTTTGGTGCATTTAATAACAAAATCAACTCCCTGATCTAGTGTTATCCAAAACCTAGTCATGTTCTCGTCGGTAATAGTAATTTCTCCTTTTTCTTTTTGTTCTCTAAATAACGGCATAACGCTTCCAGAGCTTCCGACAACATTTCCATATCGGCTGCAGCTAAAAATAGTTTTTTTTGCGCCCGTATAACTATTGGCCTGAACAAATAGCTTTTCAGCAACCATTTTTGTCGCCCCATATAAATTAACAGGCTGCACTGCTTTATCTGTGCTGATATTTATAACTCTTTCAACAGAGTTGTTTATTGCAGCATCAATTACATTAATGGCGCCGTCAATATTGGTTTTAATGGCTTCAATGGGATTATATTCGCATATTGGCACATGTTTTAAAGCGGCGGCATGAATAACAATATCAACGCCCGACATTGCCCTGTTCAACCTTTTAACGTCGCGCACGTCTCCTATAAAAAATCTTAGGCGCAAATCCTTAAACTTTCTTTCCATTTCTACTTGGGCCAACTCCCTATTATCGTAAATCCTTACGCTTTTTGGATTGTGGTCTTTTAAAATAATCTCTGCGAACTTCTGGCCGAAAGACCCGGCTCCGCCTGTAATTAAAATTGTTTTGTCGTCAAAAATCATAAATTTTATTTTTATTTTTTTATATATAAAAAAATTACCACCTATTAATGGCTTCCTTTGTTTTGCCCCTTACTTTTCTATAAATTTCTAATACTTTTGTTTCAAAATCCGGCGAGAGAATTTTTAATATCTCGTGGCCCCATATCCTATATTGACCGGAAACCTTATAGGACTTAATAATTCCGCTTTTTATCATCCGTTTCATCGTGCTTTCTGAAACTTTTAAAAAGTCCCTGGTTTCTTTAGGGGTATATACTCTGCCCGGTTTGATTTCGTCAATTATATCCATAAATTTTTAATGACTAAATAGTCGTTTAAACTTAATTTCTTTATAATACCCTCCTCAAAAAGTGGTGTCAATAGGTGTCAAAAAGTGTCAATACATAAAAAAATCCGCTCTGTTTTTTTTAACACAGCGGACATATCTTTTTTTTATCTCCCCCCTTCAAGGAGCGAGTAAACAAGGCTTGCAACGCGTTCAGTTGCCTTGCCATCAGTTGAAAATCCGGCATATTTTTTTACTATTTGCGCCCTGAAGCCAGGATCTACTGCCCTGCTTAATAGATTAAGGCAATCTTTTTCTTTATATCCTACGGGAACAATTCTTTTTTTACTGACTATTAAAGAATCTTCTATAAGCAATCCCGGCTGAAGACTGATGCACGGCCGCTTCATTAATACGGCCTCAATCCCCAATGTTGAATCTTCAACAATGGTCAAGTCTGCTGACATAGCCAGCACTTGAGATCTGTTCGGATTTGCATCCTGGTCTACTTTTATTTTTACCGCTCTTCCAAGAAATTCTATAATTTCTTGCTTATCTTTTTCTGGCATGCGCGGGTGCAGACGGACCACCACTTTAATATCAACGTCCGTGTTAGTTGGCGCAGGGAGCGCAGATAATGCCCTAGAAACTAATTTAACGACATCTAAGTCCCAGTATCCATTAATTGTTTTCCACTGTGAAAACACATTGCAGGCAAGAAAAAATAAAGTGCCAGACGAAAAACCAATACTTCTTCTGATTTCTTGTTTTTGAGCTTCGGTAAAGCTTTCTGCTTTTTCCACCAAGTTGTCAAAATGAGGATTTCCGGTAATAACCAATAGGCTTTCAGGAAAACCTTCTTTTAGCATGTCTAATTTTGCGGTTTCATCCATAACCGCGATCTTATTGGGAAGAACATCAAGCTTTTTTCCGGTTCTCTCGTCGGTGAATCTTCGAGAATAATTTGCCCAATAATCAAGCACCGCCAAAGAAGCAATGCCCAATTTTCTTGCAGCGCACATTGTTGTTTGCTCAATAATGTCGTTTTTCTTCCCCTCTTGCGAGCCTGTTCCGGTAAGAACTAAATCAGGAGAAACTTTTTTTAGCAGTTTTTCCATTGATTCTTCTGAAATATCTGTTAATCCGAAGTCTTTAATTGTTTGAAAAGCAATGCCGGCTTCAGAAAAAATAGGTTCTGAAAATTCGTGGCCTAAAACCACGACATCTACAGAACCGTCTTCTGCCAGCTTTTTAATAACCGGCAAAATAGCATGAGCGCCGCCAGGGTGCCATGAAGTAGCAAAAACCTTTTTTCTGCTCGTTGCTTCCATTTTTTTATTCCTCCAAATTGACAAAGGGCTAAACTTAAACATTTTTACCATATTATAATATTTAAAATTTGTCAACCTTAAAATTTAACTTGCTAATTTTTTAAAAATTGTTTTAGCTAATGTTTTGTTAACGGCCGGCATGTAATAAAAAAGATTGTTTTTAATTTGTTTTTCCGGATATTCTGTGATCTCCGAAGCAAATTTAAAACTGATGTTTTTATGTTCAGAAATAAAAGAAAGCAGTTTATCTGTAAAAGAAATATAGTAGTCGTCGGTCATAGCCGGAGAATGCATGGCAATGTGAAACAACGGGGCCCCTTGATTATAGTATTCTAAAAAACAGGCCTTTAGCCACGAAAATCCGTATTTGCGAATATCTTCAGGACCCGCCATTCCGCCCAAAGGCATGCGAGAAATAGGAACCATTAAAAAAGGCGACACTCCCTTTTTTTGGTAATCGTTTTGGTCCGGATTATATGGCATACAAATTCTGGGAAGATTTGACCAGCCCAATTTTAAGCCAGGGTATGCTGAACAGTCGTGCGTAAACCCTAAATTTATTAAAACTTTTATCGTGTCTGCATTTAATGACCATCTGCCCGCAACAAAAACCTTCGGCTCTTTGTTAAACTTTTTAACAAAATATTCTTTCCCCTTGCCTATTATTTCTAATTGTTCTTGGTGGTTATAGTCTGCTAAAGCTGTGGATGTTTTATTAAAATTACAGCTTTCTTTTAAAAAAGTATCTCCTACAATCCATTTAAAATTTTTGTACCTGAATTCTTCCCAGCCAGGGTGTATATGAAGCCCTATTTCATGGCTTATGTTTTTAGGAAAATAATCAACAACCTCGGGCGAAACTGAAAAAGTTATTTTTGCCTTATGTTTTTCAGCTAATTTGATTAAATTTAAAACGCCTTCTTTTGTTCCCTCAACGGATTTTTTGTCGTAAATAACCGCTTTTGTTTTTTTATCAACAAAGCCGAACTCCGTATGACAAACAATAATAATATCCATTTTATAAAATACGAATCAATAGGGGACAGTCCTAGGACTGTCCCCTATTGACGTAACTAGGGCTTAATTACGTTATTTAACAACCACGAAGAACTTTGAATTTTCTCTCCCCCTACGTTGGTAACTACTTTTATATTATATTTATCGCAAATCTCTTTTTCCTGCCAAGGGATATGATCTATATCCCTGTCCCCGCCTTTTGCAAAAAATAATTCTCCGGGGTATTTTTGCGCCGCCATTTCCAAAGACTTTGGAATAGGCACCTCTTTGCCGTCGGCAAAAGAATCTATTGCCAAAAAAACGTCGTCAACATATTTTAACGCCTTTATAATTTCAACTCTTTCGTTTTCTGGCATAAAAGGAACGCTTCCTTTTAATTTAACTTGCTCGTCATTATTTACGATAACAACCAAAAAATCTCCAAGCTTTTTTGATTCCCGAATTAAATTTATGTGGCCGACGTGTGTCGGATTAAAAAAACCCGACGTGATTACAACTTTTTTCATAAATTTTTAGTCTTTTCATTCTTTATTGCTTTTTGCTTATTTAATTTGTATCATAAAAAAATATGAAAAACAACAATCTAACTATGTCTCAAAATAAATCTCAGTCTTTATTATTAAAGGGTTTTTGCTGTATATTGTTTTTATTTGTTATTCTTCTTCCGCCCACCTTTGAGCCGTCTGACTGGTCCAGAGCTATTTTGCTTAGAATGATTATAACAGCAATTTTATTTTTTTTGTTCTTTAAATATTTCTATAAAAAGGACTTTTCTTTTTCTGTACCGAAAATAAAAAACCCTGTTTATCTTCCCTTTTTCATACTTTTAGCTTTTGTTGCCTGTTTGATTTTAGCAACATTGTTTTCACAGGATATAATGTTTAGTTTTTTTGGAAGCCCCGGAAGGGCGGGAGGCCTTTTAAATTACTTATTTTTATTTATATTCGCTGTTCTTTTGGCAGTTTTAACGCAAGAAAAAGACTGGAAAACAATGTTTAAATTCCTTCTGGGAATAGGGCTTGCCGTTTCTTTGCTGGGCTTCGTACAATATTTCGGAATATTAAAAAACATATTTATTTCTTCTGAGGGCAGCCGAGTCAACTCTTTCATGGGTAATTCTTCGTTTTTAGCGGTTTATATGCTGTTTTTAAGCTTTTTGTCTTTCACTCTTTTTTTACAAGAAAAAACAAGAAAAATAAAAATAATCTATTTTTGCTTATTTTTAATATTTATTTTTACTATTTTGATTACCGGGTCGCGCGCCACTTACCTTGGAGTTTTGGCTGGTTTTATCTATTTCTTTTTCTTTTATCCTGTCAAATCAGCCTCGCAAAACGAAACGGCGTTCCGCGAAGCGGGACAATCTAACCGGACAAGTTCCGTTAAAAATATTTTATCGCAATTTTCTAGCGGGGTTTATTTTAAGTTCAAGCTACTTAAGCTTGTCTCCGCCTCTTTTTTAGTTTTTGCCGTGCTCATTGTTTTTTTATTTAATTTTTTTCCGCAAATTTCAGAAAAAAACAAACTCTTAGAATTAGTTTCTGACAGATTGTCTATAGAAAGAATCGTTAAGGATTTAACGGGAACAAGGCTTGTTGCGTGGCAAATGACCTTAAAGGCAATAAAAGATAAGCCTCTGCTTGGCTGGGGCCCTGAAAATTTTTATATTGGTTTTGAAAAATATTACGACCCCATCCCCTTTAACCGCCAAAGACCGTGGTGGGACAGGGCTCATAATATATTTTTAGACATTGCCGTAACGTCCGGCGTTTTTTCTGCTATCCTTTATTTTTCTTTCTGGGTTGTCCTTTTGTGGCAGCTTGAAAAATTCAAAAAAAAACAAGGTGGTAATGAATACGCTTATTTACCTCATGGAATCCAGGCAATGTTTATCGGATATTTAACAGTTCTTTTTTTCAACTTTGACAGCTTTTCAACATACCTGATATCTTTCTTTTTTATCGGATGTTCGTTTTATTTGATTTTAAACCAAAATCAAAACGAGAAAAAAATAATATCACCCATAAAAAACAATATTTTGCAAAAAAAACCTGCTGTTGTTTTTTTGGTAATTTTAATAATTATTTTTTTCTGGTTTTATAACATAAAGCCAATATATATTGCAGGGCAGATTGATCATGCAAAAAATTTAGCCAATTTAAATAAATGCGACAAGTCTCTTTTAATAATGGAAAGCATCAAGGAAAAAAGTGACATTCTTAAATCTTATGCCGGTTTGAAATACTCTGATTCTTTAAAAAGATGCGTTAACATTGCGCCCGAAAAAGAAGTTGAATATGTTAAAAAAGGAACAGAGGCCTTAAAAATAAGTTCTGTTTTCCAGCCTAACTTTACAAGAACATGGCTATTTATGGGCAGCTTTACCAATGTTTTGGCCGCTAGAGAACAAAATAAAGACAATAAAAATAAATTATTGTCGGAAGCAAGAGATTATTTAAACAAAGCAAAAAGCCTAAGCCCCGGCCGCCAAGAAATAATTATAGAAATAGCAAAAAATTACATGGTAGCCGAAGATTATCAATCAATGAAAAAAGCTTCTGAAGACTGCTCAAAAATAGACCCCAGCCAGGGAGAATGTTATTGGTATATGGGAATTGCTGAAATATTTTTAGGCGAACAAGAAAGCGGAAAAAAGCATATTGAAGAATCATTAAGTAAGGGCGGATTTGGCCCATTATATATTCAGCTGGGAGCTGCATATATAAGCCAAAAAAACTATAAAAATGCCGCCGAAGTTTACCGTATGCTTACTTTAGAACACCCGGAAAACGCAAACTATCACGCGGTATATGCATTATTAGCTAGAGAAATCGGTGATTATTATATAGCGGGGATAGAGGCTGTAAAGGTTTTTGAGCTACAGCCAAATAATACTGAAACCAGAGATTTTCTTATAGGACTGCTTAAATTAAGCCCGAACGATCCCGGCATCCATGCTTCTTTGGCTTTTATTTATAGAAAGCTGGGAGAAGAAAAAAACGCCCTAAAAGAGCTTTTTTTGGTAATATCTTATTATTCGCAGTTAGCTGAAAAAAATCCCGATAAATATCTCTATCATTTTAATCTGGCAACCGCCTACAAAGAATTGGGTGAATATGAAAAAGCCTACCAAGAGGCCTTGCTAACGGAAAAATCTGTGCAAAAATTAGAAAGAAAAACAGATCCAAATTTTTATAAAAAAAAGCTAGAAACATTAATACAATCTTTACCCGGAAATTATTGGGAAAAATTTCTAAATTTTCTAGAAGAAAATAAATAAATTCACCCACACACTAATTTTGCGATTTTTTATAAGTTTATAAAAAAAATATCTCTTTATTCCCTGTTTTGGCAACATATTTATGCGTCGCCAAAAATTGGGTGGCAAAATTGGCGTGAGAGGTAAAATAAAATATGGCAACAACAGAACAATTAATAAAATCAAAGATAAGAAAGATTATTGACTGGCCGAAACCAGGAATTGCTTTTTGGGATATTACTCCTCTGCTGGAAGATAAAAAACTTTTTCCTGAAATGATTGACGAATTAGCCAAGCCCTATTTAAAACAAAAAGTAGATAAAATTATAGGTATTGATGCAAGGGGTTTT
>Ga0172379_10010144_pt1 | contig 11471 bp, 8 predicted proteins | sample GrowelOW334metaG_FD_119756 | JGI IMG/M metagenome (GOLD analysis project Ga0172379, IMG submission 119756) | Groundwater microbial communities from an aquifer near a municipal landfill in Southern Ontario, Canada - Groundwater well OW334 metaG | ecosystem: Environmental > Aquatic > Deep... | reverse complement strand
GAAAAGAAAGATAAGGAATTTTTGGGATTGGGCGCTAAAAAAGTATCCACAAGATTATAAAATTTTCACGGAGTTTGGTTACTGGATTGATACTGAAAAAAATGTGTTTGAACTGGCTTGGTTGGCAGAACATATAGAAAAGACTCTTGAAAAAACTAGAGGAAAAATATCGTGGGACTACAAGTTGATGCGATCTATAGGTAAGCTCGCCAACGCTGCACCAAAGGAAACACTGGAAATTGCCAGGTTGTATCTGTTTGAAGGAGGATTAAAGGGCGACAACTCCAGACTATCATTTTATCTTGATAATGAATGGCTTGAAGCGCTAAAAATTCTTTACAATAAGCCGGAAACTAGCGATGGGGTTTATAAGCTTGTTAATGATTTAATAAGAGAAGGGGGTAATATGTTTTGGACGTTGAAAGAGGCTATAAAAAAAGACAAATAAATTTGTCAGGAGTGTTAAAAGTGTTAGGTTTGTTGAGAGCTTTGATTATTCCTTTTTATAGTGTCCATCGTGTCTATTAAGTGTGATGCTGAGACCGCAATCCCTAAATCCCTTAAAACCCGGATTTCTCCTCTAAGGATTCAGTTCGTGACCCCGATGGTGCGCAGAAATGCAAAGCCCCGAAAGGGGCTTTTGTATTTCTGCATGATGGGGATTTGAACCCGAGGGGTGGGTCGGAGGGGGAACTTGGTGCCCCCTCCGTGTAGGAAATTATTCAAAACCGAGGGTTTTGAAGGAGCGAGTTCTGCGAGCGACGGGTTCTATATCCCCCTGCCCGCGCAAAGTAAAAGCCACCTTTTAATAAAGGTGGCTTTTTGGTAATATACAAATATGGAAAAAGATACAATAAAAGAAATTGTAAAGGATGCATATAAAAAAATTGCTAAAACTGGCTCATCGTGCGGGTGCAGTTGCAACGCTGCAAAAAATATATCAAAAAGTATTGGATACACAGACGAAGAACTAAAAATTGTTGGCAAGGCAAATCTTGGTTTGGGTTGCGGAAACCCTTTGGCGTTTGGAAAAATAAAAGAGGGTGATATTGTTTTGGATTTGGGATCTGGTGCAGGCATTGATGCAATCTTAGCCGCCAAAAAAGTTGGAGAAAAAGGGAAGGTGATTGGTGTGGATATGACAGAGGAAATGATAGAAAAGGCAAAAGAGAATGCAGAAAAACAAGGCATTAAAAATGCTGAATTTTTATTAGGAGAAATAGAAAACTTGCCCATCAAAGATAATTTTGTGGATACAATAATTACAAACTGCGTTATTAACTTAACGCCCGATAAATCAAAAACTTTTAGTGAAGCATATAGAGTTTTAAAAATGGGTGGAAAGATATATTTGTCCGACATTGTTTTGTTAAAAGAATTAACACAAGAACAAAGAAATAATAAAGAGTTAATATCTGGTTGTGTTGCAGGAGCATTATTGAGAGATGACTATTTAAATAAAATAAAAGGGGCAGGTTTTGAGGTTAAGGTGCTTTATGAAAACACGGGAATCAGTAAACAGCAATATAACGGCATGCCCTTAGAGAGTATAATGGTTGAGCTAACAAAAAATGGAAAATAAAGCGCGGGTTATTTCTGAACACAAAGGAGCCTACAACGTTATAAATGAAAATGGCGTGTTTTTTGCAAAGGTAACCGGTAAACATATGTTTAATGCCTCCTCCAGAGAGGATTATCCTGCTGTTGGGGATTGGGTAATTATTGACGAATTGCCAGAAAGCCAGGCGGTAATAAGAGAAATTTTACCAAGAAAAACCATTATTAAAAGAAAATATAACGGCAAGAATGACAGCCAGGTTATAGCAACAAATATTGATGTGGCTTTTGTTGTGGAGGCCGTTGGCAGAGATTTTAGTTTAAACAGATTTGAAAGATATTTTGTTTTGGCACGCGATGGAGGAATAAAACCCGCAATTATCTTAAACAAAATAGATTTAATTTCTAAAGAAGAATTGGCAGAGAAGTTGGCTCAAATTAAAAACAGGTTTCCCGATATTGATGTTGTTTGTACAAGCATTGTTGCAGACAAAGGGCTTTATGAATTAAAAAAATATATAGAGAATAATAAAACATATTGTTTTTTGGGTTCGTCTGGAGTTGGCAAGTCCTCATTAATTAATAAATTGCTTGGCAAAGACTTTATTAAAACAGAGGATATAAGTTTGTATTCGGCAAGAGGAAAACACGTTACAACCAACAGGCAAATGTATTTTTTAGAAAACGGCGGAATTGTAGTGGACAACCCGGGCATGAGGGAAATTGGCATGGCCGATGCGGGTGAGGGGGTTGATAGTTTTTTTGATGAAATATCTGTATTGTCTCAAAGCTGTAAATATAAAGATTGCACGCACACTCATGAAGCGGGGTGCAAGGTTTTGGCTGGTGTGGAAGCAGGAGAGATAGACAGAGAAAAATATTTAAATTACGTAAACCTTAAAAAAGAATCTCAATATTACCAAATGTCCGAAAAAGAAAAGAAAGAAAAAGAACGCAATTTTGGCAAGTTTGTTAAAAATGCCAAAAAAGAGATAAAAAAGTATAAATAATCTCTTGAAAAAACAGGCTAAATAGTATAAAATGGCTGTTATTGACGTATATGAGTTTAATAAAAAAGTTTTTAGCCATATTTGCTGCCGTAGCATTTGTTGCCGGTATTACTTTGGGTGCCAGTTATATTTTTCTGTATAACAATAAAAAGGCAATAAAAAGTGAGCAACAAGTGAAAGAAGAGATTCTTCCAAAAGTTGAGGAAGTTTATTTAATTGCAGTTGGTGATATTTCTTATTCACGTGGAGTGGAAAGAATAGTTAAGGAGCAGAATGACATTAATTATCCGTTTATAAAAATTGGCGACTATTTAAGAAGTGCAGATATAGTTTTTGGAAACCTGGAAACAACAATAATGTCAGGCCGAGAGATTACCGACCGGGAAATGGTTTTTAGATCAAACCCAGGGACCGAGCAGGCATTAAAAAATGCGGGGATTTCTGTTGTTTCGTTGGCAAATAATCATACTCCAAATTTCGGCGAGCAGGGGCTTAAAGATACCTTTAGTTATCTTACGCAAGCAGGCATTAAATATGTTGGAGCAGGAGAAAACGAGCAAGAAGCCAACCAGCCGGTTTATATTGAAAAAAATGGCATCAAGTTTGCATTTCTGGCTTATAACGATGCCGATGTTGTCCCTGTTTCATATGAAGCGGGTAAAACTAGAGCAGGCACTGCCTTTATGCGAAAGGACAAAATGGCTAACGCAGTGAAAGAGGCAAAACAAAATGCAGACTTTGTTATTGTTTCTATGCATTCTGGAAATGAATATGTTGCAAAACCAAATAATTCACAAACAAATTTTGCGCACGCAGCAATTGATGCAGGTGCCGAACTGGTTATTGGGCATCATCCGCACGTTGTGCAAACCATGGAAAAATATAAAGACAAATACATTTTTTATAGTTTGGGAAATTTTGTTTTTGACGAAATGTGGGTTAAAGAAACCCTAAACGAGTTGGCGGTCAAAATATATTTTACAAAAAGCGGAGTGGGCAAAATTTCTTTTTTGCCGATAGTTACAGAGAATATTTCTCAACCGACAGAAGCACATGGCACTCTTGCTGAAAAGATATTACAAAGATTAAAATATCCATATAATGAACTTAATTAAAAAAGTGGCAACCATTTTAGGCATTTTAATAATTGGCGCAGTGGCCAGTGTTTTTATTTATTTTTTTGTTCCGTTGCCATTTTTCTCTAAGGCCGAGCAACCAGATAACCCCTGGGGAGTGGATTTTTCGCAGTCGCAGGCGGAATATTTTAAGTTGGATTGGAAGGAAACATATTTGGCAATAATTAAAGACCTTGGGGTCAAAAATATAAAACTGCATACAAACTGGAATGCAATCGAAATCAAAAAAGGGGATTATGGTTTTAGCGACACGGACTGGCAGATAAGCCAGGCAGAAAAAAATAATGTCAGTATTATTTATGTTTTGGGATTAAAAACCGGCAGGTGGCCAGAATGCCACACGCCAGTTTGGATGGCGGGACTTTCAAAAAAAGATCAACAAGACGAATTGTTAAAATATGTTAGCGCAGTTGTTGGCAGATACAAAAATTCAAAAGCAATAATTAATTGGCAGGTTGAAAACGAGCCGTTGTTTAAATTTGGAGAATGTCCTGCGTGGTATTACAATAACGGAGAATTTTTAAAAAAAGAGGTTGAGTTGGTAAGGTCTTTGGATTCTGTTAGAAAAATAATTATTTCTGATTCTGGCGAACAATCCAATTGGTTTGACGCTGCAAAAATTGGAGACATTGTTGGGACCACAATGTACAGAAGCGCCTGGGTTGATGTTACCGATAAGTTTGGCATGCAAGCATATTCTTTTTTAAACCCAACCACTTATATGAGGAAGGCCCAGCTTATACAAACAATGTTTGGCAAACCTGTTATTTGCGTTGAGCTACAAGCCGAGCCTTGGACTTCAGAGCCCTTAATGCAGTCATCCTTAGAAGAACAGACAAAGTCAATGAATCTTGAAATGTTTAAAGAAGATGTTGAATTTGCCAAGAAAACAGGATTTAGTAAATTTTATTTTTGGGGGGCAGAATGGTGGTATTGGATGAAGACAAAACAAAATAAACCCGAAATTTGGAACGAGGCAAAAAAACTTTTTTAGTGTATAATAATATAATTAAAAATAAAATAAAAAATATGGCAAAGAATATAACAATTTATTCAACACCAACTTGTCCATACTGCGTTATGGCAAAAAATTATTTAGAGGACAAGGGCATAAGCTTTATGGATGTAGATGTGAGTACTAACCAAGAAGCTGCTAAAGAAATGGTAGAAAAAAGTGGACAAATGGGGGTGCCTGTAATTGATGTGGATGGAAAAATAATGGTTGGTTTTGACGCAGAAAAACTGGACGAAATGATAGGTCAATAAAAAAGTTTAAACAAAAACCGCCCCGAGCGAAGGGCGGTTTTTAGTTGCAGAATTTATTTGTACAATTGGTTTATTAAATCCTGAATTTTTTTGATAACGCTTGCGATGCTTGCTGTTTGGCTATTATATGGGTTGTATGCCGTTGCGTTTGCAATTAAAAACGGACCATCCGACATGTCGGTTTTGTCCCAAGTTGAGGAGCCCTCAGGCAAGATTGTCAGTTTTATTTTGTAATTTTTATCTCTTTGGTCTAAATACATTCTGTTAAAATCCATTGGGTCAGATGTGCCAGTGAATTCCGGAACTGTCCAAGAATAGCTCCCATTATTTGGAGTCATCGTTATGATGCTAGAACAGGCGCTATTGGCATAACAGATATCAACTCCTATCCAACTGTCTGGGCTATATCCTGTTGTGCTCCATGTAATATCGTAAGTTTGGCCAATTACTAAAGTTTCGTCTCCGTTTGGATATGTTACAGCAATAGACCTGTCTGTTGGAAGAACTACGGGAATCACCGGCGGAGTAATTGTGGAAGGACCGTATTTAAAAGTTAGGTCTGCTCCGCCCTGTGTGTTTGCATTTTTCAGGTAGAATGTTTCTGTTGACTCGTCATACAAACCAACCGTGTCCGTGCCATCACCATCCCAATCTCCTGCAATTGGCATTAAGCTACCGTTTGCTGTTCCAAATCCAAAGTCTATGTCTGACATTCCTGTTGTATTTGAGTTTCTTAAATAGAAATGGCTTGAAGCAGGGTCGTAAAGTCCAACAGTTTCTCTTCCGTTCCCATCCCAATCTCCTGCAATTGGAAGCCAACCTGCATTTGGGGTGCCAAAAGAAAATGTATAATCTCCGTTTAATACTCCGCCAATATTTGCATCTCTTAACAAAAATGTTGATGTGGCGGGATTATACACTCCAATGCCATCTTTTTGGTCTGCGTTCCAGTCGCCTGCAACCGGCAATAAATTTGCTCCAGGTGTTCCAAACATAAAACTATGTACTTGTGAATACCAAACATTTGTTTCTCTCTCATAGAAATAACTTGTTGCAGGACTGTATATTCCTGTTGCAACCGATGATGTATACCCCCAAGCTCCCGCGATTGGCAATGCGCCCGCAATAACTGAAGGAGTATTATATGGAACAGAAATTTCGGATAATCCTGTTGTGTTGGAATTTCTTAAAGCAAATCCGCCCGTTTGTTTGTTGTATAAACCAATTGTGTCTTTGCCATTATATGTGTTCCATTTTCCCGCAACAGGAATCCAAGTGGCCCTGTTGTAGATTGGTTGAGTAGTAGGGGTTATAACTCGCACACAAGTTCCTCCGCACCCAGCCCCAAAGCAAGTTGCAGAAGGGGTAAACGTGAGTCCTGCGCAACATCCTGTAAATTCTGTTGAGCTTGGACCTGTAGGATAATAAATTTGGCCTTCCCCTGCGCAGGTGATTGATGAGCATGATTGAGATAATAACGGCCTGTTTGCTGTTGTGCCACAATTATTTGAGTCTGTGCAGGTTCTAGTTTGGGCCGAGTTTGTGCACGCGCTCCAAGCAGAACATTGCCAGTTTGTGGTGCAGGCAGTGGTTGTTACGCCATACCCAAAGTCTATATCGGACAATCCTGTGGTGTTTGAGTTTTTTAAATAGAAATGGCTTGAAGCAGGGTCGTATAAACCAATTGTGCTAATTCCTCCATTCCAACTTCCGGCAATTGGAAGCCAGCCCGCTCTTGAAGTTCCAAATAAAAATGTTATATCTGCAGATCCTTGAGTATTTGATGTTCTTAAATAAAATTTGCTTTCATATGGGTCGTATAATCCAACTGTTGACCCGCCATCAACAAGCCAAGTTCCTGCAATTGGTTTTAATCCGGCACCAGGTGCTCCAAACCCAAAGTTTATGTCGGACACTCCTTGAGTGTTTGAATTTTTTAAATAGAAGTGAGAAGATGCCGGGTCGTAAACACCAACCGTATCTGTGCCATTTCTATCCCAATCTCCGGCGATTGGGAGAAGGTGAGTATTTGGAGTCCCAAATCCAAAACTTATGTCAGACGCTCCTTGAGTGTTTGAATTTTTTAAATAGAAGTGAGAAGATGCCGGGTCGTAAAGTCCAACTGTGTCTGTTCCATCGCCATTCCAGTCTCCGGCGATTGGTAGCCAACCTGCATTGGCTGTTCCAAACCCAAACGTTATATCTGCGACGCCCTGCGTGTTGGTATTTCTTAGATGAAAGGTACTTGTGGCAGGGTTGTAGAGGCCAATTGTTTGTATGGTGTTATTGTTCCAGTCGCCGGCAATTGGTAGCCATGATTTTTGAGTGACAACTGTTGTTACGCAGTCCAAATCTTTATAGCATGTATTTGCTCCAGCCCCTTGCGCTATAACGCATTTTTGCGCTTGACAGGCAAAATGAGTTACGGTTGGTGTCACACAATCGGAAGGTTGAGAACAGGTGCTTGTGCCGGCGCCCGTCACAGAAACACACTGCTGGTTTTGACAGATTTTATGAGTTGTTGGAGGTATCACAGGATTTGTAATTCCACATGTATCTGAAAAAACCTTTGTCCATGCTCCTGTTTGGTAAAGTCCACCTCCACAGGCATTATTGGCTTCGCATGCGCGTAAATATGCGCCCGCCTTCCATTCCGTATCGCTTACTGCAACACACGTGCCTCCCTTACAGGTCTTGTGTGTCCATGGAGATATTACAGGGCCAGATCCAATGCATGGGGTAGTTTGGTCTTTTTTAAAAACGAATGAAAACGGATATTCTAAAGGAGCTGGGCAATTATTTAAGTCCACGCATTTTCTTGTAGCGACTCCATATGAGCAAGAGGAAAAACATCCGCATTGCCAGCTTGGTTGGCAAGGAGCTGGCGCGGGGCTAACCGTAAAATTGTTTGCCGACAGCGCAATTACTCCTCCTGATTTCGCTCTTCTTACTCCAATCTTAAATTGGCTTCCTCCGTTTACACCCGATGGTCCAGAGGTGATTTTCCCGGGTGTCCAAGTAAAACTTCCGGAATTTGGTATTGAGGAGGCAATAAACCTAGTATCTAATCCTTGATTACCCCAAGAATAGTCATTCATTAATATATCTACCTTTGATGTTGAACTTCCCGGATTCCATCTTATGTTATATGTTTGCCCTGGAGTAATTGTTTCACCACCATTAGGAAAAATCATCGGGGCTACATTTGACGGATTAACCAATGTGCAGTCGGTATCAATGCCACATTGGTTGTTCCCCAAAAATGTTGAAGATGTTGATGTTACACATTTTTGAGTTGAGTCGCAAGTTTTTTGCCTAAAAGTGCAGAGGCCATTGTCGCAGGTGTTGGCAGAGGCAACGTTTGGGGTTTTGCAATCGCTTGCGGATGTGCATCTGTAAACGGGCCGGCATGTTCCGCCGATACACTCAATTTTTGGGCAGGGGGTTGTAAAGCAGTTATATGATGCGCAGTTTGCAGTGGTTTGACAAGTGGTATTTGTGCCAGTTGCAACAGAAGAGCCCACGGCGTTTGTGCGTACCAGTGCTTGCGCCTCGTCATATTGCGCTTGCCCCAGTTGTGCAGTAAGCCTTAAAATGTCGGCTCTGATTTGGCTTTCTAACGCTGCTTTTGTTTGTGCTTCTACTACGCTGAATAAGGAGAATATAACTGCAAACAACAGCACTGTTATCAAAATATATTTTAGTTTCATATTTATTACTTAGATTAATATATTCATCAATTATACAACGCGCATAATTTGTTTGCAATTTTATTATGTTTGGCGGGAAGGCAAACCTGTTATTCGTGGACTTCGCTCAGGGTGGCTTTTTGTTGATTTATTTTTTGGATGGGGTATTGTGGATTAATGGGGAAAGGCTCTTTGACTTAATATGGGGGATTTGCTATGGTGCGGAGAATTTTTTGGGTGGCTTTGTTGGTGGAGTTGGTTTGCCTTTCGGGGTGGACCACCTTTGAGTATTTTGAAAATGGGGATGTCTGGCATTTAGAGTGCGTGCAGGGGGCAGTTGTTGTACTCGTTTCACTTGGCGTTGTGCGTGACTTCATTGTCCGCACCCGGCGCGAGGAACAGCACGAAAGGGGAAAGCGAACTTGTTTGCATTGTAAGACTTTGGGGGAATACCGCGGGCCGGGTGATTTGAAAGGAGTGTCACCTATTGGCAAGCTAATCTACAAAAAGATGTTCGAGTGCCCCAAGTGCGGAAACATTTGGGAGTTCTAGCAACGAGGAGAATGGCCATGTTGGTTCTTAGCAGACAGCGCGACGAGTCTATTATTATTGGTGACAACATCGTAGTCACCGTAGTAGACATTCGAGGCGACAAGGTTCGCCTTGGAATTCAGGCTCCGCACGAGTTGCCTGTGCATCGGCGGGAAGTCTATGAGGTAATCCAACGGGAGAACTTGACCGCCGCCGAGCTTAAGAAGAGACACCCGGGACAGCAATAACCCTGCTGGCATGGCGAAGTATGATGCTTCGCTTTTTTTGTAAGAGAATATAGATTATTCTGTCGTATAATAGGTAGTATATATAGTAATAAAATTAAATAATAAAAATATGGACGAAAATAACGAACAAAAAAAAGAAGGTTACGGAAAAATGGCGGGGTGGAAGTGGTTTTTAATTTATTTGCTGGTGGCGGGGATTGCGTATGGCGCAGTTTATTATTTCTTTTTTTCAAACAACGGTAGCTACAACACAATGGATTACTTTAGGAATATGATGGGATATTCTAATAAAACGCCTCAAAATAAAAACCAAGCTCAAAATAATAATGTTTTAGATTTGAGCAACCAAGGCTTAACCAGTATTCCTGCATATGTTTTTAATCAAACAAATTTACAATGGTTAAATGTTTCGGGCAACAATCTAACCGGATCAATCCAATCGCAAATTGGGCAACTTAAAAATTTGGTTCTTTTAAATGTCAGCCATAACAAAATGACAGGCGTGCCAGCCGAAGTTGGACAATTACAAAACCTAGAAGTTTTGGACTTGTCTTATAATCAGCTAACCGGTTTGCCAAACGAATTGGGTAATTTGCAAAACTTAAAAACTTTAATTTTAACGGGAAATAATTATTCTCAGCAGGATTTGGATGTTATAAAAAGCAGACTTCCTGTCGGAGTGAACATTATTGTGCAATAGGGTGGCTTTTTGGGCAAAAATGAGTTATAATACTCATTATGCCAAGCGATGAAGTTGTATTAAAATTTTCGGATGTTTCTTTTGAATGGGGAACAAACAAGCCTATTTTGCAAGAGGCCAGTTTTTCTGTACGTAGGGGAGCCAAAATTACCTTAATGGGGCAAAATGGGGCTGGTAAGTCCACAATATTTTCTTTAATTTCTGGTGAGTCAAAGCCGGAGTCTGGCGCCATAAACATAAATCAGGATTTAACCATTGCGGTTTCCAAACAAGTTATTCCGCGCGAAGACTTGGAGCTTACTATTACGGAATTTTTTCAAAAATGTTTTACTGAAAAACAATATAATATAGACAAAAAAATTGACGACGTTTTGGAAGTTGTAAATTTGGAGATGCCCCACGATAGAAAGGTTGGCGGACTCTCGGGTGGACAGCAGGCAAGAGTTTTGCTGGCTTTCGCTTTAATACAAGATCCAGATTTATTGTTATTGGACGAGCCAACTAATAATTTAGATAAAGCGGGAATTGAGCACCTAACAAATTTTATTTTGCAGTATCCTAAAACCTGCATTGTTATTTCTCACGATGCAGATTTTTTAAACACTTTTACAGAAGGTGTTTTGTATTTGGATATTTTTTCAAAAAAAGTTGAGCAGTACACGGGAAACTATTTTGCGGTTGTTGCAGAAATTCAAAACAGATTGGAACGAGAAAGAATGAAAAATATAAGAATTGAAAAAGATATTTCGCGCAGAAAAGAGCAGGCAAATTTCTTTGCGCAAAAAGGAGGACATTTGAGAGATGTGTCCTCAAAAATGAAAAAGCAAATTGAAAAATTAGAAGAAGAAATTGTTGAGGTAAGAAGGGAAGATAAAACAATCAAAAAATTTGATATACCCGCTCAAACAGATATTGGCGGAGTGATTTTGCAACTGGACTCGGTTGAGATTGCAATAAATCATAAGTTTGTAAAAAGAAAAGTAAATATAACTATAAATAAGAAAGAGAGGTTACTTTTGACCGGGCCAAACGGAATTGGTAAAACAACTTTGTTGGAGAAACTGGCTTCCGGTCATGCTAAAGGTGAGCACATAAAAGAAGGTGTAAAAATTGGATATTATAGGCAGGACTTTTCTACCTTGGATTTTAATGCAACGGTCTACGAGACACTTTCAAAGGCAATGGGGGAAAATGGCACTGAGCAAGGGCTTCGTGGTCATGCGGCAGGATTTTTGCTGGACGCCGAATTGCTGAAAGCAAAAATAGGCGACCTGTCGGAGGGACAAAAAGGTTTGGTGGCGTTTGCCGCAATTTCTTTGGAAAGACCGGGTTTG
>Ga0172379_10010143_pt1 | contig 11471 bp, 12 predicted proteins | sample GrowelOW334metaG_FD_119756 | JGI IMG/M metagenome (GOLD analysis project Ga0172379, IMG submission 119756) | Groundwater microbial communities from an aquifer near a municipal landfill in Southern Ontario, Canada - Groundwater well OW334 metaG | ecosystem: Environmental > Aquatic > Deep... | reverse complement strand
CCTGTCCCAAAAACCCCTGCACGACATATTTTGAAACCTTCGAGCAGAGATAAAACCGTCCCTCGCTTACTTCCTGAATGGCCTTTATGATTTCCTCAGAAGTGGAAACCTTCACGATGAAACCGCGCGCGCCGGCCTTAAGCGCTTTCTCAACCGAGACCCTGTCATCGTGCATGCTGAGCATTATGACCTTGTTTTTTGAATCCATCTTCAAAAGCCGCTCAGTGGTTTCGATACCGTTTAAGACGGGCATCGAAATGTCGATTATATAAATATCCGCGGGATGCTCTTTGGCTATCTCCAAAAGCTCTTTTCCGTTTTCGGCTTCAGCCACAACTTTAATTACTTCGGATTTCCGCTCAAGCACCGCTTTTATGCCGTCCCGAACCACCGCGTGATCATCTGCTATTACTATTTTTATGGTATTCATCGTTTCCTATACCGTCCTTCGGCAGCGTTATTTTCCTGCAATAAATGATTAACCCGCAACAGGCCGATGAAATAATGTAATATATTTACAGACATTATGCAAGTGTGTCTTCTAAGAATCATCCGCGTCCGGACCTGCGGCAAAAACCAGGCGTAAACGCGAAAGGCCCTCCGTATGGAAGGCCTTTCACAAAACATGTAAAGATTTATTTCTATTTCAGCGCAACTATTTCACCCGTGCCCATCATTTTAAACCCGCTCGAACCGTCGTCCTTCTTGGCTACATATATGTGGAACGACACCATGCCCGCGTTCGAATCAAGGTATATGGTGAAATTGTAAAACCTGTCAATCAGCGACGGATCCGGAACTCCCAAAATGGCCCAGTTATCCGTATACAACCCTTTATACGCAAAATACCGTTTCTCGGCTTCCCATACAACTTTTGCCCGAGCCTGCGCTTCGTTTTCGCGCGCTTTCACTGTGCTGCTACCCACACTGCGCACCGCTATCGCGGTGCCTACGGCGATAATAAACAAAACGATAAGCGTTTCCAGCAGAGTGAACCCGCCGCGCCGGAGAGATGCCGCACTCATAGGCCTGACGCGAAGTGCACGTGTCCGGTAACCGTCCATTCGGTAACCACAAGGTCCGGAGTAATGCTAACAGTGTTGCCTTCCGAAACCGAATAATCGTTCATATTCGCCGTAGGATTTGAGGTGCCGACATAGCAGAAATTCTTATCTTCATTGCCCCCGCCGCAGGGAACAAGCTGGTAAAACCCGGTGGCGGACCAGTATTCGTCGCTCCAGGAACCTATGGTAGCCGGCTTTTTCGTGCTCGGCGCGTCATTAATGGGATCAGCGAACATGTTCGCCGGGAATATCAACGCGCCCGCCACAACAATTGCCGCTATAAACAGTTTCTTGATTGCCATAAAATTTTCTCCTTAAAAAATCACTGCCCCGTAACCGGAAGGAAATTGGTTGTGAAGTCATATTCCTTCGCGCCATTTTTAACTGCGCCCGCTATTGCCTGTCTCCTGAGAACCGTAACGCCCGGATCAGGCTTCTTTGCGGGGTGGAAACCGCGCCGCAATCCCCATCCGGCGAGAAAACCAAGCGCCAGAGAGAGAACACCCGCAAGAATTACTCGAAGTGTATATGTCCGTGAACTTGCCATTTTGTCACAACCATTTTGGGTTGGGCGGAAACAGCCCACCGTGTCCCGTGCTTCGACATTTTAGCCGCGTTGGAAATTTTCCCCGGAAGATTAACATGGGCATACCCGCCGTTTGTCGTGGCGATAGCGCCAATGGCCTTCCACTGCTCGTCATACCATACGCTGGCCGGCTGCTCGCCGCCGGAAACTTCATTCGTGAGAGGGGAAGCGATAACGGGAACAGAACCGATAAACAACCCGCCCGCGACTCCAACTCCGAACAATATCAGCAATACTATAACTGTTTTTTTCATTTGTCTCTCCTAAAAAACAACCTGCTTCAATCCGGCTACATCCCGCCAAAGCCCTTGATGAAGATAGGGAATGCACGCTGTCCGCCAACCTTTAACGTATAGGTTGCGCCAAGCCGCAGCGGAGAAGCAACCGACGATTCAATCGCCCAGACTCCGGACACCTTCTTTACGACATACCGCACCTTATAACTTTGATCGCCGATAGTGAAATCAAACGTGCGGGTCGTGTTGCCCGCTTTGATTTTTCCGGCAGCGATATCCAAAACCGCAACGCTGGCGCCCGTTTCACAAAGGTAATACGCGGTGGTCCTGTCCAGTATGTTTTCCAAATCGCTCGCACGTCCGCGCATGAGGATTACGATACTGGCCACAGTCGAAGCCATTATCACAACTATCCCCAGCACAAGGACAAGCGCGTATCCTTTGTTATTCAATTTTTTCAGCATTGTGCGGCTCTCAATTAATAATATTTCTAGTGGTTGAGGTATTAACAGGCATCACGGAAGTGCGCACCGTGCCCTGCTTGTTATTCAGTGTCAATTCCACAGCCACCCGGTTGCTGTAATCGTTTTTAAAATTGACCGCTGAAACATCCCGAGCAAGAACGTCATATGTCGAGGGAGCCTTATCCGCGTTGCGTTTATAAACGAAGTTCGAGCCGACAACTGAAAATTCCTCAAGCCGTTTGCCGTCGTTGCTCTTATACTGAATAACTGATCCGGAAGAAGACGCCAAAGCGTTGTTCAGGATAGTATAATTCTTGCCGTTTTTCATAACCGGAGCGCGTTTAATCCGTTGCGCCACTGCTTCAACAGCCAAGTTGGCCTCTTGCATAGGCAGTATGGCTTTTTCAATCTTGGAACCAGCTCTGGATACGAAAACTGAAACCGAACTTGTGGCCAGCCCGACGCCGGCAAGCAGTCCCACCGCGATCAGCAATTCCGCCAGACACATCCCTTTGTTCTTGTTCATAAATCCTCCCAATTCTACTTCCAAGTAAAGTCAGCAAGCTTAAGATGCAACTGATCATTAACATGCGACAGTGAAATCGTCGCCAAATCCCGCTTGTGAACAGGCCCGTTAGGAGTATCCTGCCAGGACACGCTCACATAGTGCTTGAATTTTCCGTAAAAAGCCGGATCAGATCTCGTTTCATAATAAATTACCACGCTGTCCGGATTTTCAGGAGGAACCAAACCTTTGGCCTTTATATCGCCCAGGGTGTCAAACGGAGTATCCCACCCACCACCACGACTTTTGGGGTCAAAATATGCCCATTCCTTCAATCCATAGCCCACTCCGGTGTAAGCGCCTCTACAGTCTCCGTGAATAGAAATGGTGCAACCCTTAGCCCCCGGATAATAATACTTCAAACGAAAATCATGACTAAAATTACCAGACGCGCCCCACTCCAGAACATCTCTAGCCAGATTGATTGCCACATAATTGTAGGAACTGAGGGCAACCGTCTTTTTAGTTGTTAAAATATATGAAAAAAACGCCACACTGGTTACAGCAAGAATCACCGAAGCGATCACCAACTCCAATAGAGTCATTCCGCTGTTTTTCGAAATATTATGTTTCACCGAGCACCTCTGCTTATAGTATAACATTCGAGTAGTTCAAAGTCAATAGAAAAAGAAGAAAAAACGAAGATTTCCGGAATTTAGAAGCCCGCCGGTGTATCGCATCCCTTATATATGGGAATATACTATCCATGCAGGCAAGAATATGATTAAAACTAATAAAAAAACGAAGAAAAAGCGAAAGCTGGACTTACCTCAAAAATCTTTGCTAAAATATAAGTGCTGATAAGTGTAAGGGGAGCTAACGCAGATTAGAAAAAGGAGCCTGAAAATGAGTTCAGAAAAAATGCCGCATTCTTCAGGAAGTTTCAAGATAGAGGAAAAGATATATCCTGTACCGCAGGATGTGTCGTTGCCGGACAGTTACGGAGATACGGAAGCGTATCTTCTTCCGCGTGACCCGGACTGGATGTTTCTTTACTGGGAAGTAACGGAAAATACCCTCAACGCGGTTAAACATGAGTTCGGAGCTGATATCCTTTTCAAATCGAAAAGCGTAATCCGCGTTCACGATGTGACCGGTGTAGCCGGTTTTGACGGGACCAATTCAGGCGATTATTTTGACGTCCCCATCGTGCTGGAGGCCCGCAGCTGGTATCTTAATGTGCCAAATTCAGGCCGCGCCTACATCTGCGAACTTGGCCTCATAGACCCGGAAGGAAGATTCATCCTTCTGGCGCGAAGCAACATGGTGGGCCTGCCGAAAGGCTCCGTATCCGATAAGACGGATGAACACTGGATGAGTGTCAGCAGCGATTTTGAGAAACTGCTGAAACTTTCAGGGATAGAGCATATCGGCAAAGCGTCCGGCGACATAGCGCGCGTTCTGGCGCAGCGCTGGGAAATGATCAAATCCGTGTCTTCCCGGGGCGCGTCCTGGGGCGGACACCCCGCTGTTTCTGCGGAAGTCAAAAAAGATTTCTGGCTTGTGGCAGACTGCGAACTGGTGCTTTACGGCGCGACTGAACCGGACGCCAAAGTCACCGTGGCGGGAAGAACGGTCAAGCTGAACCCGGACGGGACCTTTTCGCTCAGATTCGCCTTTCCGGACGGCGTTCTGGACCTGCCCGTCAAAGCCACCAACGCCGACGGCGACATGCACAAACAAATCACGATAACAACAGAGAGACACACGAACGCAGATGAAAAACGGTAAAGAGAAAGGCTATTTCGCTTTAGTACTGCACGCGCATCTGCCTTACGTGCGCCATCCGGAATACGACGACTTCCTTGAGGAGGACTGGTTCTTCGAGGCGATGATAGAAACGTATCTGCCGCTTCTGGACATGTTTGAAAATCTTACCCGAGACGGGGTGGATTTCCGCCTCACTATGTCGGTCACGCCTCCTTTGTGCAATATGATGTCGGACGAGCTTTTAAAAAGCCGCTTCCGCAGATATCTGTACAACCGCATAGAATTAAGCGAAAAAGAAGCCGTCCGCACCAGAAACACTGGTTACGCGGAAGTTGCCCAGATGTATGAAACTAAATTCAAACGCCTGCGCCAGCTGTGGGAAGATTATTACCACTCCAATATCCTGGAAGGGTTCCGGAAATTCCAGGACATGGGGAAAATCGAAATAATCACCTGCTGCGCCACGCACGGATTCCTGCCTTTGCAGGTGCATAAGGAATCAGTAAACGCTCAGATTAGGATAGCCGTAACCGATTATCAGCGCCATTTCGGACGCGCGCCGCGCGGCATCTGGCTCGCCGAATGCGCCTATAATCCGGGCGACGACGTTTATCTTAAAGAAGCCGGAATCCGCTTCTTCTTCACCGAAAGCCACGGCATTCTTTACGGTTCGCCAAGGCCCCGCTACGGCGTTTACGCCCCGGTTTACTGCCCCTCCGGCGTAGCCGTTTTCGCGCGCGACATGGAATCCGCGCATCAGGTCTGGAGCGCGGACTCGGGCTATCCCGGCGACCGGCGCTACCGCGAATTTTACCGCGATCTGGGCTATGATCTGGAATACGAGTACATCAAACCCTATCTCCATTCCGACGGGGTGCGCCGCAACGTGGGCGTGAAATACCACCGCATTACGGGCAAAGTGCCGCTTAACCAGAAAGAGCCGTACAGCCCGTCGGAGGCGCGCACCGTCGCCGCCGATCACGCGGGAAACTTCATGTTCAACCGCGAAAAACAGATCGAGCACCTCTACGGGTTAATAAAGAAAAAACCGCTTATAGTGTCAATGTACGACGCGGAGCTGTTCGGACATTGGTGGTATGAAGGACCGCAGTTCCTGGAATTTTTGTTCAGGAAAATCCATCATGACCAGGACGCGATACTCCCCATTACACCCATGGAATATCTGGCGGAAAATCCGGACAACCAGGTTATCCAGCCCAGCATGTCCTCCTGGGGCGACAAGGGATATCATGAAGTCTGGCTCAACGCGGGAAACGACTGGGTTTACCGGCACCTTAACAAAATAGCCCAGCGCATGATTGAGCTTGCGAACCGCTATCCCAATTCGGACGGGCTGCGCCAGCGCGCGCTTAACCAGCTGGCGCGGGAACTGGTTCTCGCGCAGTCATCCGACTGGGCGTTCCTGATAACCGTGGGCACGGCCATGCAGTATTCCACCAAACGCACGAAGGAGCATATCCAGCGTTTCAATGACCTTTACGGCCAGATAAAAGATGACCGGATTGACGAGGAATTCCTGCGCGATCTTGAATGGCGGGACAATATTTTCCCCCAGATAGACTACAGGATTTATAATTCGGAAAACATCGCCAATATCGAAAAGCCTAAAGCGCTGGTCTGAAACAATTGAATCGAAAGAAAAAGCCGAGTCATTATAATGACTCGGCTTTTTTATTTCAAATATGCCAGCCTAACCGATATCTGACAAAAGACTTTTAACCGCGGCGTTGTCCGGGTCCAGATTAATCGCCTGCGCCAGGTATTTCCGCGCTTCATCCAGCTGGTTTACCTTGCGGCGGAGATATCCCAATCGGGCGAAAATACGGGCATCTTCTTTTCCCGGGGCTATATCTTTAAGCGCCCGCTCGGCCGCCTGTTTTGATAAGCGGATAGCGTCATCATATTGCCGCATTGATTCGCAAAGCCGCGACGCGTAATGATAGATATAAGCGTTTTCAGGATCAAGCGCGACTGCTTTTTCAAACGCAGACATAATCTCTTCGGCGTTGGCCGACCAATTAAATAAATACAGCCGAGCGCCTTCATGTAGGAATTTCAGAGCCTGCGCCGTTTTCAATTCAGGATTGAGAATCAGCGCCCTTTCCAGATAATCGCCCACGGTATCGTTTTCCCAGCCGCCTTTAATGCCCGCGTTCCAGGCGAGCATTTGGAAAACCATCGGCTCAGTCGGCAGCAACTCTGCCGCTTTCTGCAAGCATTTATCGGCTCTGTTATAATCGCCCAGCCGATGGTACGCTTCGCCAAGCGCATACTGCAATTTTCCGTCGCCCGGGGTTTTTAGAGCCTTGGCCTCCATCTCGGCCAGCTGGCGCAATAAGACATCGTTGGCAACTCCGGACGCCGTCATCTGCGGCATCAGCAGAGTCCCGCAATACTCGCAGCGTTCGCTGGCAAAAGAGGACTCGCCTCCGCAATTGGGGCAGACGTAGGAATCGCTCATGAACGGTTATCCAATTTGTTTTTACAGTGAGGACAAAACGATGCCACAGGCGGAACTTCCACCCCGCATTTCGGACACAGACTCACCGCCAGTTTGCGCCCGCAATGACCGCAGAATTTCGCGCCCACCGGCACTTCCACCGCGCACGAGGGGCACACCGCATTGGCGGTAATCATCGGGCCACCGCAGACGGTGCAGAATTTATAAGCGGAAAAAGCCTTGTTGCCGCAAGCAGGACAAGCAACCATGGCGGACGGTGGAGCCGGTACCTTCGGGGCTGGCTGCACAGCCGCCATCATGCCTCCGGTCACGCTCGCGAAAGCGGAACCCGCGCCCATGCCCATGCCAAGTCCCATCCCCGCGCCCATCAGATTGCCGGCGCCTTCGTTTTTAGCAGACGCCTCAAGTACATCAAAAGTCCGTTTCATGCGGTACACGTCTTCGCCCATAATGCTGAATTCCGCTTTGCTTGCCATGGCCTGCTTGATATGTTTTACTTCGGGGTCGTCGTCCGGAACGTCAATGGCGTTAATGAAAAAATTAACAATATCAAGGCCGAAAAGCTCAAAATCCGCCTGCAGCTTAGCTTGCAGGCTTTGCGACATTTCAGCCAAATGCGCCGAAACAGTAAGTATGGATAATTTGCGCTCGATAAGTTGCGAAGCTATATAGTCTTTGGCCTTGGTAAGGATGACGCCCTTAAAGTAATCCGAAACATCCTCTTTTGAAAAAGTCGGCACCGTACCCACTAATTGAACAACCATTTTGCGCGAGTCCTTAACACGGAAACCGAACTGTCCGTTAGCGCGTATAGGCAGAAAAATATTAAGCTGCGGATCAAGAATAGGCATGGGCCGGGGAGTGCCCCACTTAACATCAAGGAGAACGGCCTTGTTGATGAAATACACCTCGGCCGGAAACGGGGTATTATTCCCGAACGGGATATTGACAATTGATTCCAACAGCGGAATGTTCGCGGTGGAAAGGGAGTGCCGGCCCGGACCCACCAGGTCCAAAGCCTGTCCGTTGCGATAGAAAAGCGCCTCCTGGCTCTGGTTGACAATGAGCTGGCTCCCCCAGGATAACTGGTCGCCGGGCCATTTCCAAACCAAAATATCATTAGGGCCATCATACTTTACTACGTCAAGAATCGCCATGTCTTCTCCTTTTGCAATAGGGCTTAAATGTAAATTACAATTTTAGCACCAACAACACAACAGTATTATTTTCCTTTTACAACAAAATATTTACACCCCAGCTCCCAATTCGGACGAGGTGCGCCAGCGCTCGCTTAACCAACTGGCGCGGGAACTGGTTCTCGCGCAGTCATCCGACTGGGCGTTCCTGATAACCGTGGGCACGGCCATGCAGTATTCCACGAAACGCACGAAGGAGCATATCCAGCGTTTCAATGACCTTTACGGCCAGATAAAAGATGACCGGATTGACGAAGAATTTCTGCGCGATCTTGAATGGCGGGATAATATTTTCCCCCAGATAGACTACAGGATTTACAATTCGGAAAACATCGCCAATATCGAAAAGCCTAAAGCGCTGGTCTGAAAAAATTGAAGTAAAAGAAAAAGCCGAGTCATTATAATGACTCGGCTTTTTTGTTTTAAATCAAGGTTGCGGTAATTATTGTCCCGCGAAACGAAGAAGTGCCAGTGAGAATGCGGGGATTATGCCAGATAAAAACACACTCCGGAAGCGGCAACGAACGTTATGGCAGGATGAAATAGTGGACATCCGCATTTGCCGAAGGATTGGCAAACGTTAGTTTGCCGTATACTTTACCGCTTTTTCCATTACGCCGCAGGGAAAGAGAAAGGATATCGCGGTATTTGAAAATAAACCCGCCGGATTCGGCTTGTCCGCCCATTTCACCTGTCACGATAGCGGAACCGTTTTTAACCAGTTTCGCGGAAACGGTCGGAACAGGAATGGAGTCGCCGTCAAAGAAAATGGAACCGCGTCCGAAAGTAAGAGCGAGCGGAGTTTTATCAAGCGAAAAATGCATCATTCCATAAACCAGCCGAGTCGGAACGTTCACGGTTCCGGAAGGAAAATCGTTAAGCTTTAGAGGTTGGCTGTATGCATACGCATTAGCCATCCGCTCATAAGCGTCCTTAATCCGGTCGCTTGTCTGGACATAGTCCTTAGATACAGCGGAAGCCGTGTTGGCTTCACTGATTTTTCCGTCCGCAGACATCGCGGGAACAATCATCAGGGAAACAGCCGTCAAGGTAATAATTTTTTTCATTGTAAGCCCCTCTAAAACACATGATAACCATCTATAAGGCCAGTGTATAACATTGCGCGAAGAAATAAAAGCCTTCCGTGTTTAGGCAGTTTGTCCAAAGTATGACAAAAAGCCAATTTTTCTGCTTTAACGTTCCTGCAAGATTCATTTGCTAAAATTTGCGCCTTTAAATCTTGATAGGCGCGGAGCGGAAGATGTACAATAGATAGATAATATCATCCGCGAGGTTTATCATGGCAATGCCGGCATTTATAAAGGATTTAGCACAGCATGAGGGAACCGAAGTTTCCTTAAAAGGCTGGGTAAACAATATCAGAAGTTCTGGAAAAATCGCTTTCATAGAACTTCGCGACGGAACCGGCTATGTGCAGGCGGTGGCAGTTTTAGACTCAATCGGAACGGAATGCGCCGACGCAATCCGCGCGCTTTCCCAGGAAACTTCAGTTGCCGTTACCGGCAAAGTTTCAAAACACCCGAAACGGGCGAATGAGTACGAACTGCAGCTGACAGGAGTATCGGCGTATCAGATTTCAGAGGAGTACCCGCTCAGCAAAAAAGCCCACGGCCCGGATTTCCTGCTGGAAAACCGGCACCTGTGGCTTCGCTCCAAAAGACAATGGGCGATACAGAAAATACGCAACACGGCTATAAACGCCATTTATGAATTCCTAAACGGTGAAAATTTCACCAAGATAGACTGCCCGATCATAACTTCAACCGCCTGCGAAGGGACCACCACCCTTTTCGACTTCGAATATTTCGACCTCGGCAAAGCTTACCTGTCCCAGAGCGGACAGCTGTATCTTGAAGCCGCGATTTTCGCGCACGGACGCTGTTTCGACTTCGGCCCCGTGTTCCGCGCCGAAAAAAGCAAAACAAAAAAGCACCTAACAGAATTCTGGATGATGGACGCGGAGATGGCCTACGTCGAGCACGCGCAGAACATGGAAATACAGGAGCGGATGATTAAATTCGTGTTCAAAGCCGTGCTGGAAAAACATCAGGCGGAACTGAAAATGCTTGAGCGGGACACCGTGCCCTTACAGCGAGTCATTGATAAACCTTTCGTAAAAATGACCCACGCTCAGGCGGTGGAGTTGTTGCGTTCGCTGGGTTCGGAAATAACCCCCGACCTGGATTTGGGCGCGAACGACGAACGCCTTCTGGCGCAAGCTTACGACGTGCCAGTGTTCATCGAAAAATGGCCCGTTAAAATCAAAGCGTTTTACATGAAACGGGATCCGTCCGACCCCGATCTGGTGTTGGGCAGCGACCTGATGGCCACAGAAGGATTCGGTGAAATATGCGGCGGCTCCCAGAGAGAAGACGATTACCGGCTTCTGCTTTCCAGAATGGAAGGTGAGCACCTCAATATCGAAGCCTTCCGATGGTATCTTGATTTAAGAAAATACGGTTCCGTTCCCCACAGCGGTTTCGGCATCGGTTTGGAACGGCTGGTGAACTGGCTTACGGGCGCGGAGCATATCCGCGAGACAATCCCGTTCCCTAGAATGATTACCCGGTTTTATCCCTAACACCGGAACGAATATTACGCAAAAGACCCCCCCCCGGCTCACGCCGGGGGGTTTTACATTAAACCACATCATCGAAAAAACAGGGCTTTGGCGAACTCCCGCCAAAACCCCGCTCTTTTTACAGAAATATTGTAACGGCGCGGCTATATCGCTATCGCCACCGCCACTGCGACAGTCGCCCCGACCATCGGGTTATTGCCCATTCCCAGAAATCCCATCATTTCCACATGCGCGGGAACCGAGGATGAGCCGGCGAACTGGGCGTCGCTGTGCATTCTGCCCATGGTGTCGGTCATGCCGTAGGACGCGGGTCCGGCGGCCATGTTATCCGGGTGCAGGGTTCTGCCTGTGCCGCCGCCCGAGGCAACGGAGAAGTAGCGTTTCCTGCGCTCGTTGCACTCTTTTTTATAAGTGCCCGCCACAGGATGCTGGAATCTGGTCGGATTCGTGGAATTGCCGGTAATGGAAACATCCACGCCTTCGTGGTGCATGATCGCCACGCCTTCGCGGACATCGTCCGCGCCATAGCATTTCACTGCCGCCCTTTCCCCTTTAGAGTAGGGTTT
>Ga0172379_10010142_pt1 | contig 11471 bp, 12 predicted proteins | sample GrowelOW334metaG_FD_119756 | JGI IMG/M metagenome (GOLD analysis project Ga0172379, IMG submission 119756) | Groundwater microbial communities from an aquifer near a municipal landfill in Southern Ontario, Canada - Groundwater well OW334 metaG | ecosystem: Environmental > Aquatic > Deep... | reverse complement strand
ATAATTTAGAGGACCAAGAAATTGCGTGGAGGGCACAGAAAAAACACCATAAAATAAGACAATGTTCAAATGCTTATGTATATACTGTGGGGCCTAACACTTTAAAAAAATTAACAAGACAGAGAACAAGATGGTATAGAGGATCTATTTTAACAATGTATGATTACAGATCGATGTTTTTCAATAAACGTTACGGCGATTTTGGTTTATTTCAAACACCTCTTATGTTATTATATTTTTTATTGGCCATAGTTTCTATGGTGACTGCTAGTTATTATTTTATAAAAGCAATAAGTAATTTAGTAAAAAATTTGATATTAACAAATTTTGATATATTAACTCCACTAAAACATTTAACTTTCAATTTTAGTTTTTTAGATGTGGATGTTACTAAAATAGTTATAATGTATTCTATTTTGGTTTTGACTTTATTAATGCTTTATTTTGCAAGCAGATTTACAAATGAAAGAGTTAGATATAACGGTAGTATTGCTGCTGTGTTGTATTTTTTTATATTTTATTTAATATTAGGAGCAATACTAATAAAATCTTTAGTTGAGATTGCTTTTAGGAGGAAACAAAAATGGTAGTAAAAAGAAAAGTTAGTATCAATAGAATTTTTACAGCATTCATTATAGCGATTTTGCTTTTTGGAATAGGAATTACGCTAGGAATAATACTTGATAATCAAAGGGTTAAGTGGTCTACTGATCAAGCCAAAACTCAAAAATTAGATTATGAAAGTTTACAATGGCAGTATTTATTTTTATCATCAAGAGAAAATAAGCAGGATATGTGCGTATTATTACAAGCTTCCTTAGAAAAGAGTGTTGAAGATTTAGGAACATCATTAGAAAAAATACAAGAATATCAACAACAAGCTTCAATAAATACAAAAGATTATGAATTAATAGAAAGAGAATACACTATTAACAATTTGAAATATTGGTTTTTAGCATCAAGAACTCGTGAGGAATGCGGTGTTGACAACGTTATAATACTATATTTCTTTTCTCAAACGAATTGTCCAATATGTTCAAATCAAGGAGTAATTCTTACACATTATAAAAATATTTATCAGGATAAATTGCTTGTTTTTCCAATAAATGTAGATTTAGAAAATGAAGAAACAAATATAAAATTATTAAAAAATATGTATGATGTAAAATATTTACCATCGATTGTTGTAGGAGATACTAGATATGAGGGAGTTGTAGACTCAGATAGATTAGGTAAAATAATATGTAATAGTTTTGAAAAAGAATCATTGTGTAGAATATGAACAAAAAAATAAATTTAAAACAAGTCGTTAAAGAGAACTTGCTAATTATAAGTTTATTACTTCTTGTATTAGCGATTCATATAAAATATGCGCTAATGCCTGCTAGATTTCTCTGGGATGAGAGCATATATGTGGGTTTAGCAAAGCATTTGTTTTCGAATGGAGCACTCGGATTTTGGGAAGTTTTTAGACCTATTGGTCTACCTGTTGTTTTAGGAGGTTTGTGGAAATTAGGTTTGAGTCCATTAATCGTGGGTAAAATACTTGCTGTGATTGCATATATGATTGTTTTGTTGTTAGCGTATTTTATGGCAAACAAATATAAAAAAAATGCAGGAATTTATGCATTCTTTCTTGCTGCGTCAATTCCGATGTTATTTAAATTTTCAAACGCTGTATTAACTGATGTTATTGCAGTCGCTTTAGGATTAGGAGCATTATATTTAGCATATAAAGAAAAATATTTTTTAGCAGGAGTTTTATCTGGTTTGGCATTCGTATTTAGATTTCCTTACGGATTAATTATTATCAGCGTTTATTTTTGTATTTTATTAGATTTATTTAAAGATAAAAACAAATATTCTTTTTGGCAAAGAATTAAAATAAATTTTAAATCAATGTTTAAAAAAGGATTAATTGCATCGATAGGGTTAGCAATCATTATTAGTGTATATGCAGTATTTAATTATATAAAATATGATGGAGACGTCCTTTTGCCCTTAAAAGCTGCAAATATTATGATGAATCAAGTAGGTGTGTTTTTATATATGCAACCGCCAACATTTTATCTTCTAGTTTTGTTACGTGAAAATTTAGCGTTAATATTTTTAGTGATATTTTTAGGGATGTATATGTTTGACAAAAAATTAAGAGAGAATAAATTAGTAAATTTACTCCTATTTTCATTTTTTGTGTTCCTAATATACTTTACTCAATTAATTCATAAAGAAAGTAGATATATTTTATTTTTACTCCCTATTATGGCAATACTCGGAGGAATAGTTTTACTTAGACTTGAAGAATATTTTAACAAACGAAAAAGAAAAAGAAAAAATAAGAAATCAGCTAGAAAAATATTAATTTCAATTTGCATTTGTTTATTGCTTTTGACCACGGTTAGTATTTTTTATGGCATAGATAAAAGAGATGTTGAAGAAATGAATTTTTATAAATATTTCAACAACGATACTGATGGATTGCTATTAGCAACAAATCCCACATATATGCTATTTACTGATAAACCAGTTATGTTTTTAGCATCTTGGTCATACTCAAATGAGGTATATGCTAAAAATAAAGACAAGGTTGATTATATATCGATAAACTCTTGCGATTATGTTTGTGAACCGAACACTTCGTGCTTAAATGATAAAAAAAGATTTTATGAAAATGTATTAAATAATTTACAAGTGGTTTATAATAATACATATTTAGGTTGTGAACATATAATATACAAGGTGACTAAATGACTGAGGTTTCTATAGTATTGCCAGCATATAATGAAGAAAAAAGATTAGCTAAATCTTTAAAAAAGATTGTTGCGTATTGTAACAAAAATCTGTCAAATTATGAATTAATTATTGTCGATGATGGGTCATTAGATAAAACAGTAGAGGTAGCTAAAAAAATTCTAAAGAATAAACTTGTTTTATTACAGAACGAAAAAAATATGGGTAAAGGATACTCGGTAAAAAGAGGAATTTTGAAAGCAAAATATCCTTTTGTTTTATTCCTAGATGTTGATTTAGCAACACCTATAGATGAGCTAGGCTTTGCATTAAAAGAAATTAAAAAAGGGCATGATATCGTAATTGCATCGAGAAATCTTAAAGAATCAAAAATAATAACGAAACAACCTAAGTATAGACAATTAATGGGGAAAGCATTTGCTATAATGACGAGATTATTAATGGGCTTTAAGTTTAAAGATACACAATGTGGATTCAAGTTGTTTAAAACAAATATCGCTAAAAAAATGGTTAAGTATCAAACCATTAATAGATTTGCATTTGATGTGGAATTGTTATGTATTGCGAAAAAAAGAAAATATTCTGTCGTAGAAATGCCTGTTACGTGGATAGATAGCCGAGATTCAAAAGTTGCGATTCTAAAAGATGTAACTACGATGTTTTTAGGTTTAATAAAAGTAAAATTAAATGCAGTATTTGGAAAATACGATGAAGCAATAAAAAATTAGGTGAAACGTATAAGTTTTAAAACCTAATTTGTTCATGGTTTAATTTATAGTTACCATAAGTTAGATTTTGGTAACAATATTTTTGAAAGAAACAGGTTCGAAATATAAATAAATATGGTGTGTATGATTGTGTGTATAATTACAAGTAGTTATGCGAGTTAAATCATTATATTTTAAGGTGAGCAGGGTTTACTTTTGATGGATCAAAAACATAACAATCGATGTCATCGAAATAACCACACATAAACTTATCAAGAGGTAATCCTGTTCGAATGCTTAACATTAATGCGTAGAAATACGTTTGAGTTGTTGCATATTTTTCTTTACAAGATTTTGGTTTGTAATCCCAAATCCATATTTTGTTATTTTCAATTCTAATAAGATCAATATGGCCTGATAAAGCAAGATTTGTTTTGAAAAGTTCTTCAAAACCAACAAATTCGTCTTTTGTTAACCATAGCGGTATTTCTATACCTATTGTTTTATTATCAAATGAGAGCATAAACATTTGAACATTCATATGCGCATTATCATAATACTCGCTATCAAGGCCCATTCTTGCAAGAAGTGAAACTTCATGGTCCATTTTAGTAACATCTACTGGAACTTGAAAACGTAATGAAGAACTTCTTGGACCTTCAAGAAAGTATTCTTTTGGACAATTTAATCTTGTTTCAAGAAGATAATCTGCTAGTTTTTTAAATTCAGTCGAGCATAGAAGGTCAAGTTTGTTAGAATGCAATCTACAGTTCTATGTTACTTTATGTATTAATGAAGAACTTAAAATCATAAAAAAAATAGAAAGATAATAAATATAAAAAAGTTGCTATGTTTATCTTCTTTTTTTAGGCTTAGCCTTTTTTACAGGTTTTGCCGATTTGATTCCAAGAACTTTTTCTATGTCTTGTTCTTGTTTTTCAATTAATTCTTCTTCATGTTCAATTCTTTTTTCTTCAGAAAGAACTCTATTCACTAAGGCTTCTATGTGCATATCTATTCTTGAAATTCTTCTTTCCATAAGAACAAGAATTCTCAAGCTATAAACTATTGCAAATAATGTTCCTATAATGACTGCAAGTATTACAGTTTCTAAACCCATGATAAAACACCTCTTTTGATATTATCCTCGAATTAGTATCAATATTCTAAATATTACTATATAAATCTTTCTGTGTTTTTGGCTCTGTAGAAAGTCTTTTTCTGCAGGCGATAGCTTTCGGCATTAAATTTGTATTTATTATCGAGTCTATTTTTTTCGAGATTGTTGTCTATAAGCTATCTTGCCTGCACAGACTTTGTCCACAGAGCCTGTGTTTTTGGCTCTAATAAAAAACTAAAAACCAGAAAACTAAAAAACAGAGCTTGTTTTCTAGTATTTATGATAAAAAAGGAAGAAAATGAAACTTTTAAGGCAGCAATTACAACAGAGCTTGGATGTGTCGAGTTTTTAAAAGAAGAATTAAATAAAAGATTTAAAGTAGATTCAATTGAAGGAGAAAATTGGGTTTCAGTAAACTCAAGTATAGAAAAAATAGCAGAAATTATGTATATGTCTCAATTAGCAAAAAGAGTCGTTCTTTTAATAGGTGAAGGTACATTTTCAGATATAGTTGATTTGCAAGAAAATACTAAAAAATCCATGGAAAATTCAACTCTGTTAAATTTAATCGATGGAAAAACAACAAGAATAACTTGTGATAGAACAGGCAGTCATGATTTTAACAGTTTAGATGCAGAGCAAGCAGTTATGCTTTCATTAAAAGAAGATATGAAAAATAGAAAAAAAGAAATTACTTTAAATCTTAATAATCCTGAAGTTATAATATATTTAAGAATTGTTGAAAATAAATACCTTTTAGGACTAGATGTGGCCGGACGAGAATTAAGCAAAAGACAACACCTGGTGTTCAATAACGCAAGTGCAATAAAAGGAACAATAGGATTCGCGGCATTAATGTGTGCGAATTACAAACCAGGACAATTAATTCTTGACCCATTTTCTTTATCAGGAAATATAATGCTAGAGGCCGCATTATATGAATCAAATACACCTGTAAATTTTTACACTAAAAAATTTACGTTATTTGAATTAAAAGAATTTAAGGATATGGTTGATGGAACATTTGTTAAAATAGATTCAAAAATAAAAAGTCCGCCTTCAAAACCTAATATAATAAGTTCTGATGCGTCATTTAACAATATTTCAGCACAAAAGAAAAATGCTAAAATTGCAGGAATAGATAAATTTATTGCATGTTCAAGAACTGATGTTCATAATCTTGATATAAAAACGTTTGTTGATAGATTAGATGTTGTTTGTGCAAGACTTCCTGAACTTTCAAATAATTTAAGAGAAAATCAAGTAAGAAACATATATTCAACAATGTTTAAGAATTTAAAATATATAATAAAAAAGAAATCAACTCTAGTTTTCATTGTTAGAAATCCTGAAATACTTGAACACGAAGCTGAAAAGGAAGGATTCAAAGAAGAATGTCTTAAACAGGTGTGGCAAGGTCAACAACCATTTTTCCTTGTAAAATTTACGCCTACAAAAATAGATAGTTATGATAAAAATAATTAAATGGTTGCATCGTGGATAAATAAAATAACATTAGTTATGAATATCATGATGTCAAGTAGCAATATAATTAGTATTAATGGAAAAAACATTAATATATATTATTAATAATGAACATATTTAATATTGAAAGGGGGATAAAATGAACTGTGACTTATGTGGGAAACCTGGAAGATTATTCAAATCAGAAGTAGAAGGCGCAAGAGTTAATGCTTGTGAATCTTGTTCAAAACATGGAAAAGTATTTCATGAAATAAAGCAAGAAACACCTAAAGTTGTAGCTAGAGAAGAAAAAAAAATAAGAGAAATACGTGAAAAAAAGGAAGGTGCGAAAGAAGTACCAATCATACAATTAATAGTTAAAGATTATGCGTCTAAAATTAAAAATGCAAGAGAGAGAAAAAAATTAAAGCAAGAGGATTTTGCAAAAAGCATAAGTGAAAAAGAATCAGTTATTCATCAATTAGAATCAGGGCATATGGAGCCTAATATTGAACTTGCAGAGAAACTTGAAAAGGCACTTGGAATTAAATTAATTGAAGAGTATAAAGAAAATCCTGATGAATTAAAAAAAGATAAACTTCCAAGATCGAATGGACCTTTAACAATTGGCGATATGATAAATTTCAAGAAAAGATGAGTTTGATGTTTTTTCAATTTTTTTAATATTTATTTTTAGCATTATTTTTGAATATTTACTATTTCTTCAAATTTCAATCCACGTCTTGTTGCAACATCAATTGATGCAACAAATGCTTTAGGCGTTTCTTCTAAATCTTCAAGCATAAGAAAAACCCACTCTTGTTTTGAAAATTTTATCGCAACCCAAGGTTCCGCTCCAAACATTTGGCCAAATAAATTTAAATCTTCAATTTCCTTTCTATCAAAGTATTGTCTATCTGAAGTTGTGAGTTTAACTTCTATTGCGAGTTTTCTAATGTTATTTCCAGCAATAATATCAGGCGTTGGGTACTTGTTGCTTCCTGAGCCGGCAGCTCTAAAACATGCCCATTTAGATGCCCAAAATTTATGAACTAAGTCGCGCTCTGCATTTGTTCCTCGACTTTTAGTTGACATGAAAAATCAAAGAAAAAGAATATATAAAAATGTTGTTAAAAGCGTTTATAATAAAGAAATATAATAGAAAATTAATAAGTAAAAATTAAAAAATTAAAAAAATACTATGTGTTTTTACTTCTTTTTATCTTTGTTAAATGCAACAAGTAGAATTGATCCTATAGATACAAAGCCTATGAATGCAACAACTAACAAAAATATTATAGGTATTATGCTAATTAGTGCTAAAGCTAAAGCACCTATTAGTACTTCTAACCAAGGATTAAGTTTGCTTTTAGCCATTTTTCCATTTAATCTTCCAAGGAAAAATGCGATGTATCCAAGGCCTAAAATTAGTAACATTATGTAAATTGCAACAATAAGAACACTTATTGGCGCACCTATAACGGTTATTAGTAACAAGATTGCCACAATTGGTGCTACAATTAAAAAGGCAAAGCCTATTAACATTGAAAGTAAAAATTTACTATACATTATTTTTGTTATTCTTTCAGTTCGTTTTTTGGCAAAAAGAATTAATGCTGCGCCAATTAAGAATATCATTGCAAAAAGAGCAAGTTTACTTAGAGAGATTGATGTAAAATTGGACGGATCATCTTTTCCTTCAATTTTTGTAACAATGCCTCCAACTTTTGATGAAACTTCATCCACACTTCGAGTACTGCTAAAGTCTCCGAGAATTTTGGCATCAGGGCCTAATTGAACTATTGATGATTTAATAATTACATTTCCTTCAATTACTCCATTAATTATAACTTTATTAGCATCAATGAATAAATCATCTTTAAGAGTTCCATCAATAATTACAGTATTTGCTTTTAGATGAACTGGGCCACCTATTACGGAATTATTTGTAAGAATTACTTGACTTCCAAGAATCATAACTTCGCCAAAAACTGTCCCATCAATTAGCGTTTCGCTTGCAATAAGTCTTAAATCACCACCGATGGTGCCTTGTAAGTTGAATGAATTTGTAATTGCGTCAATATCTTCGTTGACTAGAGATTTTATTTTGATTTCATTGCTAATTGCGTATAAATCGCCACGTAAATTGGCTTCTGTGACTATTTTATTATTAGTTAAGTAAAGATTTTGAGTTTGATCTTCACTTAAAATGAATGTGTTGTTTTTTTCTGCAAATACTGTGCTTGTTAATAAGAATACCATTAAAAGGTATGTGAAAAGTTTCGCTATTTTCATATTTGTCCCCCAATTTATCTTTCTTTTAGTTTGAAAATGAACTTTCTCTTAAATAGTTTTTCATTCTGAAGTGGTCATAATATTTTTTGTATGTAGAAGAGAAGAATATGTGAAGAATTATTTAAAAGAACCGATTTGAAAAAAAAGATGTTTTGTTGTTATAAAACTCACGAACGCTCTTTTTCAGAAAATTATTTAAAAGAATAAATGAATTATGTTCTATATGGCAAGAGGAAGACCAGTTGGTAGTGTTGTAAGACAGAATGTTGTAGAAATACTATATTTTCTTGGAACCGGCCACGGCTATCATATATTTAAAATTTACAAACAAGTATATCCAAAAATAACTCTTAGAGGCATATATTATCATTTAAAGAAAGGACGAGACCTTGGAGAATTTGAAATAGATACAATTCATAAAGAAAAAGGTGAATATTCATGGGGGGCTGAGGCTGAAAAAATATATTATAAACTTGGAAAAAATGCAAAGCCTAAAATCGATCATAGAATAAAGGCACTACTTGATTCAAAGCCAGAATTATTAAGTGTAAAACAGGAGAAAATATAAGTAAGTAATTTTTAACATAATTAAATTCATTTCAAAATATTGAAAAAATAAAGGGAGGAGTAAAATGGAAAATTTTAGATACGGAAAAGAGCTTGTGAATTCATTTACAGAAGTGTTCAAAAAACCAATATTGTTAATGCCATTTGTATATATATTTGTGCTTAGTACAATATTTTTGTTTATTACACCAACATTGCCAAATTATGGCCCTACTGATATAATAGATATGGGGTTAGTTAGTTGGGTTATCGGTTTAACTTTAATACAACTATTGATTGGTTTAGTGTTTAACGCTATGGCATTATCATCGTTTAAATTGTATAATGACCATGAGAAAATTACTTGTGGTAATCAAGCATTTCAAGGGTGTAAGTTATATTGGAAGTTATTACTTTTAAGAATTTATCAAATAATTATAGTATTAATACCTTTGGTTGTTCTTATCGCAATATACTTTAGCATATATTCAGTAAACGTTCCTGTTGCAAATATAATAGGAATATTCTTGTTGATATTGTATTTGATTTATTTACTAGTGTTGTTATTTTTATTAATGTTTTCAAATATAATAATTGCATATGATGGTAAAGGTGCTAAAGATGCTTTAATAGAATCATATGATTATTTCAAGAAAAATTCTGCACACGTATTTTTTACAATAGTTGCTTTAATTGTTTATTTTTTAATATTTGCAGTTTTTGTTATTTTGCTTATGTTTTTAGTTATGTTGCTTGTACAATCTGAATCAATAGATATTTGGCGAAGTATAGTCATATCTTTAATATCAATACCTGTATCTGCAGCAGCTGTGCTTTATTTGTTTAAAGCATTTACTAATGCACCAAATATTTTTATTGAGAAAAAAATTAAAAAAACACAAACAACGACGGCTGTTAATATTGATGCAAAGAAAAGTATTGTTTCAAGAGATAAAAAAACCATGAAGAAAAAAGCTGTAAAGAAGTAAGCTTTGAAGAAGTAAGTCAGATTTGTTTTTTATTTTTTTCTTTTTATTTGTTTTTTCTTTATTTTATTTTTAGAATAGGAGTTATGGTTATTAATGTGTTATTTTTTTTTCTTTTTTGATAATTTTTTTAAAAGACCAATCATTGCAAAGGCTTCTCTTCTAGTAGGAGTTGATTTGCCAATAATTCGTCTCCAAACTAATAGTTGAGTGCGTTTTTCAAAAGGAGTTCTATAATTAACACTATTTATTACTAAATTTAGTTCTGTATCTAGTATTTCTTTTTCTTTTCCAGTAACAAGAGGATATTTTTTAGTTATTTGCGCTGAATTAGTATTTTTTGAAATTTCATAAAGAATGATTGTTACGGCATGACTAAGATTCATTACAGGATAGTTATTATTTGTTGGTATATTAACAGTCATGTCGCAAAGTTCAAGCTCGTCATTTGATAATCCTGTATCTTCAGGACCAAAAACTAGTGCTATTTTTCCGTTTATAGAACTTAGTTTTATTGCTAGTTCTTCAGGCATAAGAGGAATTCTTGAAATGTTGTAATCTGATCCTAAAATGCCTGTTGTTGCAATTAATGAGCCATGAGTTTTCAAAATGTCTTGTAGTGAGTTTACTCTTAGTGCACTGTTTAGAATTATTTGTGCGTGTTTTGCGCGATTTCTCGCTTCATCATCAATTACGCATTTGGGGTCAACAAGAATTAAATTAAAGGTTCCAAAATTAGCCATAGATCTTGCAATTGCGCCAATGTTGCCTGAAATACTTGGGCGAACTAATACCACTGAAAGATTCGAATAATTATAAAACGAAGTTGTGTTTTTTGAAGGTTTAGGTTTTATTTTGTTCGTTACGTTGTTCGTTATGTTTTTTGATTTTGTCGTGTTTATTTTAGGAGTCATTTTTGAAATCTTTGTTATATTTTTTAAGAGAAGCTCATTTTTAGTATTTTTATTTTTAGTATTGTTATCAGTTTTAGTGTTTATATTTTTAGTATTGTTATCAGTTTTAGTGTTTATATTTTTAGCATTTTTAGCAGGTTTTGTATTTATATTTTTAGTATTATTAGTATTTATGGTAGTTTTATTAAGTATAGTGGGTTTAGTGTTTATAGTATTTTTATTAGTTATATCAGGTTTTGCTGAACTCGGCGTTTTAAAGAGTGAAGAAGTCTTAGAAACTCTAGAGTATTTTTGTTTATCTAACTGTTTATTATTCATAAATTTAAGTTATTCAACAGTTATATTTATATATTCTTAAAGTAGTCTAAATACTATGCCATACAAAGGTATTCACACAATAGATGAAATAGATTTTAAAGGAAGAAAAGTATTTCTTAGAGTTGATTATAATGTTCCTTTAGATGATAAAGGAAAAATACTTGACGATTTTAGAATAAAAGAAAGTTTACCAACTATAAAAAAAATATTTCAAGCAGGAGCAACTCAGATAATAATTGCATCTCATCTAGGACGTCCAGAAAATAAAGAAGCTATATTTAAAATGGATGAAGTTGCGAAAAAAGTATATTTAATGACTGGAAAAAAAACAGAAAAAGTATCTGATTGTATAGATTTGGAAGGAGTATTT
>Ga0172379_10010141_pt1 | contig 11471 bp, 4 predicted proteins | sample GrowelOW334metaG_FD_119756 | JGI IMG/M metagenome (GOLD analysis project Ga0172379, IMG submission 119756) | Groundwater microbial communities from an aquifer near a municipal landfill in Southern Ontario, Canada - Groundwater well OW334 metaG | ecosystem: Environmental > Aquatic > Deep... | reverse complement strand
TCCTCACGGTAGGTTGTCCCACGCCGACAGGCACGCTCTGACCTTCCTTGCCGCAGGTGCCGACACCCGGATCGAGCGCCATGTCATTGCCTATCATCGAAATTCGAGTGAGCACATCCGGGCCGTTGCCGATCAGCGTCGCGCCCTTCACCGGATGGGTGATCCTGCCGTCCTCGATCATGTAGGCTTCGGCGGTGGAGAACACGAACTTGCCGCTGGTGATGTCCACCTGTCCGCCGCCGAAATTCACCGCGTACAGGCCGTGCTTCACCGAGGCGATGATCTCTTTCGGGTCCTTGTTGCCGTTGAGCATGTAGGTGTTGGTCATGCGCGGCATCGGCAGGTGCGCGTAGGATTCGCGGCGCGCATTGCCCGTGACCGGCACGCCCATCAACCGCGCGTTGAGCGTGTCCTGCAAATATCCGCGCAGTATGCCGTTCTCGATCAGCGTGGTGCATTGTGATGGATTGCCTTCGTCGTCCATCTGCAGCGAGCCGCGCCGCCTTGCCAGCGTGCCGTCATCCACCACGGTCACGCCTTCCGCCGCGACGCGCTCGCCGACCCGGCCGGAAAATGCCGAGCTGCCCTTGCGGTTGAAGTCGCCTTCCAGGCCGTGTCCGATCGCTTCGTGCAACAGAATTCCCGGCCAGCCGTTGCCCAGCACCACCGTCATGTTGCCTGCCGGAGCAGGTGCGGCATCCAGGTTGGTCACCGCCTGATGCACGGCTTGCGCGGCATATCTGCGCAACATCTCATCATCGAAATGGCCGTAATCGAAGCGACCGCCGCCGCCCGCCGAGCCCTGCTCGCGTTTGCCGTTGCTCTCGATGATGACCTGCAACGACAGCCGCACCAGCGGGCGCAAGTCTGCATTCATCAGCCCGTCGCTGCGCGCGACCATCACCACCTCGTATTCTCCTGCCAGTCCGGCCATCACCTGCACCACGCGCGGATCGAGCGCGCGCGCATAACCTTCGAGGCGTTCCAGCAACGCGACTTTTTCCGCATCCTTGAGACTCGCGATCGGATCATGCGGCAGATAGATCTCGCGCCGCGAGCCGCGATGCAGCATCGGCACAGTCTGCGTGCCGCCCTGCCTGGCGATCGCGCGCGTGGCCTGCGCCGCGCTTTCCAGCGCGTTCAGGCTGATGTCGTCGGAATAGGCGAACGCAGTCTTTTCCCCGCTGACCGCACGCACCCCGACACCCTGGTCGATGTTGAACCTGCCGGATTTGACGATGCCCTCCTCCAGCGACCAGCTTTCGGCCCGGCTGTATTGGAAATACAGGTCGGCGTAATCGAGTTTGTGCGCCATCATGCTGGCAAAAACCTGCTCGATGTGGCTTGCCTCGATGGAGTACGGCACCAGCAGCGATTGCTGGGCGGTGGCGAACAGCTTATCGAATGGAGAATCTTGTTGCAGCGTACTCATACCGGTTATTTCCTTCATCAGGCACAACTGAATAAAATGCGATGGGTCAGGGCCGGCAGGCTGGTGCGCAAGCTGGCCTGATAGGATGGATTGACATCGGCAACTACCACGCCGGAGCCGCGCGGCAAACGATCCAATACGCGCCCCCACGGATCGACGACCATGCTGTTGCCGTGCGTCTCGCGCCCGTTGACGTGATAGCCACCCTGTGCGGCGGCGATCACGTAGGACAGATTTTCAATGGCGCGCGCGCGCACCAGCACTTCCCAGTGCATCCTGCCGGTGGTCTCGGTGAACGCCGAAGGCAGCACGATGATGTCCACATCCTTCATCGAGCGAAACAGCTCGGGAAAGCGCAGGTCATAGCAGATCGCCAGGCCGATACGCCCGAACGGGCTGTCGACCACCACCACCTGGTCGCCCGCCTCTATGGTTTTCGCTTCATGATAATTTTCGTTGCCCAGTTCCAGGTTGAACAAATGGATCTTGTCATAGCGCGCCACCTGCTCACCATGTTCATCGAACACCAGACAGGCATTCCTGACCTTGTCCGGTGCATTTGCCGCCAGCGGGATCGATCCGCCCACCAGCCAGATCTTGTACTGGCGGGCAGTTTCACTGAGGAATGATTGGATCGGCCCTTGCCCGGCCTGCTCGCGCACCCTGACCTTGTCCTGGTCGGTCATGCCCATGATGGCGAAGAATTCCGGCAACACCACCAGGCGCGCGCCCTGCTCGACGGCTTTGGCGATCAGGCGACGCGCCTCGCTGAGGTTGCCCGCGACATTCGGACCGGAAGCCATCTGTATGGCGGCCACTTTGAAGGTGCTGGCCTGCGCGGCGATGCGTTTTTGTGTTGAATCCCCAACTGGCATAATTTTCTCTATTCGCTCGGTTTGATTTCTTTTGCTGCGACCCCGCCAACCCTGACCACGTTGGGGTCACTCCATGTCCCGCTCACATTGTATTCAAATGACGCCAACTTATCGAGCGGATCGCCCAATACCTTGTTCATGATAAGCGATCCGATCCCCACCGCCGGGCTGATGGCGAATGCACCGATCAACGACATACTGTCGCCCAGGGTCGGCAATATCCTCACGCTCAGGTTTTGTGTCTCATTCTTTAAATCGATATTGCCTTTCATGGTCACTTTGGCAGACGACCCAAAGATGTGAAAGTCCTGGCTCTCGATCACACCATCCCTGATTGTGGCGTTGCCGTTGATATTGTCGAACTGAAAACCCTCGCTGAACACGTCGGTGAATCCCAGGGCGATATGTTTAGGCAAGTCTTGCAGGCTGAGCACGCTGAGCAATTTGCCGGCGCCCGGATTCATTTTCAGGAACCGGCCCTTGCCGGTGTCCAGCTTGAGCGTGCCGTTCAAGGTAGCATAACTGAATTCACCGGGCGTGCCGACCCATGACAGATTCGCCCCCAGCCTGCCGGTGCCACCCTTTACCGTATTGGGGTAGCCGGAACGCTCCAGTATCTTTCCTGCATCGCTGATATCCAGCATCAGATTGATCTGTGTTTGCAGCAGCCCCGCCGTATCGCTCCAGTATCCGTCACCCGCCAGGCTGCCATCCGGGTTGGTGATGTTCAGGCGGCGCAACCGCCAGTCCTTGCCGGCCGGGTGCCCAACCAGCTCGAAGCGCCCGATCTGGTTGCTGTTTAACCGCAGGTTCTCGATCGATATTTCAAGCGCGGGCAGATTGCCGGGATGCAATTGTTGCGGGGGCGTCCTGGCATCCTGTTCAGCAGGGTCCGGCAGTGCGGTGACGGAGGCACCGGATTGCGGGGATGGCTTGTCGCTTGACCATTGAAGATTGCTTAAATGCGCGCGCAACATGCCGCCTGCTTCATATCCGTGCGGTTCCCATCTCACCTCGCCGTTCAGCGCACTGCTGGACAGTTGTGCAGCCAATCCGTCACCATGCCTGGCAGCATCGATGTGCAACGCGTCTATGGTCTGCCCGTAGCCGGTCAGCTTTTCGATTTGCAGATTTATTCCGGCGATCGGCAAGGCCGGCCCGGATATCCCAGTGCCGGCCTCCCCCGCACCGCCTGCAAGACCTTCCCAACCTTGTACCGACAATTCCGGCAGGCTGCCAACCAGCCACACGCCTGTCCTGAGCCGGGTCGAAGCCTGTCCTGAGCTTTGTCGAAGGGGGCCATCCTTGACTCGCGGCAACTTCCCGGCCTTTTTTGCTGCCGGCAGGCTCTCCCGCGCACCGAAATCGACCGTACCGCGCCTGATGACCATCGCGCCTTTTTCGTCGTAACGCTCCAGTCGCGCATCGAGTATATTTCCCAAACGAACAGTAACGACATCCTGCCCCCCGGCGACAGTGCTTTCAATCTTGGGACAAGGCTCTGTACAGTCTTTGCCGTGGACGCCCCGTTTAGGCAAAATCAGGACAGGGCTCTTTTCCACGCGCAACGTCATCTCCTCGCCGGCACGTTTGGCAAAAGGCTGCGGAAAACTGGAACTGATCCCCTGCAAATCGGATTTGATGATGATCTGTGCGGATTTCTTCACCACACTGATGTCGGCATCCCAGGACGCACTGCCGTGCAGGTAATCCAGCAGCGGACTCGGCTCGAGCTTGCGCAAAACATCGACGTTGCTGCGCCCTTTCAGGGTGGCATGTACCGCGCCGCCATCGATGGTCTGCACATTGATGCTGGCTGTGCCGCCCAGTATTTCTGCCGACACGCCGCTGGTTTGCATACCCGATTCAGTGAATGACAAAGCCCCGCGCGTGTTGCGCAACAACGGCACGCCTTCGCCCAGGAAAATATCATTGTCACGGACTTTGATCGTTCCGGACACCTTCACCGGCTTGTCGCCCTGAAGCGGGATGCGCGCAGACAGATCCAGATGCCCGTTGCCGCTTGCCCTGATACCGTCGGTAAAACCGTCTATGTAACCGCGCACCGGACTCTTCTGGACAAATTCCAGAAATGAACGGCTCGCGCCCGCCGCTTCGCCCTTTATCTCCAGCGACAAGTCCTTGCTCAACATATCCGGTATGGTGACGGTGACGTTTTGCAAACGTGCGTCCAGCATGGTCGCTGATGGCGACTCCACTTCGAGCTTGTTGCCGCGTATCAAGAACTCACCGGAGATGTTTTCGATGCGCGGCCAGTTCTTGTCGAATTCCAGTACCGCACCCTGCGCATGCCCGCCGATTTCAAAAAGCACGTCCTTGCGGCCGTCCGGTGGAAAGTCGCTCAGATTTCCCTTGATGCGGATGCGAAAATCTTCGGTTCGTCCCGCCAGCAGCGCGCCGTTCAGCCAGTCGTTGCCCTCCTTGTCCAGCGCGACCAGCGGGGTATAACGGGCGGCGCGGCTGACATCGCCACGCGTCAACCTGCCGGTAAGATCCAGCACGCCCAATGTGCCGGTCCGGGTCCGATAACTGCCATACAAATTGCCGGCCAGATCGTCGTTGGCGACTGCTATATTATCGACGTCGATCGACAGTTCGCCGCGCTCGTGCCGCCAGCCGGACTGGCCGATCACGGTGGCGAACAACAACGGTTCCCGCATCATGCCCGGCGCATCGACAGCCAATCGGCGGGAATTGACACTGATCCTGCCGCTCGCTTCGCTGCCATCCACATCCACGGTCAGGCCCGAGAATCCGGGAATCGTGCCGACCTGATTCATGGCAAGGCTGTCAAAATGTCCCTTGATTTTGTAGGTGCCTTGTTTGTCAGGTGAGCCTTGCCATTGAGCCTCCAGATTGGAAACCTTTCCTCTCGGTTCATACGCATCCAGGCGCGCACGCTGACCGGGTTCCATGGGCAGGAATTTTGCCAGGCTGGCAAGGCTTTCCAATTGCAACAAGTTGGCCCTTATTTCACCGCTGGCGGGCTGCTTGCCGATTGCCCCTGTATTGCGGAAATAAAAATCCGTGGGCTGGAATTCGGGGCCGTTTTGCATGCGCATCGCCAATCTCCTGGTGGAGACTTCAAAACCGCCCGCCGCTTCTTGCCATGCGGCGCGGCCGTGCAATTCGAGCAACACCATTTCAGGCAGGTCTGCGGCGAGTCTGGTGGACACGTCACGCAAATCCAGGTCGGCAGTGATCTGCGCCACCTTGCCGGCCTGGACACGCAACCAGCCGCGCAGCGCACCGCGCCCGCGGCTGAATTCCCCGGGCATATCCAGCCAGGCTCGCCAGGCAGTCACATCGGTGTAATCAAGCTGGGTGAATAGCTGGCCATGCCATGTTCCCATGTCATCAAAACTGCCCCCGTAAAACTCGCCGCGCACATCCAGCGGGGTCGCAAGTTCACTCGGCGGGACCGCTTGAAAGGCGAAACGGTGCTGGTTGAACAAGCTACTGACGCGCATATTGCATTGTTGCAATACCAGCGGCGGCGCATCGCGCTGCTCGTCGACCCAGACAATAAGGGCATTGCGCACCACCATGTTGGACTGGTGCAACAGCCAATCGGCCAGATTATCTCCCTCACCCTGTTTGGAAACCAGCACGTTGCCGATAAAGAACCTTCCTTGCGCATCCCGGCGTATCAGCAATTCCGGCCTGTCGATCTCCAGGCTGGCCAGCCGAAGCTCGGCGGTGAACAGCGACAGCCACGACAAACGGCCATCGATGCGTTGCAGCAACAATGCCGGTTGCCGCTGCTCGTCCAGAATGCGCACATCGGTAAAATTCAGGCGTGGCAGAAAGCCCTGCCAATCACCCTCGATCTTGCCGATAGTGACCGGGTTTCCGATCGCGCTCGACAGGGAAGAGGTGATCCGTTCATGATATTGCTCGATATCCGGCAATAGCCAATAGCGCAGCGCGATGATAGTAAACGCAACCAGCACGGTTCCGGCCACCGACACAATGACGAAGAGACGCGTCAGCCAGTTCAAACTGTGCCATAGCAAGCGGACAGGGAATGAGTTCAACATTGAATAACCGAATACCCCAAGACGCAAACGCGCGGGAATGAGTGCCTAAAATTTATAATTGGAACACAATACGCATTCTAACTTAAGGAGCTTATGAATATCATAAACTCGTCCACCGCGACCTTTGCCGACTTGCTGCAAAAAACCTTGTCCTGCAGCCGTTATGCCAAAAGGGCGCTTGAGACAGACCAATCCCTGCTGAATTGGTTGCAGGAAAACCACACTACACCTTGCAACCGCGCGGAAATGCAGGCGTTGTTGCAGCAGTCCGGGCTTGATCTGGGCAGCGAGTCAGAATTGGCGCAAGCCGTGCGCAAGTTGCGCAAGCAGGTGATGGTCAAGCTGATCCTGCGCGACCTGAACGGGCTGGCTGACCTGGACGAAATCATGCGATCCATGACGGCGCTGGCGGAGGTATGTGTGCAGCGCGCGCAAACCGCCTTGACGCAAGCATTGCGCGCCCAATTCGGCAGCCCGTCCGGTGAAGCCGGCACAACGATGCAGGAATTGCTGGTCATCGCCATGGGCAAACTGGGCGGCGGCGAGCTGAATGTCTCATCCGATATTGATTTGATTTTTGTGTATCCGGAAGACGGCGAAACAGATGGTCCGCACAAACTGAGCAATCACGAGTTCTTTACCCGGCTGGGTCGCCGCCTGATCAACATCATCAACGAACTCACCGCCGACGGCTATGTGTTCCGCGTCGATATGCGGCTGCGCCCGTACGGCGACAGCGGCCCGCTGGTAACGAGTTTTGCCGCACTGGAAGAATACCTGGTCAGCCAGGGCCGTGAATGGGAGCGTTACGCATGGATCAAGGCGCGCGTCATCGCACCGGCGGACAGCGCGCAGACCGCCGAACTGATGCAGCTTGTACAACCGTTCGTATACCGGAAATATCTCGACTTTGGCGCTATCGATTCGATGCGCAAACTGCACGCGCAGATCCGTCAGGAAGTGCAACGCCGCGACCGTCTCAACAACATCAAACTCGGACCGGGCGGCATACGCGAGATCGAATTCACCGCGCAGGTATTCCAGCTGATACGCGGCGGAAGCGATGCCAGGCTGCGCATCCGCCCCACCCGAAGCGTGCTGCAACAACTTGGCGAAAACGCCCAGTTGCCGGCGCCTGTCGTTGTTGCCCTGGATGAGGCTTACGTGTTTTTGCGCAATCTGGAACACCGCCTGCAATATCTGGACGACCAGCAGACCCAGGAATTACCGGGGAACGCCGAAGACCAGGGGATCATCGCGCATGCCATGGGCTACGCTGATTATGCCGCCATGCTCAGGGAACTTGATCGCCATCGCGCGCTGGTCAGCCAGCAATTCGAGCTGATATTCGGCTCGCACCAGACAGAGCAAGATGGCGCGCAACTGTGGCGCGAGGGGATCTCCGCCAAGGAGTTGGACGCACACCTGAAAAAACTGGGTTATCACGACCCGCATGATAGCGCCGAGCATCTGCTGCAACTGCGCGCCGGCAACCGCTACCGGCAACTGCCGGAATTGAGCAGGCAGCGCCTGGACAAGCTGATACCGCAAGTCATCACCTTGAGTGCGCAGCACAGCGATCCCGGCGCGACACTGTCCAGATTGCTGAACTTGCTGGATGGAGTGAGTCGCCGCGCCGCCTACCTTGCCTTTCTGGCCGAGTACCCGCAAGCCTTGCAGCGCTTGACCCGACTGGTTTCCGCCAGCAGCTGGGCAAGCGAATACCTGACGCTGCACCCGGCCTTGCTCGACGGATTGCTGGACGCGCGCGAGCTGTACCAGCCGCCGCAGTGGCAACAGCTTGATGACGAATTGCTGGCCCGCCTGGACGATAGCGCCGAAGATGCCGAGCGACAGCTGGATGTGTTGCGCCATGCACAACAGGAACAGACATTCCATCTGCTGGCGATGGACCTGCAAGGCTTGCTGCCGCTGGAGACACTCAGCGATCATTTGAGTGACCTCGCCGACCTGATGCTGCGTCATGTGCTGAGGCTGAGCTGGGCGACTGCGCGCAAGCGGCATCGCGATGATGCGAAATTCGCCATCATCTCGTATGGAAAACTGGGCGGCAAAGAGCTCGGCTACGCTTCGGACCTGGATCTGATCTTCCTGTATGACGACGATCATCCCGATGCGCAGGAAAACTATGCAAGGTTGGCGCAGCGCATCAACACCATGCTCGGCAGCTATACCTCATCCGGGCGTTTGTATGAAACCGATCTGCGTTTGCGCCCGAATGGTGCGAGCGGCTTGCTGGTGAGCTCGGTCGCGGCGTTTGCCGAATACCAGCAGGAACATGCCTGGGTATGGGAACATCAGGCATTGACACGCGCCCGCTTCAGCGCCGGAGACATTCAAGTCGGCAAGGCATTCGAGCAGATCCGGAAGCAGGTGCTTTGCCAGCCGCGCGACCTGACGATGCTGCGCAAAGAGATCATGACGATGCGCCAGAAAATGCACGATGGCCACCCCAACGACAGCGGACTGTTCGACATCAAGCATGACAGCGGCGGCATGGTGGATATCGAGTTCATGGTGCAATATCTCGTGCTGGCCCATGCCCCGCTACACCCGGAGTTGACCGCCAATATCGGCAATCTGGCATTGCTCAAACTGGCCGGCGAGCTTGGGTTGATCCCGGCTGATCTTGCCGACCGGAACCGCGAGCTATACCGCGCGTTGCGGCAGACACAACATCACATGCGGCTGAACAACCAGCTGCTGTGCCGTATCGAACCGGGCAGGATCGACACCGCACCATGCCGGGATCTATGGGGCAGGTTGTTCGGGGATATCCAGGGAGGAAACGGGGCGAAATCTACCTGACGCACTGAATCGGCGCGAATTCTCGCCGCTCATACGCGCAGTGAGGCGGTACATGACCATCTCGCCCTTGCCCTTGAAATGTATGGTTGCGGGCGGCTCGAACACATAGTCGTGCCGGATGCGATTGTAAGTTGTCTTATCCACCTGGATCACCCCTTCAACGGCCTCATCGGTGAGCCGGCTGGCAACGTTCACCGTATCTCCCCACAAGTCATAGATGAATCGTTTGGTCCCGATCACACCGGCAACCACAGGGCCGGTTGCGATACCCGTATGTATGCCCAGGCCGTATCTGGACAGTTCCGGATGGCTAACCACCAATTGGCGCATCTCCAGTGCCAGGTCGGCGATATGACTGGTGTAATCTGCGTTGTCGCGATTCAACCCGCCGACCGCCATATAGGCATCACCTATCGTCTTGATCTTTTCCACGCCGTATTTTTCGCACAACTGGTCAAAACCGGAGAATATGGTATTCAGCAAACCAACCATCTGCTCCGGGGAAAGCGACTCCGTCAGCTGGGTGAAATTCACCAGGTCTGCAAACATCACCGTCACATCCGCATGCCCGTCCGCGATCAATCCCTGGTGATTCTTCAGTCTCTGCGCGATGCTGCTTGGCAGCACGTTGAGCAACACGCGCTCTGATTTCTTCTGCTCTTCAGCCAGCAATTGATGCTGCTGATCCAGCTGGATCCTGATCTTGTCCATCGCCACGACAAAGTAGCGCACCAGAAAATAAATGATGGAAGACATGGCGGCAAAATTCAGCGCAAAGAAGAAACCGATGGTTTTCATCGCCACGCCGTTTTCGTTCCCGGAACCCAGATAGTAATCAAAGAATCCGGATACCACTGTCATCATCATGTAAGCGATGAACCAGGGAACGGAATCGCGCCAGCCTTTGACCACCAGCGCGCCTATCGGTGCAAGCAAAGCCCATAACATCACGCCACTGGCAGTGACAGAGCTGCCGATGCTCCATTGCATGATGAACGGAACAAACAGGAATAGGCTTAATTGGACGAAGCGGAATATTTCGAAGTTCTTGAATTTCAAGTAGTGCACCAGAGATGCAACCGAAATCAATTGGTAAGTCAGGGGGACCGTGGTTGAAAAATGCAGCCCCATGATCCAGTAGATCGCCAACCACAACACCACCGCCAGATTCATGAAGGCGCAGGCAAAGATCAGCAGATCCTTGTGCAATTTGTCCTCTTGCGTATAGGACACTTCCCCGTCGGCCGCATGGAACTTTAGCATTTTTGCAATCATCAGAAAGTGCCGCTAGGCATTAAACAATTGGCTGTAAATGAGCATACATCCAATCATACCCGAATTAGCCGTGAAAGAAACGGGTCCGGCGCGCCGGAAAATTTGTCGCCGCTCCTTCATATGTGGGGCGGAACAGGCTAGAATCCACGTTTTATAACTGACCAATCAAGGAAATCCCATTATGTCGATGTCTGATCGCGACGGTTTTATCTGGTATGACGGCAAGCTTGTACCGTGGCGCGATGCTACCACCCACGTGCTGACCCACACCCTGCATTACGGCATGGGTGTGTTTGAAGGAGTCCGCGCATACAAGGCTGCAAAGGGCACGGCGATCTTTCGTTTGCAGGAACATACCGACAGGCTGTTCAATTCCGCGCACATCTTTCAGATGAAGATGCCTTACGACAAGGCGACTATCATGGCAGCACAACTCGAGGTCGTTCGCGCCAACAAGCTGGAATCCTGTTACATCCGCCCGATCTGTTTTTATGGCTCGGAAGCGATGGGCATCGCCGCCAAAACATTGTCCACGCACGTTGCGATCGCCGCATGGCCGTGGGGCGCGTATCTGGGCGACGAAGGCATGCAAAAGGGCATCCGCGTGAAGACTTCCAGCTTCACCCGCCATCATGTGAACATCAACATGTGCCGCGCCAAATCGGTCAGTTCCTATTCCAATTCCATCCTGGCGCACCAGGAAGTAGCCAACGACAACTATGACGAAGCGCTGTTGCTGGATGTGGACGGTTACGTTGCGGAGGGCGCCGGCGAGAACATCTTCATCGTCAAGAAGGGCAGGCTGTACACGCCCGACCTGACCTCCTGCCTGGAAGGCATCACGCGCGATTCCGTGATCACGCTGGCCAAGGAAGCGGGCATCGAGGTGATCGAGAAGCGCATCACCCGGGACGAAGTCTATTGCGCCGACGAAGCCTTCTTCACCGGCACGGCCGCTGAAGTGACGCCGATCCGCGAACTCGACCTCCGCACTATCGG
>Ga0172379_10010140_pt1 | contig 11472 bp, 4 predicted proteins | sample GrowelOW334metaG_FD_119756 | JGI IMG/M metagenome (GOLD analysis project Ga0172379, IMG submission 119756) | Groundwater microbial communities from an aquifer near a municipal landfill in Southern Ontario, Canada - Groundwater well OW334 metaG | ecosystem: Environmental > Aquatic > Deep... | reverse complement strand
CGCTGCCCCGGGACGTATTCTTGTCGGCACATTCGCATCACTTTTGGACAGACTCGGTGAAATTATTAAAATTGCCGAAAAACTCGATAGAAAGGTTGCAATTAGCGGACTCTCTATGAAGACGAACCTGCAGATTGCACAAAATCTTGGATATCTTAAATTCAAGAAAGACACATTCATTCCGCTTGAAGAAATCCACAAATACAAGGACAACAAGTTGATGCTTCTCTGCACGGGCTCACAAGGCGAACCAAATGGAAGCTTTATGCGCATCGCAAACGGCGAACACAAACACATTAAATTGAAACCGGGCGACAGCATCATACTTTCCTCGGGCGTAATTCCTGGCAACGAACGTGGCGTGCAAACATTGCGCGACAACTTCGCTCGCCAAGGAGCGCTTGTATATCACAACAAGATGCTCAGCATTCACTCATCGGGTCACGCTCCGCAAGGAGAGTTGCGCGCCGTAATTGAGCTTATCAAGCCAAAACACTTCATCCCTATGCATGGATATTATTTCTTGCGTTGGAGAAATGCGCGCACCGCTCAGGAAGCAATCGGACTGAAGCCCGAAGACACCATCTTGACTGACAACGGCCATATTGTAGAGATGTATTCGGACAGAGTTATTAAAACCGACGAACAAGTTGAATCAGCATACGTGATGGTGGACGGCTTGGGCGTAGGCGACGTGGGAGAAATCGTATTACGTGACCGCATCACGCTCTCACAGGAGGGCATGGTAGTGGTTATCGTAACAATTGCAAAACAAGATGGAAGGATTTTGAAAAATCCCGACATCATTTCGCGCGGCTTCATCTACCTCAAAGAAAACCAGGAGCTCTTGGAAGAAGTGCGAAAACGAATCCGTAACATTATTGGACGCATTCCAAATCGCGAAAATCTTGACCCCGATTATCTTAAAACCTTAATCCGCGATCAGGTTGGTCTCTTCCTCTTCAACAAGACGAAGCGCAGACCAATGATTCTGCCGGTAGTAATAGAAATCTAAAAGTATAGAGTAAGGAGTAGAGAGTAATGAGCGAAAGAAACAAAGAGAGAGTCCTGCTGCCGCTTTAGTTAACTAAAGCGGCAGTATTTGTAACATGAGAGTAATCCTTTGCTTTCGTTTTTTTGTTGACATCAACCCCCACGCGGAGTATTTTGTTTTTAGCACATATACACCATAAGGAGGTGTGGGATGATTATCCACGACATGCAAAGCGAGATTCAGATTGCACTTGCGACCGCCCTAAGCAAGCTCCGAGAATATTCGCAAGCGCAAAAAGGAATGTGGCAAATGATCCCGTGGCTTGCATTGCAAGCCGATGGACGCCACGGACGCAGTCGTAATTATACCTACACATACCGCACGGGTTGCTGGCCCATCGTGGGCCTCCCTCGCGTGGCCATTGATTGTGCAACAGGAGAATTCGTAGATACTTTTCATGGCAATAAAGAAATCAAGGAAACGGGGCGCCTCTTGCTTTGCCTCCAAAGATTGGATGATTTCAACGCACAAAAGATTGTGAGACAATTGACCGAAGAGGCAAAATATGGGTACTTTCTTTATGATGCGCAAAAAACAGAGGCGTGGCGAGCAGAACTCATCAAAACCATCGGTCTCACAGAAAGATTTGTTCGTGACGAAACTCGCAAAATACCCTTCTTTGAACTGATGCCTGATTTCAGCATTGAACAAGAAGATGTGTCGGGCCACCTCAATACCAGTTTTGATTAATCAGTATCCCCGCTTTTGCGGGGATTTTTATTATCCTGAAAAACCCACTATAATAAATCTATGAAAAAAGCAGTTTTGGTTTCAGGCATTCAACCCACGGGAAATCTCCATCTCGGTAATTATTTGGGCGCGCTTCAAAATTTTGTAAAACTTCAAAATTCGGGAAAATACGAATGCTACTTTTTTATTGCCGACCTCCACTCAATGACAGAGGACTACAAACCGAAGGAAAAACAGAAACAAATTTTGAATGTGGCTCTTGATTACCTTTCGGCGGGCATTGACCCAAAGAAATCGGTAATCTTCCAACAATCCGCAATCCCCGCGCACAGCGAGCTTATGTGGATATTGAATACCATCACACCATTTGGCGAGCTCCGCAGAATGACACAGTTTAAAGAAAAGGCATACGTGAGCACGCTTCCCTCGGAAACATTCCCACCGAGTAGTATGTTTAATCAACCAAATTGTATAAGCGTTGAAGTAAAAACAAAACACGCCGAAGACGGACAAGACGGAGCGTTAGATAATGGCGAGACAGCGGCGAATGTGGGACTTTTTGATTATCCGGTTTTAATGGCGTCCGATATTCTTCTTTACGATGCAAGCGTGGTACCCGTGGGCAACGACCAATTACAGCACCTGGAACTCGCTCGTACACTCGCAAGAAAATTTAATACAAAATTTGGAAAATTATTTGTAGAACCAAAACCATTAATGACGGACGTAGAGCGCCTTATGAGCTTGGATGATCCTACGCGAAAAATGTCAAAATCGCGCCCTGCGGGATGCGTATTCGTAGATGATGCGCCAGAAGTAATAAGAAAAAAGATAATGAGTGCGGTTACAGACTCCGAGCGCGAGGTGGGATTTGATAAAAAGAATCGTCCCGCACTCGCAAATCTCCTGCTTCTCTACTCTGCAACAAGCGGAAAGAAGATTGAGGCAATCGTGAAATCATATAAAGGAAAGGGGTATGCGGAATTCAAAAAAGACTTGGCGGATGTCGTAATTCACTCACTTACAAAGTTCCAAGCGAACAAAAAAGCGCTTAGTAAAAACCCCACGAGTGTAAAATCGGTAATTGAAAAGGGAAATAAGAAGGCCTCCCTTGCCTCTCAAAAGAAAATAGCGGAAGTCAAAAAACGCACAGGTCTCGCGCTCTAAGAAACAAAAAATCCCCACCATTCGGTGGGGAAATAATTACTCGGTTGCTCGTCCGCACTCTCTTGCTCGTCTCCGCTCTTCGCAGGCCAAATCCGCAATTGCGCGATCAAACACTCCCGTAATTCCAAATTTTTTTGCGAGAATTTGGAAACGTCGCTCATTTACTTCCGATGGACCAAGAATGTCTACCTCTTTCCGCAAGTGATTGATGACCCAGTTTGCGTCCAAATCATCTGCAAAAGCACAGCGTAAAAGATAACGCGTAAATACGATATCTTCCGAAGCCAGGCTTGTGCAAAGAGCGCCCGTCGCACAATCAATGGCAACCTTGTAGTAATCAGAGTCCCACGAGTCCTCGATACTCCAGATACCTTTTCGGAATGCAATCTCGTAGCGCTTATCCCCCTTGCGACAAGTCCAAACATAGGCCCTGAGAGCATACCAAGGCACTAGTGGCCACAAATCTTTCTGTTGCGATGCAAGTGTCTCGATTTCCTTAATCAATGCCCAAGCACCCATTACCACGCGGTTTTTTCTTTCGGTCACGTCCATCTCGCACCCTCCTTTTGGTGTATATGTGCTACGACCAAAATACTCTGTGCGATATGTCGTGTCAACTCCGACGGTGCTGTCGGAGTCAATAAAATAATCATGTATCACAAAAATACTGGCGCTATAGTTAACTATAGCGCCAGTATTTTCACTCAATATTTTTATTCCCCTACTGTCACCTCTTACTTTTATTTCTTATTATTCTTTCTTACCGCGAGCCAAATGTCGTACTCACCGAGTTTCGTCGCAAGCTCTGCGTCAAATTGCGTAGTTCGTTTCAATTCAATCGCTTTTGCATTCACTTCGCGTTTTGCAAATGCTTCATTCTTACGCATTATGAAGTGCAATTCCTCGGGACCGTCCACGTGAAGCACGATTGCATCCTTCGGCGAGAAACCCGCATCCTGACGCAAATCCTGCACCATACGCACTAATTCACGGAGCAATCCCTCCTCCATAAGTTCGTGCGTCACAACCGTATCAAGTTCCACATCTTCCGAAAGCGACTTATCAAACGTCACCTTTTTTACATTGACCTCGTCCTTCAAGATTTCTATAAGCGCTTTTTTGCCTTCCAATTTCACACTCTTCAGTTTTAATTCCGCAAGCGGTTGACGCACCTTAATTCCCTTCTCCGCGCGTTTTGCGAGTGCAATACTTGCCGCCAAACGCACCTCGGCCATTCCCTCAATTAGATTTTTATCAATGAATTTCTTTTCAGCCTTCGGCCAATCTTCCAAATGCACAGACACTTTCATATTGTTCGCGAGCGACTTGTGGAGCGCTTCGGCAAAGAACGGCGTAAATGGCGCCATAAGTTTGGAGAGCTCAACCAATACATACCCGAACACAGTAGAGACTTCCGCATACTCTTTCTTGGATTCCGGCTTCTGCAATCTGCGACGCGAACGCCTAATATACCAGCGTGACATATCTCCCACAAAATCCTCAACAAGACGCGCGGCCTCGCCCACCTCATATTTATCCATGTGTTTCGTCGCGCCCTCAATTGTCTCGTGCAGACGCGCCATAATCCACTTGTCCAAAAGATTTACGGGTTTGGGTGCTGACTTTGGAATAAACTTTCTGTTGCTGTAGAGATCAAAAAAGATAAATGAGTTATAGATAAGCGTAAAGAACTGACGCGATGTCTTTGCAAGTTCCAATTCATCAAACTTCTTTGCCTCGCCTGGCGGATTTACGGTATAGAAGTACCACCGCACCACATCAATGCCATACTTCTGCACCATATCCCAAGGACTTACCACGTTGCCCTTAGACTTAGACATCTTCTGGCCATTCTTATCCAGAATTAAACCAAGCGAGATTACGTTTTTGTACGGCGTATGTTTTCCAAGAAGTGTCGAGATGGCGAGTAGTGTATAAAACCATCCTCGTGTCTGATCCATTCCCTCACAAATATATTCGGCCGGGAAATCGGGTATCACACCCTTTTCAAATGGATAGTGTGCCTGCGCAAATGGCATTGCGCCAGAATCAAACCACACATCCAAGACTTCGGGAATGCGTTTCATTACACCATCACACTTTTTGCATGAGTATTTCACCGCATCAATATACGGACGGTGCATATCAAACATTCCCGTCTCGTCGCGCGGAAGCATACGAAATTCCTCTTCGCGCATTTCTCCTGCATCCAAAAATACGCCAAGCTTACCTTCTTTTTCTGCAATAATCTTCTCATCGGTCCATCCTTGCATTGAGCTGGTAAGCAACCACAACGGATCTTCGTGGCTCACAATCGCAATCGTTTTTCCTTTATACTTCTTCTCCATATCTTGAATGAACCCGAACATGCGCGCCCGCAATTCGGTCAGGTTCTCTCCGCCCTCGGGCGCGCGCGTAAACTTCTCCATTTTAGTTGCGAAGAAATTCTGGTACTCCTTAATTGGCATACCATTCAAAACGCCCACGTTTATCTCGCGAAGTCGCTCATCAAAAATGAGCGGAATACCAAGTCGTTCTTTCAATATTCCAGCCGTTTCCTTCGTTCGTGTAATGTCCGACGCAAACATAATATCAATCTTTCGTTTTGAAAGTTTTTTCGCGAGCTTCTCTACCGCCGCGCGTCCTTTGGGCGTAAGGTGCGATTTCGTTTTTTCGGGCCATGTATTTATAATGTTCCTCACATTATTTTCCGCCTCGCCATGACGAATCAAAATATAATGATTCACACTTTTCGGCTGCGTCGCCTCAAGCTCCTTCACGCTCCCCAACACCTCCGTTGTCTTACACGTCTCACACTCCCATATTGGCAACGGTGTTGCCCAGTACCGCTCACGCGAGATTGCCCAGTCCTTTGCCTCTTTAATCCACTCACCAAATCGCCCCTCGCGAATATTCTCGGGAATCCAGTTTACCGTTCTATTCTCTTTCTGCAATTCGGTGCGTAGCTTACTCATCTCAATAAACCATGAGCTTCGCCCGTAATAGAGAAGTGGCGTACTGCAACGCCAACAAAACGGATACTCGTGTTTATATAATTCTTTTTTGAGAAGCAGATTTTTTGCTTCGAGCGCTGCAAGTATTTTATCTTCGGTCCCCTTCGCCTTTACATACACCCCCGCAAATTCAGGCACGCCATCGATGAACGTTCCTTGCTCGGTTACGGTATGCACCTCAGGTAGACCGACTTTCTTGCCAAGTTTATAGTCGTCTTCACCATACATAACCGCGGTATGCACTACGCCCGTACCGTCTTCAGTCGTCACGAAGTCCGCGGGATACACTTTGTAAGACGCGTCTTTCGCCGAGCCCGACATAAACGCCTCAATCGGAAAAAGTGGCTCGTAATGAACGCCCACTAGATCCTTTCCTTTTATAGTGTGAAGAATCGCGTGCTCCCCCTCCAATACCTCTAGGCGTGGTTTTGCGAGTACAAATTTCTCTTTTTTATTTCCCTCACCCACTTCCACAATGACATACTCAATCTTTTCACCTACCGCGAGAGCGACGTTCCCCGGCAATGTCCACGGCGTGGTCGTCCATGACAATATGTACGTTGCGTTGTCCACCACGAACTCGCCAAGCCTCTCGCCCTTCTTCACCTTGAATTTTGCATACACGGACGTATCTTCAACTTCTTTGTATCCTTGCGCTAATTCGTGCGAAGAAAGCGCGGTACCGCAACGCGTGCACCACGGCACAATCTTGTATCCCTTGTAGAGAAGTTTTTTCTTATTGATTTCGGAGAGCGTCCACCAGATAGTCTCCATATATTCGTTCTTGTACGTAATATACGGATTCTCCATATCCAACCAAAATCCTACACGCTTCGTAAGTTTCTCCCACTCGTCTTTATATTTCCAGACCGACTCCTTACATTTTTTATTAAACTCGGCGATACCGTAAACTTCAATTTCTTTTTTTGATTTCAAACCAAGCGCTTTCTCCACCTCAATTTCTACAGGAAGTCCGTGCGTGTCCCATCCGCCCTTGCGGGGCACAAAAAAGCCATCCATCGTTTTATAGCGAAGCACCACGTCCTTATACGAGCGTCCAAGTACGTGGTGAATGCCCGGCCTTCCATTTGCGGTCGGCGGCCCCTCATAAAACACGAACTTTTTTCCTGCCATTCCTTTTTGGCCTTTCGCGCCCTTTTTGGGAGCATTCTTCAAAAGCGATTTTTTAAATATGTCTTGTTCGTCCCAAAAGTGCAGGACTTTCTCCTCCACCTCGGGTAACGAGAACTTATCTCCATTCTTAAGCATGGGTTTATTGTAATGAATATGCTGATTTTTTACAAAAAGGGCGTCTCGAAACACCTGAATCCCACAAACCCAAAAAGGGCGTCTTACTCATACTTTAGAATGTCCTAATTTAGTACAATTAAGGTAATGAATCCCGTTAGAAATGTCGGAACGGGATACATCCATGATTTATTCCCGCTCTTGCGGTATAAATCAATCAAAATAAATTAAATTAATATTTCTAACGGGATGAAAAAGACTCTACTCTTGTGCGCGTTAGTCTTCGTCGCAAGTTATGGAATCGCGTCGGCTGCAGTAACCATAACCCCCGCAACGGGTGGTTCGGCAATATCTGCAGACACAACCGGTGGCGCTTACACCACGCTCACGGGACCAACAATCCTTGAAGGAACGTTTAGGGCGTTTCCCGCAAGTGGAACGTTTATTTTAAATACGCCATCAGGATTTTCGTTTAATACGGGAGCGCCCGTAACCGCGACTATCACAAGAACCGCGGGCACCGGCTCCTGTTTTAGGTTTAGCTCAACCACCGCAACACCAACCGCAAGCACAATAACTTTTACACTCGCCGCAAGAGATGGAAATCCCAATACCACTAGATGTCAGGTTGTGTTTTCTAACATCCAAGTTCGCCCAACCGCGGGTACGCCACTTGCAACAGGAAACATAACAAAAACGGGTACCGCATCAATCACTGGCATTACGAACGGCGTTACGAGTCTTGGAGCCCTGACTGAGGTGGTCGGCGCAAAAAATAAACTTGCATTCACCACACAACCGTCAGCAATCGCAACCACAAGCGTGGATTTTGTTACCAAGCCGGTAGTTAAAATGCAGGACCAATTTGGAAACACGCTTACCGCTGACAGTGCGAGCACCGTCACGCTCACATCAAAACTTTCTACACAATCGTGCACGGGTTCAAATGGAACAGGAACACTCACTTCAACGCCTGCAAGCGGCGCAACGATTACCGCGGGCGTAATGACCTATACCGCGATGCAATATTCTGTTGCGGAAGATATTAAAATCTGCGCCGATTCAACAAGCGTAACGTCTGCGCAGAGCAACACGATTTCAATGAGAAATCCCGCTCCCGCCACCACATCAATCTCCCCCACATCAACCGCGGCGGGTAGCGGACAATTCACACTCACGGTGAACGGAACTAATTTCGGAACAACCTCGGCAGTAAATTGGAACGGCTCGGCACGCACCACTACATATGTATCTACAACACAACTCACCGCAGTAATTAATGCGAGCGATATTACGTCTGCGGGAACCGCGTCCGTTACAGTCACAAATCCCGCGCCTGGTGGCGGAACCTCAAACGCACAAACGTTTACAATTACCACCATTACACCAACTCAATTTGTCATCCTTCCTCCGACAAATGGTACTGTTGATGCGCCAATTGTAATCACCATACAAGCCCAAAATAATGCAGGCTCAGTTGCAACAAGTTATCAGCAAGACGTTACGCTTTTGAAATCTGGTTCGGCAACGGGTGGCGGACTCGTCAACATCGTGAATGGCGTAGGCACGACAACCGTCGCGGACACAATCACAGAAACCGTGCATCTCACGCTCTCTGATACACAAGGCACGGGCTTAAACGTCTCATCGGCACAAGATGTTATATTCTCCGCAGGAGCGACATCACAACTTACTTCTACGGGACCAGGCACAATGACCGCGGGTACGCGTGGCGCATTTTCAGTCACACGCAAAGATCAATACAATAATTTAAAAACATCCGGAAGCGAAACCTACTATCTGTACAGTGACTCTGCGGGTGCATCTAAACGATTCTACGATGCGGCAACGAATGGAAACATCGTAACCACGGTAACAATTCAAAATGGCGCGTCGGCTGCAAACTTCTGGTATTACGACGAACTTGCGGGAAATGCAACGGTCACAGTATCAGACAACGCAACAGCGCCTGATGGCAATACGGGTATAAAAGACGCAACCAGTGCCGTAACAATAACCGCCGCATCCGCTGCGCAAATTACTCTCAATACGCAGACCTCAATGACCGCGGGCACGCGCCTTGATTATACGGTCACGCGAAAAGATAGTTTCGGAAATGCCACCACGCTCGGCACAAGTACGGCATATCTTTATAGCGATTCTGCGGGAGCTGCAAAGAAATTCTATGATGCAGGAAGCGCCGGAAATATAATTACCTCGCTTTCAATCGGAGATGGCTCATCAACCGCAAACTTCTGGTATTACGATGAACTTGCGGGAAGCGCAACGATTACCGCATCGGACAACGCGACCGCACCAGACGGCAACACGGGCATTGTTGACGCAGCGAGCACAATCACGATAGTTCCTGCAGCAGTCGGCCAATTCGTATTGAATAACCCGGGCGATATGACCGCGGGTACACGGCTCGGCTACACTGTGACGCGCAAGGATAGTTTTGGAAACACAGTAACAACAGGAAGTAGTGTTGCATATTTATTCTCCGACTCAACGGGGGGCACAAAAGCGTTCTATGATGCGGCGAGTGCGGGCAATGTGATTACCTCACTCACCATCGGAAGTGGCGCATCCACTGCAAACTTCTGGTACTTTGATGAACAAGTTGGCACATGGACGATTACCGCATCAGACAATATCGCGGGTCCAGACGGCGCAACGGGCATAGCGGATGGCACGGACACCGTTGCGGTAAATGCCGCACCTATTGTCGCAACGCGCATCACAATCGTACAGCCGGCAAACGGAACTGTGGGCGATACCATCGCAGTTAATGTTCGCGCGGAAGATAATGCGGGCAATCTTGATACCACATACAACAACAGTACGGATATCACACTCCGCACCTCAGGCTCTGCAACACCGCAAAATGGCGTGGTCTTAAATATTGCAAATGGCGCAGGAACCACGAACATTACGGATACCGTTGCAGAAACCATAACAATTTCACTTACAGGAACCGCATCAACCACACTTGATGTCTCGTCAACAAAAACAGTAAATTTCGCAGTTGGTCCTTCAGCACAATTCACACTGAACAATCCAGGCAATGCAACCGCAGGCACGCGGCTCGGCTACACTGTGACGCGCAAGGATAGTTTTGGAAATCTTGTGACGGCGGGCGTAGATACAATTTATCTCTACACTAATGCAACGGGCGGACTTGGAGCATTCTACAATGCGGCGAGTGCGGGCAATGTGATTACATCCATCGCCATTCAAAATGGTGCATCAACCGCAAACTTCTGGTACTCGGAAGGAAAAGCGGGCACGTGGACCGTGACTGCGTCGGACAATGCAACCGCGCCTGATGGCGCAAGTGGTATCGCAGACGCCTCTCGCTCGCCCATCATCTCGCCCGCAGCGGTATCACAATTCACGATTGATAATCCAGGCGATATGATGTCGGGTACGCGCCTTGGTTACACTGTGACGCGCAAAGATAGTTTTGGAAATCTTGTGACGGCGGGCAGCACGATACTCTACACATATACGAGCGCGAATAGTACTTCCAGCACATTTTATGATGCTGCAACAAATGGCAATCGGATAACCTCTCGCACAATCGGCGCCGGAGCATCAACTGCAAGCTTTTGGTACTACGAAGAAAAAGCAGGCACGTGGACAATTACCGCATCGGATAACGGCTCTTCGCCTGACGGCACCGCAGGAATAGCAGATGCGTCAATAGCAGTCACCGTATCAAATGTTCCGATAGTTGCAACGCGATTCGCCATTCTCCGCCCTTCGGATGTGGTAGTTGGTGGAAACACAATTGTCACCATTCGTGCAGAAGACAACGCGGGAAATGTTGATACCACAATTAATAGTAGTATAACCCTCGCGGTTTCAGGATCCGCAACGGGCGGTGGGGTGGTAACAATCACAAGCGGTGTCGGCACAAAAACAATATCTGACACCGTAGCGGAAACAGTAATTCTCTCGCTTCTCAACACCGCATCGAGCTCACTTGATTTCTCATCGGTACAAAGCGTGAACTTCTCGGCACAGCCGATTGTGACAGCGGGTGGAAGTGCCGTGGTTTCGGGCCCCGTCTATTCAACTGTCGTATTCTCGGGCACCGCGTTCCCTGGGGCAAAACTTAATATTATCGGCACCGCAAATGGCGATGTACCAATACGCCAAGGCACTACCGCGCGGACTGACGGAACATTCTCCATTCGCTTCGGTGGACTCACTCCCGGCATCCGCTCATACTTCCTTTCGGTCTCCGACAAAGATGGACATCTCACTCAGACCAAGGTGTACACAATGAACGTG
>Ga0172379_10010139_pt1 | contig 11474 bp, 8 predicted proteins | sample GrowelOW334metaG_FD_119756 | JGI IMG/M metagenome (GOLD analysis project Ga0172379, IMG submission 119756) | Groundwater microbial communities from an aquifer near a municipal landfill in Southern Ontario, Canada - Groundwater well OW334 metaG | ecosystem: Environmental > Aquatic > Deep... | reverse complement strand
ATCCGGGCTTCTGTCAGGATGCTCCGCAGGGCTGCAGCTCCTTCGATCAGGCAACGTGCGAGGGCGATAGCTCCTGCACATGGAACATCTCCATGTGCATGGATTGCCAGGCGAGCGCTCCATTTGGCCCCGGTTGCGCCTGCGGAATAAACAGCGACTGCCTCAGCGACAACTGCATGGGCAACATTTGCGCTATAAACAACGATCCCTGTACGGTTCTCTCAATGAAGCCGCTTGGCTGCATGTGCATGGATTCATTAGAATGCGCGTCCAACATCTGCGACGGCACATGCATACAGCCGAACGGATGCGGGCTGATTTCAGTCGAGGCGGATTGTAATATGGATAACGGCTGCTGGTGGGATTTGCTTGCTGACCCGACACCCGCCTGCGCTGGCTTCGTTGATCCGGCGTCTCAGTGCAGCATGTTCGACGGAAATTCGATCTACTGCGCCGCGCACATGGATTGCTCCTGGGATGCTACGGGCTCCGTCTGTCTGCCGAACACGCCGCCTCCGACAGGCTGCGCGGCTTATACAAGCGGCTATTATACCTGCAACCAGGATCCCACTTGTTACTACAGCACGCCCGACTGCGTGGACTATGTCAGCGGCACAACTTCATGCGATGTGTTCAATGCCGACATGGACGGATGCAACGTGCACTCGGCTGATTGTATGTGGAATGGAATGACTTGCGTGCCTAACGGCAGTTGCGCCAGCTTCAATCAATCTCTGTGCGAGGGCGACAGCGCCTGCACATGGACGGGCACATTCTGTACGGATTGTTCGGCGAGCCCGCAGTTTGAGTTGGGTTGCGCCTGCGCAAGCGGAACAGACTGCATTAGCGGCTCCTGCGACGGCACCTGCATTTCCGGCGGCGGAAGCGGATGCGATATGTTGGATATGAACAGTTGCAAAGCGGACCACACATGCTCGTGGAATATAGTTGCTTGTGAATCCTGCCCGGCGAGCGGACTTCAACCGGACGGATGCACCTGCGTCAGCCCCGGCGATTGCCAGTCCGGCCTGACCTGCATTGATATGTTCTGTCAGCCGATTCCGGTCGGCTGCGCAGCGAACCCAAGCGACACGTCATGTAACATAGACGGCGCCTGCTGGTGGGATGCCGCCGCGAATCTCGGGGCCGGAGCATGCGTGAATTTTGTGGATCCGGGAACGCAGTGTTCAACATTCGATGGTTTCTCAAGCTACTGCTCAGCGCATACCGGTTGCATATGGGACGGTATTTCTTCATGCAACCCGGTTGGCGGCGGCTGCTCGGCGAACCCAAGCGACACGTCTTGTAACATAGACGCCTCCTGCTGGTGGGATGCCGCCGCTAACGGCGGAGCCGGATTATGTGTGAATTTCGTGGACCCGGCGTCACAGTGCTCAACATTCGACGGCAATATCAGCTACTGCAATGTCCATACCGCATGTATGTGGGATGGCATTTCGTCCTGTAACCCGATCGGAGGCGGCGGCTGCGCGGCTTTCAATGGGCAGGAAACGAACTGCAACAACGATATTAATTGCAACTACAACATTCCTGAAGCTTTGTGTTTCGATAACCTCGGCGCCTGCGGAGATTACACTAACAGTTTCCAGTGTGATGCTGACGGCGCGAAGAACTGCATATGGGATGGCACGGCATGCACGGTGTCTTGCGCAGATGATAACGGATGCGCGCCCGGCAGCTATTGCAACACGCCTATTGACGCTTTCTGCGTGCCTTGCAGCAATTTAGACGGGATGATGTCGACGTGCAACGGACATAGTACGCAGTGTGTTTGGAATTCGCCTCTCAGCCAATGCGACCCGATCGGCGGAGGCAGCGGCTGCTCCATCCTTGACAATTCCGGATGCACGGCGGACCACACCTGTTGGTGGCAGATTTCCCCGACGCAGGAATGCATGACATGCCCGATGACCGGCCCGTTCCCGATCGGCTGCTATTGCGCAAGCTCGATCGACTGCGCCTCCAACAACTGCGGTGTGGGCGGATTCTGCGAACAACCCGTCGTCGGCTGCGCGGCGAACATGAGCGACACCACTTGTAACATGGACGCCGCCTGCTGGTGGGATATTAATGCTATTCCTAATCCGGCCTGCGTGAATTTCGTGGACCCGATGACGCAATGTTCCGCTTTCAATGGTTTTTCGAGCTACTGCGCCGTTCATACCAGCTGTACATGGAATGGCATTTCGTCATGCGACCCGATCGGCGGCGGCTGCTCGGGATATACGGGCAGCACGGCTTGCGACAGCGACATGGCCTGCAACTGGAATGTCAGCACGAATATGTGCTACAACGACATGATGTCATGTATCGATTACACGATTGGCGACGCCTGCAATGCTGATATCGCGAAAAACTGCGCGTGGAACGGCACGTCATGCATTATCAGCGGCGGCGGCTGCGCGGGATATACGGGCAGCACGGCTTGCGACAGCGACATGGCCTGCAACTGGAATGTCAGCACGAATATGTGCTACAACGACATGATGTCATGTTTCGATTACACGATTGGCGACGCCTGCAATGCTGATATCGCGAAAAACTGCGCGTGGGATGGAATGGCTTGCGGCGTGGCTTGCGCCAGCGATACGGAATGCACTACATACGGCACGGCCTGCAATTTTGGCGGATCTCCCCCGACTTGCGTTCCCTGCAGTACGTTCGACTTCCAGTCTTCAATGTGCATGGGACACAGCTCGAATTGCCTGTGGAATCCCACGCCGCAGACTTGCACGCCTGCGCCGTAAGCAAAGCTCTTTACAACTGACAAAGTTCAAAGAGAACGGGCAGCGATGTCCGTTCTCTTTTTTTTAAACCGGGTTTCGGGTTTCGGGGTTTGGGTTTCGGGAAAAGACAAATCCAAAAGAAATCTATTTTTGCAGCGATAGAATTAGTTTGTAGAGAAGTTGGCCGACGGATTCGGTTGTTCCTAACAAATCGGATGCTTCCGCTAAGGGTATAAATTATAAGTCTTTTGATAGAGATAGTTGTGTTTCCAACTCAGCGAGAGAGCCGCACGCTATTCTAAGAAACTGTATATACTCAGTTCTGTTCTTCCGCGCATATCCTTCAGCAATATTTGATGGAATGGACACAGCCGCTCGTCGCATCTGTGAAACTATTCCATACATTTCTTCTTTTGGAAAAGTCTTTGTTATTTTATAAACGTCCAAACAAAGATGATATGATTTTTGGTAAGCGATAAGCTCTTTGTGACTTTTCATTACTCGCTCGAAAGTTTTGATTTATCTCTTTGTTTCATTGTTGTTTTTACCCGAAACCCGAAACCCAAACCCCGAGGCCCGGTTTTATGTGAATTCGCAAAGCAGGATCGCGATGTCGTCCGTTATCGGTTTGCCGTTCGCGAAGAGGAGCACTTCCCGGTATAGTTTTTTAACAATGCCGCGGTCGTTCGCGCCCGCGAGTTTTTTGAACAGGTTTACGAACCGTTTTTCGCCGAAGAATTTGCCGAGTTCGTTTTTCTGTTCCGTGCAGCCGTCGGTGAAAAGAAGGAGCCGGTCGCCGGCGTGAATCGAGGTTTCGCCGTCATCGTATTTCGCGCCTTTTTTAAATCCGAGCGGCATATTCGCCGGCCCGAGCGGAAGTATCCGTTGTGACTTTCCGCGCAGCAGGGTCGGTTTCGGCAGCCCGAATTGCGTGTAGTTCATCTTCATCGTTTCGAGGTTTACCACGCCGTAAAAACCTGCCACGAAGTAGGAGTCAGGCATGATCGGAATCAGCGCGTTGTTGAGCCGGCTCACAACCTCGTTTGTCGCCATCATGTCGCGGGAAAACTGTTCGTATTTCAATTTCAGTTCGATAGATATTATGGCTGATGTGATGCCGTGTCCCATGACGTCGGCCATCAGGATGCCTACATGCTTGTGGTTGATCCGAGACACCTCGAAGAAGTCGCCGCCCAGCCTTAAATGTTGTTCGTAAAGCTGCGAAATCCGCACTCCCTTGAATGTCGGCGGCCTTTTGGCGACCAGTTCCATCTGGAATTTGCCGGCGGCCTCTATCTCGCGTTGCATCGCGGCGAGAGATTCGGCCAGCTTTTCGCTTACTTGCGACAGTTCCGCCGTCTTCTCTTCAACCTTCTGTTCGAGAATCCGGTCACGGAATTTTAACAGATCCTTCAATGAAGCGATGCCGACAACCCGTTTGCCGTCCAGAACCAGCAAGTGCCGAAAGCCGCCGGCCGCCATGGCGGCGTAGGCGTCCTCGACAGAGCCGCTTCGCTGCAAGGCGACGATATTTCCAGTCATAACTTTATCGATCGATATGGTTTCCGCGTCGAGCTTGGGAATGACAACCTTGTAAATCATGTCGCGCTCTGTGAAGATGCCGATCGGCTTGCCGCCGGAAACGACAACGATCGAGCCCGCGCCCCGCGCAGCCATCAGTTGGATGGCTGCCGCCGTTTTCATTTCGGGCGGCGCAGTCAGCACGTCGCTGACCATAACTTCATCGAGCGTAATCTTAGAAAGCATTTCCGGCCCCGTTTTTCTCTTTCGGTTTTGCAGAGCGCAAAAGTAAGTTTATCACAATATTGATTTGCAGCGCAAATGGGGCGGAGGCAATTTTCGAAAATAATGTTGGATAAGGCGAAATATTGAAAACGGCGATTCCGAAAACATTTCGTTATGGCCGAAAGGCGAAAGCCGTATATCGCTTTTCGCCTAATGCATTTCTGTTGAGGGCAGGCCGGTGATCGGCACGCCTTTTTCGATCTTGAGTTGTATCAAGCCGAATGACTTCTCGTATTTCTCGATGTTGTCCTCAAGCGCTTTCATGAACAGTTTCGCGTGGATCGGGCTCATGAACAGCCGGGTGTGCACGAACAGCGTGTTGTCCTCCGGCACTATCTTCGCGAAATCGAATCTGAAATCAATTCCTGAATGTTGAATTTTTACGAAGTTGGCGTATTCGCCGTATCGCGCCGCTTCGCTCATCTCAGTTTTCATCTCAGTTTCTTCATTCTTTTTCAAGGCGATCCTCCCGGAGAAGCTTCGGAACTGTTCGTTCCTCGGCTCCGTGTCTTTAATGCAATTAACTTATCAGCAATGGGCGGCTATGGAAACCGCTCCAACGATTATGGCGCCGAAGCGGGGCGAACACAAGGTTTGCCCGTGTGAATTCTTCTTTTTACTATTGGCAGCAGACGGCTTTTATACGCCCGATTTCTTCAGGATCTTTCCGAGTTGTCCGAGAATGTTGCCGAACATAAGCATCGAGAGCGGAAAAGAGATCAGAATTCCGACGCCGCAGGCGATCAAGCCGGCGTAGCCGATAATGCCGTAGGCCATTAGCAAAAGCAGAACGAGGAAACAATTCAACAGGTTGGCTTTTAAGCCCGGCAGTATGCGCTTGACCTGAAAGATCGCCCAAGGGTTATCTTCCATAATAGAGACTGCCTGCCCCGCGAACATATACAGATACATAACGACATAAAAAACGAATGCGACCAGAGATCCCAAAACCCCGAAGACAACTCCGATTCCGGGCATTTTGCCTAAAAACATTAAGGGAAGGTATATAACCATTACAACCGCCATGGCCGCTAAACCAAAACAGAAGAAAGCTAAAAAATATGAGAAACCAACAGAAAGATGACCGCCGAAATCGATATCGGGAAGCGGCAGGTCAGAACCTGATGCGGAACGTTTCGCCACTTCTATGTAGTATCCTACAAGGACGAACCAGCCGACAATTGGGATCAGCGAGATCAGGCCGAGGACGAGGCATTTTTTCCACCAGTCGCTGTCCTGAAAGGCGAACGAGAAGCTGCGGCCGATGTCGAGGCTGCCGGTCGGGACCGCTGCGCCCGCCGGAGGCGGGGGAGGAGGAGGCGGCGGATTATAAGGCAGCGCGCTTGGAACGTGCGGCGCCGGGGCGGTGTGGCTTGGAGGTTGCGCGGCCGCAGGATGTTGAGGCGCGGACTGCTTCGGAGCCGGCATCGGCTTTCCGCAGTTCGGGCAATTGTTGGATCCGTCGGGAACTTTAGTCCCACATTTACTGCAGAACATATGTTTCTCCTTTCCCGTTCACAATTTCTTTCAACCGGTTCAACCGATATTCATCTTAATAAATTATAACACAGTTCCCGCGTGGTAATTTCAAGCGCTGTAAATATCGTTATTCGCCGCCGCTGATTATCGGGGGAATGAGAATAGATCTTTTTTGTTTACGCGGAACAGGTTGCGGCTGGTGAAGACCCAGAGGAACTCGCCGTCCGAGATCACGCGGCGCGCGCCGCGCAAAGAGCGGAAGATGTGGAGATTGATGTCCTTCGGTTTAAGCGTTTTGATGTCGAGGGCGGCGAGGCCGCCGAGAGTGGCGGCGTAAAGCGTTTTGTCGTCTTTGTCCAGGCTAAGAACTTCGTCCGACGGCAGCCCGTTGGCTGAAGAAATGAGCGACCATTTGCCGTTGCGAAGGATGAGAATGCCGGGATGAGTAAAAAGATTAGTGATGAAAATTTTGCCGGTATCTATATCCTTGGAGAGCTTTGTGTATTCGTTGTTTTTGTAGGTGTACCACTTTTTTTCTCTTTTGATGTAGACGTTGATGTGATCTTTGGAAATAGTGAGTTTGTCGCCGAGAACGCCGGTGTGGTCTCCGATAGTGGCGATAGCGAGCGCGCCGGGAATGGGGAGGATTTCTTTGATGAAAGCGCCGCCGCCGTGTTCCGAGGGCTGGAAGTAGGTGTATTCCTCTGTTACGCGGTTAATGCGCAGGAGGCCGGCCGGAACGCCGAGCCACATAAAGCGAGGCTCGATCAGCATGGCGCTGATTGGTTTGGAGCGGTAGAGCTTGACCCAGCGTTCTTTTTTGCGGTCGATTATGTTTAAGCCCTGCCAGCCCGGGCCGCCTTCGCCGGCGTAGTATATGAAGTCGGGCGTGAACTTGACCTGGCTGCCTGAACCGGCGTGTTCGATGATGGACCAGTGTTTCATCGAATACCACGAATTGTCTTTCGGATTGAATCTGCAAAGAGTTCCGGTGTTCTGGAGGCGCGCCCATATATAGGGCGGGTCGGGAACGATGGCGATCGTGCCGAAGCCGGGGCAGATCGAGCCGTCGTACATGAAGAATTCCCATTTGCCCGTGATGCGGTCGAACTTTCTGATGCCGCCCTGTCTACCGAGCCATAGGTAGCCGCCGTAAACCAGCGCGGCGTTTGTCTGGTATCCGATGTCCCGGCGTTTGAACTCGCCGGTTGAGGGCGAGTCTGTGTCGAACTTAACGACGCCGGCCGGCAGTTTGCCGGCGCTCACTGCCGGCGCGGCGAACACGGCAAACGCCGCGAGGGCCAAAACCGCTATTGTCGCATTAGTTCGCTTCATTCCTGCCTTGTATTCCCTTAACCCGGCGCCTTGCTACTTTATCAGGGTGTAGTTGTCATTCAAAATCTGTTTCGCGCGGTTGTAGCCGCTGTTCACAAGCTTTCTCATGTAGTGCGGGAAAATATTGAAATGGTCCATCCAGAAGATCTCAGACGAGGACGGGAAATAGAGATACTGAAGGTTGAGGTCGAGTTGCAGCATGTCGCAGATTTTGTCCTTCAGAAATTCCGTTACGGCTTTTTTAACTTTTTTGCGGTCGTTCGAGTTGACGTCTTTAAGGACGGCTTCGAGGTCTTTCTGGAAACCGGGCGTCGAGAGGTAGTCGAAAATCTCGCGGCGAACGGCGACCGACTGCCACGCGGACCTGATTTTTTGAGCGACCATGATGTAAACGGACTGAATGAATATGCCGACGAGGCCGTACTTGTTGATGGAGCCCCATCGTTCCTCATACTGATATGGTTCGAGCGTGTGAGAGATGATGATGAGGTCGGCGCCGTTTTCGCGCGGGACGTGTGTGCTGAGCGTTTTTTTGATTTCGCCGTCGATGTAGAAGATTTTCTCGCCTTCGACGATCAGTTGTTTCGGGCGGTAGATGAGCGGCAGCGAGCAGGAGGCGGCGCAGGCGGTCGCGATTGGTATCGAGTCGATGTAGCGGTCGGCCCAAGGGTCGGCGGTGTAGGGGGAGCGTTTCGGGCCGAACATGGCCTTGCGCGGCCTGTCCAGCTCGGAGGCGATCACGTACATGTCTATCCCGCGCTCGCGCTGCAACTGCCGGAAGTCGTTTATCTCAAGCACGTTTTCAAGATACTTTTCGATTCGGTCTGTGTTCGACAGCGCCGGGACCCGGATGAGCTCGCGGGCGATGCTCTCAAGCCCGAAGTAGTCAACGTCGCCGTAGTCCTCGATGACGCGTTCGAGGCTGGCTTCGAGGTCCCGCGTGCGCAAGAATTCCGGAATGAACGCGCGCGCGTATTCGCCGATGTCGTTCGCCAGCGATCCGTAGCGCTTGAAATCGAGAACTTCCTTCGCGCGCTGGAGCGCCTCGTTGAACGTCGGGATGTTCGGAGGCAGCACGTCGTAATAGGAGAGGCCGTACATCTTCCCCTTTTCGCGCGGACGCAGGTTGAAGAAATATTCGTGGAACGGTTTTTCGTCGAGGAACTTCGCGATGGTGTCGTATGAGAAATTATTCGATACGAACGCGCCGAACAGCGAGCCGGCGCTTGAGCCGACGATTTCGGAAATCTCGTAGGGCTGTCCGTAACCTTTGACGCCTATGCCTTCCTCTTCGAGCGCTTTGATTACGCCCAGATGGTACCACAAGGCCTTTGCGGCGCCGCCGCTGCCCACGAACGCAATGCGTTTCTTCTCGCGCAGGTCTATTACTTCTTTTTCACCTTCTCCGCGATGCACAAACTCGTTGATCTTTCCAGCGATGGCGATCACCCCGTCTCCGCGTTGCGCAGGCGGCGCTTCCGCCGGCTCCGCCGCAACACGTTGGATTACTGTATTCTTTACTTATATTACTCTATTAACAGCTCAATGCGCAACGAACGGCGGTGAAAAAGACGCGCCGGGGCGGGAGCGGGAGAAGGAAACGACATAAAACGGGGCAGGGGAATGGGGTGTAAAATCAGAGAAAGTCTCGCCGATTTCTTTCCCGGTCCGGCAATGTCGCTTATACTAATCAGGTATGGCTGCGAATGTGATTGAAATTGACAGCGTGACGAAAACGTACCCGACCGGATTCATGGGGCGCAAGCGGAAGCTGGTTCTGGACAACGTGTCTCTCAACGTGCCGGAGGGCGTGATTTACGGCGTACTCGGCCCGAACGGCGCGGGGAAAACGACGCTCCTGTCTCTGATCTCGAATCTGATCTCGCCCGACAGCGGGTCGATTCGCGTGTTCGGCCGCGACGTCACCCGGCACGCGCAATACGTTCGCGGCATGATGAACCTTTGCAGCGGCAATCCCAATTTCATGTGGAGCATGAGCGTCTCCGAGAACCTTTCGTTCTACGCGCGCCTGTACGGAATTTCCGGGGCGACGCGGCGGCGGCGCATCGCTGATTTGATCGAACTCATGGAGCTCGGCGAATACCGCAATACGCGCTACGACGAGCTTTCGACCGGCACGAAACAGCGCGTCGCGCTCGCGAAGTCGCTGATTTCCGAGCCGAAGTTGCTGTTTCTCGACGAGCCCACGCTCGGCCTCGACCCATACATGGCGATCAAGATGCGCGGGATCATCCGCGACACACACGCCGCGCGCGGCATCACCATTCTGCTCACCACGCACTATATGCGGGAGGTCGAGGAACTCTGCGGCCGCGTCGTCTTTCTGCGCGAGGGACGCGTCATCGCCGAGGACACTCCCGGCGAGCTGATGAAAAAAGTAGAGTTCAAGGTCGCCCAGCCGACCATGGAGGACGTTTTTCTTGAACTTACGCAGTGAGATAACAAAAACGCTGGCGTTTACATATCGCAACTTCACGATGATGAGGCGAAATGTTTTCATGATGGCCGACGTCGTTTACTGGCCGTTCATCGCCGTGCTCTCCATCGGTTTCATGCTCGCGTATCTGAACCCCGGCGCGCGCAACGTCTCCGTCGTGCTGTCCGGCGTCATCGCCATGAGCGTGTTGCAGACCTGCCAGCTCGACGTCTCGTACTCGCTCATGTTCGAGATGTGGAGCAAGAGCATGAAGCACACCGTCGTCGCGCCCGTCAGCGGGCGGCACTACCTGCTCGGCGCGTGGCTGTTCGGCATGATCCGCGCGTCGCTCACGTTCGCGGTTATCGCCGTTTTCATACGCCTGATTTTCAAGTTCAACATCGCCGCGTGCGGCGTCGGACCGACACTCATCTTCGTCAGCGGACTGTTCCTGTCCGGCCTGATCGTCGGGATGATCATAATCGTTCTGCTCTATACATTCGGAATGCGGGCCGAGATCGCCACGTGGTCGATCGTCAGCCTGTTGCTGCTCGTTTGCGGAATATACTACCCCGTGAGCGTGCTGCCCGCCTCTCTGCGCGCCATCGGCTATTCGATTCCGCTCACTTACTTCCTCGAATACTATCGCGGGTTCTACGGCGTCCGCGTCGTTCCGGACGCGCTTGCGAAAGGCTATATACTTTCCGCCGTCTACATCGTCGGATTTTACCTTCTGCATTACCTCGCCGTCCGCCGCGCGAAACGGATCGGCACAATCCTCAAAATGTCGGAGTAATTAATTATTATTGCGAGGCGGCTGTTTTTGGGCTGTTGTTAGGCTGCCCCCGCGAAAGCGTGGGCGGCAATCCCGAACAGAGAGCGCGTCATTGCGAGGCGTTTTATGCCGAAGCAATCCAGAACTCAATTCTTATTTCTAACGTGGCAAATATAATATTCTTAATTCTGTTTTCTTCTTTTTCTTTCCCTGTCTACCGTTTGCTGTCTACTGTCTACTGCTTTTTAGCTTTTTCTTTTTCCGAACTTCCAACTACCAGCCTTTCAGTACGAAATATCACCTGAGCTATTTCATTGACGGATATCATCGTTTTTCTATAATTTAAACATGTGGCACTTATTGCTCGGCCTGATTCTTATATTCTTTGTAAAATTATCTATTGTTTTTCTACTGCCCGGAATAGTTTTCGCTCTCGGCGGCACATGTCAAATTTTCCTCTGGGCAGTCGGCGCAACCCGTGATTAGTTTTTGCCCCTCTTTTTGCTGTTCGCCTGGGCACAAATCCGAAAACTGTAAGATTCTATAGATCCGGATAATTAATTACGATTTATGTTTGTCGCAGTATGAATTATTTTTTTTAATTTCGCATCCGCATTTCAGGCAGCGCCATTTTATCGGCATCTCGTTTTGATTTTTCAATTCAGTTGTCGCCTTTTCGAGTTCCATGAACCTTTTTATAAACTCCTCGGTCTTGTCGTTTGGAATCAAATCAAACCTGATCTTCTTCTTTCTTCCAACATAAACATTCAACATCATTTCCGTTCAATTAGATTTTAACAAAGCTGAAAAAAGCTTTTGAACGCTTGAGCCGTGTGTACATATAGGTAAAACAGACATAATTTCCGAATCTCAAAAAAATGAATGAAAAAGGGCT
>Ga0172379_10010138_pt1 | contig 11476 bp, 10 predicted proteins | sample GrowelOW334metaG_FD_119756 | JGI IMG/M metagenome (GOLD analysis project Ga0172379, IMG submission 119756) | Groundwater microbial communities from an aquifer near a municipal landfill in Southern Ontario, Canada - Groundwater well OW334 metaG | ecosystem: Environmental > Aquatic > Deep... | reverse complement strand
CGCTTGTTGAGCTTTTACATCGTCACAGAGGAACAAATATTTTCAGACAAAAAGTTCTCGTTTCAACGTATTTAAGTCAACAAAAAAAGAAGAAATTATCAACTACTTTTGCTACTTAACTCTGAACTTTCAACTTTATAACTTTTTACTTTTAACTCTTTGGTGTATACTACCCTCATGGAAATTCACAGCGCAGAATTCGTAAAAGGTGTTACCGGAGACGATTATATGTTGAGCGACGATCGTCCTCAGGTGGCGTTTTTGGGGCGTTCGAATGTGGGGAAATCAAGCGTGATAAATTCTTTAGTGAATAGGAATAAATTGGTGCGTGTCAGTTCAAATCCGGGGAAAACGCGAGAGGCGAATTTTTACCGTGTGAATGAAGCTTTTTATTTCATTGATTTTCCTGGATATGGATATGCGAAGATGTCTCAGCAAGAACGCGACAAGATTGCTAAGAGAATCTTGTGGTATTTGCAATATTGTCCCGTTCGGCCGAAGGTTGTTGTTTTGGTTGTTGATGCTCAAGTCGGTATCACTCCTTTTGATAAAGAAATGATCCGTATTTTGGAAGCATATTCACATACCATTATGATCATTGCCAATAAAGCCGATCGTTTGACTCAGGCTGAGTCGGCAAAGATCTTGCACGCTATTGCGACCGTAGTTCCGCACGTTCCGAATATTTTTTTGTACTCGGCAAAAACAAAGAAAGGCAGAGGACAAATATTGGATAAACTCGGAGGTCTTGTTGGTGCAGTGGATAATATGGTTGTTACGGATATCTAGGCTCGAATCGATCTTTTTTAAGCCATTTTAAAAGACTGCAGCTATTGAGCTGCGGTTTTTTTCTGTGCTATAATTGGTGGAACAATAATTTATTTATAATTTTCTTATCCATGCAAAAAGCCAAACATATCATAAAGTCCCGCCCATACCTTTCAATGCTCACTTTGGTGATATTGTTGCTCGGTACATGGTATATGTGGAGTATCACGCATGTAAAACCGCCGGCATATATATTTGTGACTGTGGAGAAAAAAGATATTTCTGAGAATGTAAGCGTTACCGGACGAGTGAAATCGAGAACGAGTGTTGATCTTGCTTTTGAGATCGGTGGAAGGATATCGAGTATTCCCGTTGATGTCGGGTCTCTTGTTGCAAGAGGTGATGTTTTGGCGCGTTTGGAAAGTAGCGGATCATATTCTGATGTTGCACAAGCCCGAGCGCTTCTTGATGTTGAACGTGCGCGTTTGACTCAATTGAAAAATGGTGCGCGAGCGGAAGATGTCGCCGTTTCCGAACAGAGTTTGGCGAATACGAAAATTTCTTTGAATAATGCACAATCGTCTTTGATACTTGCCGTACAAGATGCATATACAAAAAGCGATGATGCGATTCGAAACAAGGTTGATAAATTCATCACAAATCCGGGAAGCGATAATCCTCAGCTGTCTTTTTTCTTGAATAATTCAGCATTAAAAGCAGAACTCGAACAAGGAAGAAAAGCCCTTGAAACAATGCTCAATGCATGGAGTGTTTCATCGAGTGCTGTGTCAGTAACCTCCGATCTTGACCGTACTTCGATCGAAGCGGAGAAGAACTTAAAAACCGTTCGGGACTATTTGGATAGGACAGCTTTTGCTTTGTCGGCGATCACCACAACTTCTGGTCTCACACAAACAACGATTGATGGATACAAGACAGACATCTCATCCAGCCGTGTTTCTATAAATCTTTCATTGTCGGCACTTTCTTCGGCCGAAGATGCTGTGACAAGTGCGCGTTCTGCGGTGTTATTGTCAGAATCACAAGTTGCACTTAAAAAAGCTCCGGCATTGCCTGAAGAAGTTGCCGCTCAAATGGCACGCGTTGCACAAGCTGAAGCGGCTGTTTCTTCTGCGGAATCACGTTTGGACAAAGCTCGTTTGGTCGCTCCGATCAGTGGCGTTATTTCTTCCATAAATCCAAAAGTCGGTGAGATCATTTCAATGAACAGTCCTGTGGTCTCTTTGATGGCGGTCTCGAACTATCAAGTTGAAGCGTTCATTCCGGAAGCCGACATCTCAAAAGTTTCAAAGGATAATGATGTAAAGATCACTTTGGACGCATATACCGATCAAGACATTTTTGATGCACGAGTCATTTCAGTGGATCCTGCTGAAACAATGCTTGAAGGAGTTGCCACATACAAAACAGTCATTGCTTTTACAAAAGAAGATTCGCGTGTCAAACCCGGTATGACGGCGAACATTGAGATCATAACAAAAACAAAAACGAACGCACTGGTGATTCCGTTGCACGCGGTCAAACGAACGAACGGTGTTTCTTTGGTGAGTGTAAAGAATGCCGATGGTACTGTTTCAGAAAAAGAAGTGATGACCGGTATCCGCGATGCATTTGGGAATGTTGAAATTCTTGGAGTTTTGCAAGAAGGAGAACAGGTTGTGAATGGATTGCAAAAATAAGTATTTATGGCACTCATTGAACTGAAACATATAAAAAAAAGTTTTGGAGAAGAGGAAGGGTCAGAATCCGCGGTTCTTAAAGGTATTTCGTTTGAAATTCAGGAAGGGGAATTCGTGGCGATCATGGGTCCATCGGGTTCTGGAAAATCGACACTTCTGAACATTCTCGGTTTCTTGGATGAACAAACAAGCGGCATCTATCTTTTTGATGGTAAGAAAATGTCTGAATACTCAAACGATGAGATCGCGCAAGTTCGAAATCGTAAAATGGGTTTCGTGTTCCAATCGTTCAATTTACTCCCGAGAATGACGGTGAGACAAAATGTGGTGTTACCACTTATGTATTCAGGTGCACACGAAAGAAGTTGGGATGAAAAAGTCATGAAAGCGATTGAGGAAGTAAATTTGATGCATCGTATTGAACATGACCCTTCGACACTTTCAGGTGGAGAAAAACAACGTGTTGCAATTGCAAGGGCTTTGGTAAATGATCCGCGTGTTATTTTTGCGGATGAACCGACAGGAAATCTTGATACAAAAAATGGAGAAGCGATTATGGCAACAATACAAAAATTGAATCGCGAAGATGGACGCACCGTTATTCTTATTACGCATGATCAACATATCGCGAATTATGCCGATAGAATTATTAGGATACGTGATGGAATGATAGAGTCTGATGGTCCAAAATAAAATATGATAGGAGATAACCCGCTCGGAGTAAGGATCCGAAAAACAAAATATATTTTTCTTACAGCACTAACTGGTATTATTGCGAACCGCTCGCGCTCGTCTTTGACCGTGCTCGGTATTGTGATCGGTATCTCTGCAATCATTCTTATTGAATCGCTCGGAGCGGGAACTCAGGCACTTATTTTAAAACAAGTTCAAGCACTCGGCTCTGATACTATTATCGTGCGTCCGGGACGTATGCCAAAAGGTCCGACGGATGTTGGAGACACGATGCTTTCTGACTCTCTTAAACTCCGAGATTTGGAGGCTCTCAAAAAAAAGAGCAATGTTCCTGATGTGGTGAGTATTTCCGCTTTGGTAATGGTTCCTGGTGGGGCGTCTGCGGGAAGTGCCGTATATCGAGCTGCAGTCATGGGTTGGGATACCGAGTTTATGGGCAAGATGATGGATATTTATCCCGCGGAAGGTTATTTCTTTGGTGAAAATGAGATCAGAGAAAAAGCGCAGGTTGTGGTGATCGGAGATAAAGTTCAGGCAAATCTTTTTCCGAATGAATCTGCGATCGGGAAAAGCATTATGTTGAAGGGGAAGAAATTTCGCGTCATCGGTGTTTTTCCACAAAAAGGACAAAGTTCGTTTTTGAACATTGATGACCTTGCGATCGTTCCATATTCCACTGCGCAGTCATATCTTTTGGGAACCAATCATTTTAACGAAATGATGGTTAAAGTTGGTTCGGGTGACAACGTTGCGCGTTCAGTGGAAGATATCAAACTCACGCTCCGTACGTTGCATGGAATCACCGATCCTGAAAAAGATGATTTTTATGTTGAAACGCAACAGGGTGTCGTGGAACAAATCAAAACGATCTTGGATGTGCTCACACTCTTCCTTTCGGCCGTGGTCGCAATTTCACTTGTCGTGGGAGGTATCGGCGTGATGAATATCATGCTCGTGTCGGTGACGGAAAGAACGCGAGAGATCGGTTTGCGAAAAGCACTCGGTGCGACAGAGAAAGATATTCTCTTACAATTCTTGTTCGGTGCAATTCTTTTGACCGGTATCGGCGGATTACTTGGTGTTGCTTTTGGTATGTTGTTCTCGCTGATTGCGTCGCTTCTTTTGACGTATGTGGTGCATCTCGATTGGACGTTTAGTTTTTCTATTTATTCAATGGTCTTAGGGGTCGGCGTTTCAGCTATTGTCGGACTTGTGTTCGGTTTGTATCCTGCGAAGAAAGCAGCTGACAAGAATCCGATTGAGGCGTTACGGTATGAATAAACGAGTCTATAACGAGTCCATAAAGTCGAAAGTCCATAAAGTTCGTAAAGCCACGATATATAAAAAATAAAAAACACGTTTCCCGAAAGGGAAACGTGTTTTTTATGTTATGACTTTATGGACTTTCGACTTTATAGACTTTACGGACTTCGTCCTATTTCATTTCGTATCGTATTGTCACATTGACGACGATCTCTTGTGAACCTGCCGATATTGAAGGGTTTGCCATCATTTCGCCGCCGCCTTTGCCGTATACTGATATGGTGTCAAATCGTGCATAAGAAGGATATGAATATCCTTCTTGAATATCGATCACTTCTCCAACACGGAATTTTGCAGCTTTGGCGATCTCACCTGCCTTAGCTCGAGCTTTTTCGATCGCAATATCGCGAGCTTCTTTTTGAAGTTTGGTGTCATCGTCTACTTTGAACGAAAGCTGTGAAACTGAATTTGCTCCTTTGGTAACGACGCCTGAAAGAACCTTTCCAACAACATCAAAGTTTCGAACTTTTACCTCAGTTGATTGTCGAACGGTGTATCCGATGATCTCAGGTGGAGGACAGGATTGTATTTCTTGTACAGGTGTTGGATATGGTTGGATCATGACAGGTTGTGGATAAGATGGTGCATATCGACATTCTTTATATCGTGGATCAACACTGTATTCTGTTGTTTTCATATCTTCTTCTTTAATGCCGTTCTCCTTAAGAAAAGCGGTGATGGCATTTATTTTATCCGCATTGTCTTTTTGCATTACCGCAAGATCTTTTCCTCCTTCGGAAATAACCGTAAGATTAAAAACGGCAACATCCGGTTTTGTCACAACTTTTCCTTCACCGGTCACGGTAAAAGCGCGAAGGGAGGTCGGGTTGATCTGTTTTTCATATGAATGTACATAACTCACTGATGCATAAGCAAAAGAAAGTAATGCAATGGCGATCGCCGCAACGACAATAGTGCTTTTGTATTTCATTTCGTTCAAAAGTTCGTGTATTTTTATCATAATAAATAATTAATGTAATAATTTTTATATCCCTAAAACGTTAGGGATCATGTTCATATCAGTATAGCAGGTATCGGAATTGTCTAATAGTTTTTTACTTTTTTCCTGTGCATAAACAGTATTCCACAGATGACATAATTTTTGTCGATATGATACAATAAAAGGGCAAATGAATTCCTGAAAGAGTTCAGAAGCGTTTCATTGTGACACAGAATAATAATCAAAAAAGTGATGATCTGGGTGTTTCTTTTGAGACGCCTGTTGTTGATGTCTTTGCAAAAGTTCCGGTAAACGATCCTAATGTTATTTTGCCGACCTTTAAAAAAAATGTCGGTGGTGGCGTAGCTTCGAAAATGCGCTCGGATGTAAAAGTTCAACCAGTGATCATGAGAAGTTTTCACCAAGACTTGAAAGAGGCTGTTTTGCGGGACAGAGAAAAACGTCAAGGCAATAAAGATCAAGGACCAAGTACTCCGATCGTCATTGAACCGAGAATTCCAAAAATGCCGAAGACTCCGATTCCACCAGCTCCTCGGTCGGCGACGAATTTGACTGAAAGCGCGCAGGTTGTCGCTCCGATAAAAACAGGACAAAGCGAAACCGATATCGAAAAAGAGATGGTCTTTGTTGAAAAGAAAACCAAACCGTTCATAGTGACTCCTTCAGATGTGACTTTTCATGCACAAAATAAAGTAGAACCTGTTTCGACGCAAAGTAAAGAATTCAAATCGGCTGAATCTGAATGGATCGCGAAGCCGGGTGCCGCTCCGATACAAGTACAATTTGTCGGGCCCGCTCCTATGATTCCTGTTATGGTTCCTCAGCCACAATTTGTTCAACAACAATATCAACCTCAGCCTCAACAGCAATTTCAACAACAACCGCAAGTTGTTCAGTCACAGCCGCAAGTCACTCAACAACAGCCGCAAATTCAATCTCAAACACAATATCAAGCACCGCAGCCTCAGATCATCGTTCAAAATATTGAATACAAAGTTGATCCGAAAGATCTACAAAAAAAGATCGATAGCGGTGAAATTAAGATCCCCGGTTTTTATCGCAAACCGGCAGATGTTCCTTCAACATTGGTTCCGCCGTCACCGACTGCTCAGTCGGTCGTTTCAAGTGTTGCAAAAATACCTGTTCCGCCGGTTCCCGTCGCAGTTTCCAAAAAAGAAGAACTCATCACCACAGGATTTCCAAAGACAAAGAACTCGGTGATTGTGAACATTCCGATCATTAAAGCAAAACCTATCGTTTCCGTTATTCCTTCCGCTCCAGCGCCTGTTTTAAAACACACGTTGCCACCTGCGCCGGTCTTTGTTTCCAAAAAAGAGGAACTTATCACGACTGGTTTTCCGAAAACAAAAAATCCTGTTGTTGCAAGTATTCCTATCGTTCGAATGATACCTGTGGCTCCTTCTCCAAAAGAAGAACTTATTCCGACCGGTTTTCCAAAGACAAAGAACCCAGTGATCGTGAATATTCCGATCATTGAACCTGTTGCGGTCAAACAACCTATTTCTTCACGACCTGTCGTTGTACAAAAACCGCCGGTCGCTCAGCCTACTGTTAAAATTCTGACACAGCATTTTGTTCCTGTTGGTTTTCGCGGATCTGTGGCAAAATCGGAAGAGAAAAAAGTTGAACCGGTCGTTGAAAGACCTGTTTCAAAACCTTTTACAAGACCCGTTGATAAACCGGTTGCAAAACACTTTATAAAACCGTTAGAACAAAGACAAGAGGTTAAACCAGAACTTGTGGTGAAGCCGATTGAAAAACCGGAAGAAACGAAGTTTGTTGAAAAACCTTTTGTTGCGACACAGGTTTCAAGACCGGAAAAATCACATCTCCCAAGTATTGCCGAGATTCACAAGGAAATTCAATCGATCCAAGAAAAGACTGTTGTTCCAAGATCGAAGATCGAGATATATGTTACAGCAGAGGATCTTAAAACTTTAAAAAGTGAGGTGATGCGAATGGACGCGGAGATCAAAACTTTCAGTGCTCAATTGCAAAGTGCTATCGGAAAGCGAACAAAAGTCTTGGAAGAAAAGAATACTGTTCAAGATGAATCTCGAAAGATCCAGGAAGTTTTGAGTATTGTTGAAAGAAAAGAAGAAGAGATTAAAAACAACATTCGCGTTTTGGAAAACGAAGAAGAAACAGCAACGACTGCGGACGAAAGACATGAAGTGGAAGAAAAACGATGGAAAGAAGAAGACGGTCGCGCGGGCATTGAAAAGAAGAAGTGGGAAGTGAATGTTTTGCGTGAAAAGAACGTTGAGACGATCAAAGATAAAACCGCTGAACTTTCCCGTACCGAGCAGTCTATTGAAGAATTCAACAAACGAATCACCGCTTTGGTCAAACAGCGTGATGAGAAAAAGATCAAAATACGATTGGGTGATGTTGAAGCGAAGAAAAAAGAGATCGAGGATATCCAAGTTTCATTGCTTGAAGAAAAGCGCCGTTTGAGCCAACTTTTGGCGACTCTCGAGATTAAAGAAGAGGATCTTTTGAAGAAACGAAAACTGGCCGACGATCTGAAGAAAAAACAAAATGGAAATATCGCGGAAGTGCGCGCATATGAAATGTCTCGTCATGAGATCGAGAAGCATTTGCGAGAAGCCGAGCAAAAGCGTTGGGAATCCGAGAAAGCGCTCGAAAAGATCTCCGAAAAGATCGAGAGATCAAATGAACATTACAATACCGTGATGAAGATACGAGACGAGGTTCAAGGGCAGTTGTCGGAATATTTGCTTGAAGAATAAGATGAGTTAAAAAGTTGAAAGTTATAAAGTTAAAAAGTTAAAACGCGCGGACTTCGTCCGCGCGTTTTTCGTCGTTGATCTTTACAACTTAATTTTTCGTTTCTTCTTGAATTATTTCAATGACTTCTTTGTTGAAAAGTATCGTGTGATGTCCGTGAGTATTCACTTCAATGTTTTTAGCACCTTCTAAGTGGCAGCTTTTGGTGGGCCACACATGATTATCAAAAACTCCGTAAATGGAAACGATCTTATGATTGATCTGTTTTTGTTCGCTCAAGATTTTTATTGTTTTGTGTGCGGGATGAAGTTCTTTTGAACTTTTATGAGGAATAAAATTAACAATATAACTTCCGCCCCAAGGGGTTGCAACGGTTATGAGTTTTTTAATAACGTTATCACCGTTGCAAAAAGCCAAAAGATGCTTGCCAATAAGTCCTCCTTTACTATGTGAGACCAATATCACGTCTTTTAAATGTTTTTCATCGATCAATTCACGGATCAATTTTGCGAAAACATATATTTCTTTTGTGTTGTATCCGAGACCTCGAATCACATAGATCGGATGACCGTCACGAGACAGTGGATCTGCTATTTTTCTGAGAAAATTCCATTTTTCCAAATAGCCGGGAATAAGTATGATCGGATCTTTCCCTCAATAACATGTTCCAAATAATGCTCAGGCGGTTCTTTTATTAAAAAAGAATGCGTTTGCGCGTGAGTGAGGTGTATATAATCTTTGATCCAATCATATGTTTTTTTGATCATACTTTAATGAGAATAATTACTTTTTAGTAAGAACAACCACCCGCCATTTGTCGAATTGATCCTTCCAAAATTCATAGTCGTACACATCTTTCGGAATGAGTGTCTCGATCGTTTCTTTTTGGTCGGTGTTGAACTCGATGAAAAGCATGCCGTTCTTTTTGAGAAAAGCGGGGGATTCATTCAGGAGTTTTTTAACGTAGAAAAGTCCGCCGTCCTTTGCAAAGAGCGCGTCGTGCGGTTCGTGTTTCATGACCGAATGTTGCACGTCGGTTTTTTTAGAGAAGGGAATGTAGGGCGGGTTGGCAAAGATGTAGTCGTATTCTATTTTTAAAATGGAATCGAAACAATCGGATTGAATGGCACAACCGCGCTGATCGACTTTGTTTATCTTAAGGTTTCTCTCGATCTGCCAAATGAGCCGTTCTTTTTTCTCGCCAAAGACTACCGAAGCGTTCGGTATATGATGGAGGACCGCAATGCCGATACATCCCGAACCGGCGAAGATATCGAGTATGTGAGGACTGAAATTGCCGCGTTTCTTTATCTCTGAAATGGCCCGCTCCGTCCAGAATTCGGTCTCAGTGCGCGGTATGAGGGGTCTGAAGCGCAGATCGATCGTACAACCGAGAAAAGGCATGTTTCCGATGACATACGCGAGCGGTGTGCCCCCTCTTAACCTCAAAAGGTCGAGGTAGTACAAAGGAGACTTCTTCGAGTGATATTTTTCCTTCAGAAGCCACTGGGATTCTTGTTTGAAAAAGCCGCTGTCGATCATTATTTTTTGACGAGTTTAACGTTGTCCGAGAATGAAAAATAATCCTTCACGCCTCCGATCTCTTTCTCGGGTTTCGGATAGGACCATGCACCGTCTCGGCAAATAACATTCGCAACAATGATGTCGTAATAATCCGCCGTGCCTTTCCATCGTGAGATATATTCGTTCCCGTTCTTGATGAGGAATTCTTTTTGTACGGAATCGGGAGGGAAGTAAAAGCGCCCTTCAAGGATCATATAATCGTCGCTCTCCGCTATCACCACATTGTTCCAGATCGCTTGTATCGGCATAACACATCTATTCTGACATATTTCAGAGCAAGTGCAAGAAAAAGAGTTACAAGTTTGGAGTATTAGAAAAATGAGGGAATGAGCAAGGGCGGTCCTTGCTCAAAAGTCCCTGCAAAACAAAATGAAGTAACTTTTTGAAAATGATAATTGTTTTTATGTATGAAGCGGGAATTTTTTTGTGAACAAAAAAGTGGAAAGAAAATTTCTTGTGATTAATAATTTTATGATACAATAAACATATGCAAAAGATTCGAGTTGGAGTATTGCGAGGGGGGATCAGTACGGAATATGACGTGTCGCTTAAAACGGGCGAGTCGGTGCTTTTTCATTTGGATCAGGACAAATATGAGCCGAAAGACATTCTTATTACGAAAGATGGTGTATGGCATTTGGGTGGATTTCCGATAACACTGGCACGGCTTGCTCGCGAAGTTGATGTCGTTTTCAACGCGTTGCACGGAGCATATGGCGAGGACGGCAAGGTTCAACAAGAGCTCGAACAGTTCAATATTCCTTATACAGGTTCTCGTATTATGCCCTCGGCGATCGCGATGAACAAAGGAATGTCAAAAAATTGTTTTGAATCCGTTGGTCTCAAAACTCCAAAAGGCGTCATCTTGAAACCTGGCGACAATGTTGAACAAATTCTTTTGCCGTTTTTCCGAGAAGTTTCAGGTTTGCATGTGGTGAAACCGCTTAATGGTGGATCGTCACTTGGAATTGTTCTTGCAAAAAGTTTTGGAGAAACACTTGAAGCCGTAAAAAATATTTTGAACGAAGGCAACGCGGTCATCGTTGAAGAATTCATCAAGGGAAGAGAGATCACTTGCGGAGTCATCGAAGGATTCGAAGGTCAAACAGTCTACCCGCTTTTTCCAATCGAAATTCTTTCAGAACCGACCGAAGAAATTTGGGGATATGATGCAAAATACAATGGTAAGACAACTGAAGTGTGTCCCGCAAATCTTGAAGAAGATCGAACACAAGAAATTCAAAGAATGGCCGTCGCCGCACACAATTCCATCGGACTCCGACATTATTCCAGATCCGACTTCATTGTATCCCCGCGCGGAATTTATATTTTAGAAATCAACAACCTCCCAGGACTCACTGAACACTCTCTTGTACCAAAATCTCTGAAAGCCGCCGGTATGGAGTTCCCCGAATTTTTAGATTATTTACTTTCTCTGGCAATTCATAAACGATAGTGCCGACAGCATTTTTTCACAGATATTAGTTAGAGTTCCTTGTACAATTTAAAGCACAAAACAGCACAAAATTTTTCAGTGTATTGCATTATTCGAAAAGTGCGATATAATAATTTTCACTTGGGGCGTATGTACCTGAGTATTGAAAACTGAATATCCCGCAATAGCGGGAAACGGGCCCGTAGCTCACCTGGCTAGAGCACCTGTTTTGCACTCAGG